>ERZ808052.111-NODE-111-length-10480-cov-2.242430_pt1 | contig 10480 bp, 10 predicted proteins | sample MGYA00380200_ERZ808052 | MGnify/ENA primary metagenome ERZ808052 (study PRJEB31490, sample SAMN06133366) | cow dung metagenome | isolation source: H10 | host: cow | place: China: Chengdu | collected 2015-05 ...
TCATCATAAATTTCCGTATCGAGAATCTTCGGTACGAATCCCGCTCCGATACCCATCAGTCCGTGTGCACCCGCTCTGCCTTCCGAAAGGAAAGGCGAATCCTTGGGCTCAACCGCAATTATTTTTATATCGGGATTTTTTTCTTTAAGGAATCTGCCCGTGCCCGTAATTGTGCCGCCCGTGCCGACTCCCGCAACAAAAATATCAACTTTTCCGTCGGTATCTTCCCATATTTCGGGACCTGTTGTTTCATAATGTGAATCGGGGTTTGAGGGGTTATCAAACTGTGCCGGTATAAATGCACCCTCTGTTTCAGATGCAAGGCGGTTGGCTTCATCAATACAGCCCTTCATACCGAGAGCACCGGGTGTAAGTATAACGTCAGCGCCATAGGCTTTTGTAAGCTTTACCCTTTCCTCACTTGCGGTATCGGGCATAATTATAACAACCTTGTAGCCCATAGCACCACCCATAGCCGCAAGACCTATACCTGTATTGCCGCTGGTTGGCTCAATTATTACAGAGCCTTTTTTAAGAAGCCCCTTTTCTTCGGCATCAAGAATCATCTTAAGGGCAGGTCTGTCCTTTGCACTACCTGTGGGGTTAAAGCACTCAAGCTTTGCGAGTAAATCTGCATCGGGACATTCTGACCCTGCAATATTTGCAAGTCGCATAAGGGGTGTGTGACCTACAAGCTGATTTATATTTTCATATATTTTCATAATTATCGCGTCCTTTGTGCCATTTTAACACAAACAAAATTCCTTTACAAGTGATAATTATTGCCCTAAAAGGATATATTTATACTAAAAAAATTATATTTATAAATTATTCACACTTTCACTCCATATAGTGACAATTATCGACACAGTAAATATGTATAATGTAATCACAGGGCACATAAAGTCGCTTTGTGTCCGCTTCATAAAAAATACTTAAAAAGGAGAATCACTCATGAGAAGCATCAGACAAACCATTTTGAGCATTAAAATTGAATATCATTTCAAGAGAGTCAAGACTCTTGGAAGGCGCATTAAGAAAACAAGCACAGAAAACGAAAGATTGTTTTCAACAATAAACTACCACAGATATATGGCAGAAAAAGCCATTGTAGAATATGAGATTGCCGAGGGGCTGCGAAACAGCCACGGAATATGGACAGGGCTACACCCTCAGCACTAAACAACTAAATATTTCTATCAAAGGGTAGGTTTGACGACCTGCCCTTTATTTTTGCAAGGGTTTTCTTTTATTTTATCGTCCGCAGCAGCACTATAATAGCCCCACGCAGTGCCCGATAATTTTGCATTTTGCATTTTAAAATTCAAACATCTCGCTTTTGTTGATTTAACGGACTTTTTATGGTACAATCCCCAAGAGGTGAAATTATGTCATTTGAAATCAGCGTGCCCTCTGTTTGGGAAGAATTAAAAAACACAACTGAACCAATTATTATGTACGGCACAGGCAACGGTGCAGACAAGGTTGTTGATGTTTTAAATGAGCTTAATATTTCCCTTTCGGGCGTAACCGCAAGCAGTACCTTTGTTCGTAAAAGGGAGTTCCGCGGTTTTCAGGTTATGCCCATTGAGCATTTTGAGGAAATATATGATGATTTCACCCTGATTATCACCTTCGGCACTTCCATACCTGATGTTATGGAAAATATTTACAAGCTCTCTGAAAGGCACACCGTACTTGTACCTGTTGTGCCTGTAATAGGCACAGAAATTTTTGACAGAGCTTTTTTTAACGCCCACTATGAAGAAATAGACCTTGCATATAACCTTATGGCAGATGACTTTTCGAAAAAGATTTTCAAGGGCTACGTTGAATTTTTATATGGTGGAAGGCTTGACACCCTTAAAAGCATTACCACCACAGAGGATGAGGCATTTAAAAACATCCTCAATCTTCACAACAACGAGGTTTACGTTGATATTGGTGCATATCGTGGTGACACAGTTGATACATTTTTAAGCTACACAGATGGCAGCTATAATCATATTATCTGTGCCGAGCCTGATACAAAGACATTTAAAAAACTTACCGACCATTGTGCAGACCTTAATAGCTTTGAGGCGCACAATGTGGCGGTTACTCACGTTGACGGTGAAATCGGCTTTACGGATGCTCACGGCAGACAGTCTGCGGTGGGCGGTAGTGTTATGCAGAAAAGCGTTACGCTTAAGACCTTGTGCGGTGACAAAATACCTACGTATATAAAAATTGATGCCGAGGGCTGTGAGAATGAAATAATCAGCGCATCGGGTGATATTTTCACAGAGCACAAGCCCAAATTAAACGTTGCCGCATATCATAAATGTGAGGATATTTTTACTCTACCCATACTCCTTAAAAATTTAAATCCCGACTACAAAATTCACTTAAGGCACCACCCATACATCCCTGCATGGGATACCCTTTTTTACTGTGTATAAAACATATTATATAAGCAATTATTTTTCGACATTTTTAAAAATATATTGACATTTGCTTTAATTGTATATATATTAAGAGTTGCAAATTAAAAATAACGTGTCAGCCGTCACGGGTTTCAGACTTAGTTGATGCCACGGACAAAATAAAATTCACCAATTTGAAGAATTTCTTTCATTATTCTTTGGGTAGGTGGTTTTTTCTTTTGAAAAAGTAGTTTTCAAATATTCTTAATTTGCGGAGAGGGGATGCATAATTGTCCAACCATATCATTGAACTTAAAAACGTATCCGTTGCTTTTGATGGGCAACAGATTATTGAAAATATGAATTTATACATCCGTGACAAGGAGTTTATTACCTTTTTAGGCCCCTCCGGTTGCGGTAAAACAACCACGCTCAGAATGATTGCAGGCTTTCAGGAGCCTGATTCGGGCGAGGTCATTTTTGACGGAAAAGTAATCAATGGTGTGCCGCCTCACAAGAGACAGCTTAACACCATTTTTCAGCGCTACGCTCTTTTCCCCCACCTTAACGTATATGAAAATATTGCCTTCGGTCTGCGCCTTAAAAAGACTCCCGAAAAAGAGATTAAAGAGGCTGTTACCGAAATGCTTTCACTCATTAACCTTAAGGGCTTTGAGCGTAGAAATATAGCATCATTATCAGGCGGTCAGCAGCAGCGTGTTGCAATTGCACGTGCATTGGTTGTAAAACCACGCGTGCTTCTTCTTGACGAGCCCCTTGGTGCCCTTGACCTTAAGCTGCGTAAGGATATGCAGGTTGAGCTTAAAAATATTCAACAACGCCTTGGTATTACATTCATTTACGTTACTCACGACCAGGAAGAGGCTCTTTCAATGAGTGACACTATTGTAGTTATGGATTCAGGCGTTATTCAGCAGATAGGTACGCCTACAGACATCTACAACGAGCCCAAAAACGCTTTTGTAGCAGACTTTATCGGTGAAAGTAACATCATTGAGGGTGTTATGCGTGCCGACTTCTGGGTTGAGATGGCAGGCCACAAATTCAAATGCCTTGATAAGGGCTTTGGCGTTGACGAAAACGTTGACGTTGTTGTACGCCCTGAGGATGTTGATGTTGTACCGATTGATAAATCTATGATTTCAGGTGTGGTAACATCTATCACATTCAAGGGTGTTTACTACGAAATCATTGTTGAAATCAAAGGCTTTAAATGGATGATTCAATCCACAGATTATCAGGCGGTGGGCTCTACAATCGGTCTTAACGTTGAGCCTGATGCTATCCATATTATGAAAAAATCACAGTACTCCGGTCTTTATGGTGACTACAGTTCATTCAGCGAAGAGTTTGATGAATTGTCTGACGCCACAGTTTATGAGGATGAGGACGAATAATCCCGCATAAATATTGAAAGGAGTGCTGATGATGAAAAAACAATCATCGCTTATGTCACGCTTGGCAGGCGCTCCATACCTTGTTTGGGCGGCTTTATTCATTATTGTCCCCATAGGTATGGTTGCTTACTATGCTTTCACAGACAGTGAAGGTGCTTTCACCCTTGCAAATATTGCCGATATCGGCAAATATACTGATACATTTATCTTATCAATTTGGCTCGGCTTGTTGGCAACCGTAATCTGTCTTTTAATTGCATATCCCCTGGCTTACATTATGGCTCAGAAGGGCCCTGAAAAGCAAAGCACTATGACTATGCTTATAATGTTGCCTATGTGGATGAACTTTCTTTTAAGAACATATTCCTGGATGACAATCCTTGAGGACTATGGTCTTATAAACACACTCATAACAAGCATCGGTCTTGAGCCATTACAGCTTATTAACACCCGTGGTGCCGTTGTGCTTGGTATGGTTTATAACTTCTTACCCTATATGATTTTGCCCATATACACAGTTATGCTTAAAACTGACCGCTCTTTAGTTGAGGCGGCACAGGATCTGGGCGGTAACAAGCTTGATGTTTTCAGAAACGTTACCATTCCTTTAAGCGTACCCGGTGTGGTTTCGGGCTTTACAATGGTGTTTGTACCCTCTGTAAGTACCTTCTACATTTCGCAGAAATTAGGTGGTACAGGTACAATTCTTATAGGTGACATTATTGAAACACAGTTCCAGACTGCAAACAACTTCCACTTGGGCGCATCACTTTCATTTGTGCTGATGATACTTATTTTCATCTGCCTTGCAGTAATGAACAGGTTTTCTGATGACGACGGAGGTGTTATTATATGAAAAAGACCTCTATCGGCGCAAAGCTTTACCAGGCTCTTGTGTTCATTTTCTTATATGCACCTATTGTTGTGCTTATTGTTTTCAGCTTCAACTCAGGCAAAAGCACATCTGTTTTTGAAGGCTTTTCAACATATTGGTACAAGGAGCTTTTCCGCGATGCAGCCACCCTTGATGCCTTCAAAAACTCTATGATAGTTGCTGTTGTTTCATCAGTAATTTCTACTGTTATGGGTACTGCCGCTGCAACTGCTATTTTTAACTACAAAAGCAAGGTTTTAAAAAGCAGTGTTATGACTGTAACCAATATACCAATGATGAACCCTGAAATTGTTACAGGTGTTTCAATGATGCTTTTATTTGTTTTCATTGGTGCGTTTTTTGGCAAAACAGGTACCCTTGGCTTTGGTACACTTATTATTGCACACGCAACCTTTGAACTGCCTTACGTAATTCTTAACGTATTACCCAAGCTCAGGCAAACAGACCCTCACCTTGCCGAAGCGGCACAGGATTTAGGCTGTACACCCTTACAATCATTTTTTAAGGTTATGCTACCTGCAATTATGCCCGGTATCATTTCAGGCCTTATGATGGCATTCACATTGTCTGTTGATGACTTTATTATCAGCTATTTTGTCAGCGGTACAGAGTCACAGACACTTCCCATACGTATTTTCTCAATGACAAAGCGCCGTGTTACACCTGATATGTACGCTTTATCAACCCTTATATTTGTTGCAATACTTGTATTGCTTGTGGTTTCCAACATCATAAGTGCACGTGGTGACAAGAAGCTCAGCAAAGAGAAGGGCGGTGCAAAGAAATGATTAAACGTATTTCTGCCTGTATTTTTGCCCTTACAATTATGCTCACTTGCACATTACCTGCATTTGCCGTTACAGCTGAAAAAGATTATTCACACCTTAAAGGTACAACAATCAACGTTTACAACTGGGGTGAATATATTTCAGATGGTAGCGAGGGCACTATTGATGTAAACGCAGAGTTTGAAAAGGAATACGGCATCAAGGTAAACTACACAAACTTTGACAGCAACGAGAATATGTACAACAAGCTTAAAAGCGGTGGTGCAAACTACGACGTCATTATTCCCTCAGAATATATGATTGCAAAGCTTATAAGTGAGGATATGTTAGCAGAGCTTGACTTCACCAACATACCCAACTACAAGTACATTTTACCTAAATACAAAGGTCTTTACTATGACCCCGACGAAAAATACACAGTCCCCTACACCGTTGGTATGGTTGGCCTTATATACAACACAACTATGGTTAAGGAGCCTGTAGACAGTTGGGGTATTATGTGGGATGAACAGTATAAGGGCAAAATCCTTATGTTCAATAACCCCCGTGATGCTTTTTGTATTGCACAATGCTACCTTAAACAGGACGTAAATACTACCGATACCAAGGATTGGGATGCGGCACTTGACTTGCTTAAAAAGCAGAATCCCCTTGTTTCATCATACGTTATGGATGAGGTTTATAACAAAATGGAAAAGGGCGAAGCTGCTATTGCCGCATACTATGCAGGTGACTACCTTACAATGTATGACACCAACCCTGACCTTGCTTTCTGCTACCCCAAAGAGGGCGTAAACTACTTTGTAGATTCAATGTGTGTACCTAAAAATGCAGAAAACAAAGAGGCGGCAGAGCTTTACATTAACTTTATGTGCCGTGAAGATATTGCGGTGGCAAATGCAAACTACATCTGCTACGCAACCCCCCACGCACTTGTGCTTGAAAGTGATGAGTATGAGCTTAAGGGTAACGAAATTCTTTACCCCGATGAGTCACAGATGCCCGAAACACAGATTTTTGAAAATCTTGACTACGAAACACAGCAGTATATGACAATGCTGTGGAATGAGCTTAAAATCGGCGGCAATTCAAACACAGATGCCTATATTGGTCTTTCAGTTTCTTTGGTGCTTGTGGTTGTTTACCTGATTTACAAATTCATTAAAAAGAAAAAGCGCGAGGCTTATTATTAAAAAACTTATCCCCGACAATCAAATGATTGTCGGGGATGTTGTTATTATAGTTTTATTTACCACTCGCGCATTATTTCGGGATTTGCGAAAATCTCGTCAAGCTTTTTGATAAACGGCATTACGTCGTTGAATGCGCCAATTCTGTGGTCAAACATAAGGGTAATGGGGAGCACCTTTTTAGTTGCAAGGTCAACCTCACCCTTATCATTTCTGAAGGCATATTCAGTATCCCTTACACTACCCATAGCCATTAAGAAGGTCTGGGGGAAAAGGAGGGGTGTATAGGTTACGTTGCCGTTAAGACCCTCATACAAGGGACCCCAGTTTGTAAGGCAAACAGAGCCTTCGTTAAGCTCCTCCATAAGTAGAATTGAGCCGTCACGAGGATTTCTGTGGAAATGGTCCTTAGGCTTTGCAACCTTATGCTTACCAACGTAGCCCGTAACTGTCTGTGCGATAGTGGGTATAATTGCACCGCTCATAAGAAGTCCCACTGTACGCTGTGCAATAACCTCAAACATAACCTTATCAATATCCGTCTTTTTAAGGCGTTCAAAAAGGTCATCAATCTGCTTTGAAAGCTCTTCAAGTGATTTGTTTTCTGCCTCGTTCACCTTAAGGGGAAAGGTTTCGCCATTTTCAAGTACAACAGGCATAGCAACGTTTATGTGCTTTTTAAGGACTATTGTACCGCAGGATGATGTAGAATTATATTTGATGTGTGCATTGAGCTTTGGTGCAACCTTAAGACCCTCAACAAGCACCTTCATCATAATTGTATTAAAAGAAATGTGATAACCACATTCTTTTTTAAAGCTCTGAAATTCCTCCCAGAATTTTGTAAGGTCTGCCTCATAATTATAACCGCAGGTGGGAACATTTTGCTGTGCCTTTGTAAGGATATAGCCTGAAACTCTGTTTCTGAGGCCGAAGGTTTTAACGGTATCACCCTTTTCAGGTCTGCCGAGAGCACCATTTATAAAAGTTTTGAAATCCATTTTTATTTACTGTGAATAGTTCACATACCCTTTCTTGATTATAACTATACTATACATATAAACAGTCTGTTTGTCAAATAAAAAAAAGGAATGTCACAGGACACTCCTTTTTATAAATATTCAAACTGTTTGAATTAGTCTTTTTTCTTTCCGCTGCCTGCTTTGTTAAGAAGTGTAACAGAAAGAATAATGATACCAACAACAATGAAGATACCAATCATACCTGCGCCCATGCAAAGGAGTGATTCTCTCATATTTTCTGTAGTGAAGCCAAGCTTAATTGTTTCAGCTGCAACCTCTGATGTTGCTACCTCGGCTACTGTAGTTTCAATTGTATTTGCAAGTGTATTAAACATATCCGTTTACCTCCTTATTTAAAGAAACTCAGAATCATACCACCGGCAATAACCGATGCAACCTGACCTGATACGTTAACACCTGTTGCGTGCATAAGAAGGAAGTTCTGATTATCCTCCTCAAGACCAAGCTTGTGAACAACACGTGATGACATGGGGAATGCTGAAATACCTGCAGCACCGATCATAGGATTGAACTTTTTGCCCTCGGGAAGGAATATGTTGAGAACCTTTGCGAAGATAACGCCACCTGCAGTATCGAAAATAAATGCTACAAGACCAAGACCGAGGATAAGTGCTGTTTCCCATTTAAGGAACTGCTCTGCATGCATATTTCTTGCAACAGTAAGACCAAGAAGGATTGTTACAAGGTTTGCAAGAACCTTCTGTGCTGTTTCTGAAAGTGAATCAAGAACACCGCACTCTCTGATAAGGTTACCGAACATAAGGAAACCGATAAGAACTGCTGACTGAGGTGAAACAACACCTGCAATAATTGTAACAACAACGGGGAAAAGGATTCTTGTTCTCTTAGAAATTGCCTTACCCTCATACTTCATACGGATTTTACGCTCTTTTTTAGTTGTAAGGAGCTTGATAACGGGGGGCTGAACAATAGGAACAAGAGCCATATATGAATATGCGGCAACAATAATAGCACCGATATACTGTGAATTAAGCTCACCTGCAACGAAAATTGATGTAGGACCGTCAGCCGCACCGATAATAGCGATTGATGCTGCCTCGCTGATGGGGAAAACAAATGATGCAGCAAAGAGTGTAAAGAAGATACCAAACTGTGCAGCTGCACCGAAAATCATAAGCTTAGGGTTTGAAAGGAGCGGTCCGAAGTCAATCATCGCACCGATACCGATAAACAGCAACAATGGGAAAAGCTCGTTTGCAACACCGGCTTTATAAAGCACCTCAATAGCACCGGTAGCCTCGGGGTCCTGCGAAATTGCACCCACGATATTTGCAAGGGGAAGGTTTACCATAATTGTACCGAAGCCCATGGGGAGCAAGAGTGTGGGCTCCATATCCTTGGCAATTGCAAGGTAGATAAGTGTACCACCAATAGCCAACATAATAAGCATAGGTATGATTTCTGTTTTGATATCCATACCTGCAATCGCTGCAAAGATACTGAAAATCTTTGAGCCTAATTCTGATAAGATTGCCATAATTTTCCTTCTTTCTTATTTCTTTTTTTACCCACCGTTTGACAACGCATTTACCTTGTGTTACTATCTTACGGCGAGGTGATAGGTATGAGCGATAAAAAACAAAATTCAACACGCGGCAAGGCACGTCTTAAAAATGCCGTATTAATATCGCTGTTTACTGCAATTGTTGCAGTATGCTCACTTATAACCATACCCTCACCTGTGCCATTCACACTACAAACACTTGGTGTTTTTTGTACACTTGCCGTTTTAGGCGGTAAGAATGGTACAATTACCATTGTGCTTTACACAATCCTCGGGCTTGTAGGTGTACCTGTTTTTTCAGGCTTTTCGGCAGGTCCCGGTCACCTTTTGGGTGCAACCGGTGGGTACATTATAGGCTTTATATTTTGTGCCCTCGTTTATTGGCTTGTTACAAAGCTTTGTAACAACAGCCCGAAAGCAACTATATCAGGCTTATCCTTAGGGCTACTCACCTGCTACATTACAGGCACATTATGGTATGCCTTTGTATATTTAGGTGAAATCAGCGTAAAATCACTTTTCTCTGCAATAATTGTTTGCATTGTGCCTTTTATAATACCTGATATTATTAAATTGATTGCTGCAGTGCTTATATCTAAAAAACTGCAATCAATAAATTACTGATTGAATCCGCCCTTTCGGGCGGATTTTTTTATTCAGATTTTTACTCAGTCTTCAACAATTCCTTCAAGGAAGTTTACTTCGCGTACGTTTGTATCTCTGTCAACGCGGAATGTTTTGATTTCGTGCTTTTTGATATCGTACCAGAAGCCGTTGTCAAAGAGCTTTGACATTACGTAGCCCTTTGAATCCTCAATACCCTTTGTTTCATAAAGTCTTATGATAAGGTCACCGCTGCCATCTTCACATCGTTTGAGGGCAGTTATGAGAACATTGTCTGCGTTCACATAAAGGAAAGAATCCTTCTGTGAAAGAGTACCCTTGTGATAGCTTTCGGGAACTGCAACAACATTGTTATTGAAAAGGTGAGCTTCCTTAACGATATCGCTGTTTTCTGCTTCGCCATCGTGAAGATAAATGCCGTATGAGAAACGGTTTAAGCCTTCATCGGTGAAATTGAAGTTAGCATCAGGTCTGTAGGAATAGTGGTCTGCGAAAATAACATTTCTCAATGCAGTAAGTCTTAATTCTGCACCGGGACAGTCATAGCTGTATTTAGAATCGCTCATTACGGAAAGACCGAAGCGCTTGTCGT
>ERZ808052.112-NODE-112-length-10465-cov-13.886022_pt1 | contig 10465 bp, 11 predicted proteins | sample MGYA00380200_ERZ808052 | MGnify/ENA primary metagenome ERZ808052 (study PRJEB31490, sample SAMN06133366) | cow dung metagenome | isolation source: H10 | host: cow | place: China: Chengdu | collected 2015-05 ...
GACGGCATACAGAAGATTTTAGACATTATTCAGTTAACCACTACAGGCACGATCGATCAGTCAATATCATTTGAGTTTAACGCCCTGGGCGCCGATGATGATCAGGTGGACGTACAAACCGCCGCCGCCCGTGTTAACATGTTAAACAGCTTACTGCAAACCAATGTTTTGAGCGCGGAGGAAGTCCGCAAAGCCGTTAAGGAAGATAAAAAGACAAAACTCGGTTTTATTCCTGACGATTTACCGCAGCCGAACGCCGGCGCAGAAGTGGGAACCGCCGAGGACCTTGCGGAGGATCCGGCGATTAAGTCTTTGTGGATGCTCGGTGAACCGGCACCGAAAACCGCCGCAGAGCCGGAGATCGATCAAAACGTGATAGCAAACTGGATGGTTGAGCATGAGTCAGACGCGCCGCAGGCCTAGTATTTTTTCAAAATCCCGCCGCCGTTACCGCAGAGCAGTAGAACCGAATCAAGGAAATTCACGCAAATATGCGAACTTGATCACGCAATCAATAAATCGCGTGAATCAGGCGTTGATTTTAGTTATATTATATAACTTGAGATCTAGTAATTACGCCGGCCGTGTAGAGCTTGCACAGGACGCCGGGATCGGAGACTGGATCAAAGGGTTCACCAAAAAGGCCGCAGATACCGCCGCGGCGCTTATGGTTAAGGCGCAAAGCAGCATAAAGGCCGCTGCGGACTGGTTCACCAATGCAACCGTACGCGATACGACCACCGCACAAAAGGACGCATTGAAAACGGCCGGAATGAGTGAGGCTTTTATTGCAGAACACTGGACCGAGCCCACAGACTGGGGTCAGTATGTTGCGCCTGAGGTCCGCGGAATGATCCCCGGATTTATCCGTGATCAAACTGAGCTTATAAGCAAAATAGGCGGCCGCGAGCTGCAGAAGATCCAGGATATCATGGCCGAGAGCCTTAATGCCGGCGTGACTATCACGGACATTGAAAGACTGCTGCGGAGCGTTGAGGGTTTTGATCCGGCACGGGCTAAGCGTGTAGCCCTTGACCAGTCGATTAAGTTAAATCAGGCTATCCAGCGCGGCAATGACCTGGCGCTGGGAATAACTGAGGCTGTTTGGATCCACGTACCCGGACAGTACACAAGCCGCGAGGCCCACATAAAGCTAAACGGCCAGGCTTATGACCTGCGGACCGGGATATACGATCCGGAGGTTGAGAAAAACATCCAATGCGGTGAGTTGCCATTTTGCCGGTGCATTTACCGGGCAAAGATGCCGGAACTGATCGCGAATGTGACATCACCGCCGCTTAAGGCGATGCGGACATACATCACAGAGGCGCCGGAGAAAAAAGGCCAGCTGGAGCTGGAATTTGAAACAAAGCCGAGAAAGCGGACCGTTAAGAAAAAACGCACTTATACAAGGCATAAGAAAGCGACTCCGCGCGGCGTACAGATGCAGCTAGATTTTGACATGGCGCAGATTGAAAAGGAATTTACGCCGCAAACAATTAAACCGAAGAAAACCGGGAGAAAAAAGAAAAAATGATCGTTGATACAATGGCATTTGACGCTAAAAGTGTTAGATCTATCGACTCTAACGGTTTTATGCACATCAAATATTCACCCTTCACAAAAGAGCAGGTTGCGCCGTATTATGGCCGCGAGATCCCCGGCTGGGAGGCTGCAGGCCTCCAGGCCGATAAAACCTATTACGGGTACAGATCTGCGGAGGAACTGAGCAAACCGGAAACCGTGGAAAGCCTGAATGGCATCCCTGTACAGTTCCGCCACCACCCTGATTTTGCGGACGCTCCGGCAAAGGAGACCCGCGTAGGAGCCGCCGGCACCGATGCAGAGTGGAAACGCCCTTATCTGTTTAACTCTATGACAATTTATGACGATAAGGCCAAGAGCGTGATCAATAACGGCTTTATGCGTGAGTTGTCTCTAGCGTATCAATACAAGCCGGAGTTTAAAAAGGGCACGTTCGACGGCAAGCCTTACGATTTTATTATGCGTAATATCCGCGCCAATCACATTGCACTGGTTGAAGAGGGCCGCGCGGGAAAAGATGTGCTGGTTTACGACTCAAAACCAATTCCAAAAACCAAAGCTGAGGTAAAAAACATGGATGAAAAAGAGATCTTGAAAAACGCCACCGCGGCACTGCAGGCACTTTTAGCCCTGCAGAAAAAAAGCGAAGATACGCTTGACGGTGCTGTGGACGGCATTATAGGCAAGCTGGGCGATCGTATTACAGAGGATGAGAAAAAGGAGATCCGCGATTCGATTATGGCCCTGGGCGAAAAGTTTAAAGGCGACGCCTGCAAAGACGAAAAGCCGGAAGAGCTGAAAGACGAAGAGGAAACCGAGGAGACCGCAGAAGTGGAAACCGAGGAAACCAAAAAGCCGGAACTGATCGAAGGCGTGGAGTCCGCAGAAGGTGAAAGCGACGACGACGAAGGCGAAGAGGAGACCGAAGGCGACGACGACGACGACGAAACCGAGGCCGAGGCTGAAATCACCGAAAAGGTAAAGGCTGAGGACGGAGATCTTGACGAAACCGCCGAAGTGGAAACTGAAACCGAAAAGGTGAAAGATACCGACGCCCGCATGGATAAACTGATCCAGGATGCAATTAAGGCCTGCGGCCTTGAAAATGAGGATGATGTGGTTAAAAATGCGTTTATTGCCGGTATTAAATACGGCGATCAGTCAGGCAAGGCAATGGCTCACGACAGTGTTAACGGCTACAGCGACGCCCTGGACGCTTACGACATGATCACCGCAGAGGTTAAAGAGCGTATGAACGCAATCGCAGAGGCCGCGGAGGACGTAAAAGGCGTACTCGGTAAAATCAAAGCTACTGCATACGACGCCGCCGAAGAAGTTTATCTTGACGCCTGCAAACAGCTAGGCATAAACTGCAACCGATTAACCGCCCGCGATGCTTTTATGGCTTATAATGCGGGGCATAAAAAGCAGCTTGCAACCGACGCAAAGCCGGCCGCACCTGCAAAACAGACTATTCTCGGCTCGGTTCTCGACCGCGTTAGAATTGACTAAAAACCTATAGGAGAAATTGAAAATGGCTTTACAGAAAGTTGTCAATATTGATCCAGCGATCGGCGTTCCTGGCTCCCAGGCCGCCTTCCTGGGCGAAGTGATCACAGTACAGAACTATTTGTCAGACGGCACAGCCGCCGCCGGTCAGTTCGTATGGAACGGCACCGCAACCGTTAACCCGGTATCCGGCGGCGCTATCGGCGTAGGTAAGGTTGCAACCGGAAATGGTACCGGCGGCGGAGCCCTCGCAGGCCTGGCCGTTAGACTCATTACCGGCGTGCTGCCTGACACCTCAGACGGCCAGCTGACCTATGAGCGCGGCGAACTGGTAACCGTTGCAATCCGCGGAGATTTTTTCGTAACCGCTACCGGATCTGCAACCGCCGGACAGTCCGTGAACGTTGTAACCGCTACAGGTGCAATGACTTACGGCACACCGGGCACCGGTGAAGTCGCTACCGGATGGACCGTTACTGAGGGCGGCACCACTGGCGATCTGATCGTTATTTCTAACCACGGTTAAAGGAGAAGGCTAAAATGAATTTATTTGAAAAATCAAAGGCCCGCGGTATTTCCTCTCCGTATGCTAAAGATTTCATGGCATACGATGAAGTTGACGGCAAAATCCGCGTAGACTATGAAAAAACAGCTAAGATGCTTGCTCAGGATGCTGCACTGACTACAGCTGCAAACGTTGGTATTCCTAGCGCACTTGTAACATACATTGACCCTACAGTAACAGAGATCTTATTCTCCGCTATGAACGCCGGACGCCTGGCACCCGAAGTTAAAAAGGGCGACTGGTCCGACAAGTACATGCGTTTTAATGTTACTGAATACAGCGGATCTGTAACACCTTATTCAGATCACGGCGAAAACATCGCAAGTGATGTGAATATTGAATCTCCGGAACGTGAAAACTTTGTTTTCCAGACCGTGATCCGTTACGGCGATTTAGAAGAGGCTACCGTTGCAAGACAGCGCCTGAGCCTTGCATCAGAAAAGCAAAAGGCTGCGGCTACAATTCTTGCAAAGGCACACAATAAGTTTTACTTATACGGCGTTGCCGGCAAGAAAACATACGGCTTACTGAATGACCCTAACCTGCCTGTTAGTGCATCCCCGAACTCTATCACAATCGGCGGTAACACCTACAGCACCTGGGCCGATAAGGCCGGACACGATGCCGCAAACGCATCAAATCACGTATATAACGACGTTTTGAAACTGTGGAACACCTTATGCGCTAACAACGGCGGTAATATCGACGCTGACAGCCCGATCGTGCTCGCAGTATCTAACGCAAGAGCCTCATATCTTAACGCTCTCAATACTTACGGCTTGAGCGCTGCAAAGATGTTAAAGGATAATTTCCCTAACATCGTTATTGTTCAGCTGCCTGAATTGAGCACCGGCGCCGGTGAAATGATGTATATGATCGTTCCTGAATTGTTTGCATCACAGACCGCAGAGCTGGCATACTCAGAAAAAATGCGCTTAGGTCGCGTGGTTCCTGAAATGTCAGCCTTTAAGCAGAAAGCTGTGGGCGGCACCTGGGGCGCGATCATTAAACGTCCGTCACTCATTCAGACCATGACCGGAATTTAAAATTTATTTTCTGTGTTTATCCTTTAGGGGTCCGCAAGGGCCCCGTTTGTAACTAGCTAATAATTCAGGAGACCAATTTATGGCAACACCAAAAAAAGAAAAACTGCAGGTAGTTGAAAAGAGCACCGATGAAGTGAAAATTATCCCGCAGAACTCCAGCACTCAGGTAACCGTGGCCGTACACCTGCCGCACGGGATCATGTTTGACGATGTACCCGTAAAGGGCGGCGGCACAAAGACCGTAATTTTTCCGGGCATTAACGACGGCGAGGGGATCCTCCTGGGCGTGGGTCAGTCCGTAGCTGTTAAGATTGAAAAAGAGGACTGGGAAAACATCATCCGTATGCACGGCAAAGAGCGTGCCTTTAACTCATATAACGGTATGCCACCGTGCATTATGCTTATTGACGATCCTAAGGCAATTCACAACAGCCGCGACGTTAAGGCGCAAAAACACGGCCTGGAACCTTTAGATCCGACACTGCTCAAAGTTGAAGAAGTAAAGAAAAAATAAGCATGTATTGACAATGTAATTACAAAGAGGTGCTATAATGGCCGTTTATGATTTTTCCGTCGGGGTATTTAGATCTGAATACCCGGCGTTTGAGGATGAAACAAAATATCCGGATACAATGATCACAACGGCCTTTACCAGTGCCGAGACCTATTTTCACAATGACGACGCGAGCATATATCCATATGACCCGCCGCACAATTATTTCAGAAAATACCTACTAGATCGCGCCACCTGCCACCTGCTCTATATGGCATCATTACCGGTTGACCAGGTGGGCCGTGTAGCGAGCGCAAGTCAGGGAAGTGTGAGCACGTCGTTTGATCTGCCAAAGTCCGGCAATTCAGCGGCCGCAGAGTTCTGGAACCGTACAAACTGCGGGATGCAGGTATGGCTTATGCTTGCCCCGTACCGTTTAGGCGGCCGGATCTATCTTAGTAACCATGTGCACCCGTGGGGGTGATCTATGTTTACATTCGACGGACTAAAGAACCTGGCAACCGCCGTATCAAATAAGCTGAGCGCGTGGGCGCAAAAAGCTAAATCGACAATTTTCAAAGACAAGAGCACGGAGAAGGTAAGCGTTACCGTAGGTATTTTTGACCCGCGGATCGCTACATATGCAAGTTACCTGGAGCGCGGCTGGGTGCAGTATGTAACCCGGAAACAGTTCGCCTATTTCCGCGGGATCCTGGGAGATAAGGCACCGACGCCGGGATCTATGCTTATACTGCCGCCGCGCCCGATGTTTGGAGCCACCTCCAGAGCATACCGCAATAAATGGGATAAGTTCATAGCCGATAATATCCGCAATGCTCACGGCCAGCAGGACAATGAGCGCGTATTAAATGCAGTCGGCTCCATGATTAAAAAGGACCTGCAGACAACAATCGCGAGCAACGGCACGCCGGATGAAAGATTTAAGACCAGGGCGCCGTTAACTATGCAGCTTTTAGCCGCAAGTGCTGCGGGCCACCGGACCGATGCAACCGGAGGGAGCTCCAGGGCTCAGGCGCTTGTGCGCACCGGGACAATGTTAAACGCAGTAAATTATAAGGTTACAAAGGGCACCGCAGAGGCCGGAGATACGACCATAACGCGGAGCACAGGAGGTTAGAATGAACGCACAGCAGGCAATAAAGGCCGCCGCCGCTTTTAGAGCGGGGCTTATGTTTATACGCGGATTAAAGCGCACAATGGCCCAGGATGCACAGATCAAGGGCGGCTGGATCACTATAGGCGCAAAGAAAGCCAATGCGGAAGGCAAAGGCGGCCGCAAAGGAATACATGTCAAAGTCGATGATAACGGCCGCGTGGTTGCGGGGCTGGGCGGTAAACGCTCAAAGGGTAAAAGCCTTAAAGCTGCAATCCGCGGGCTTAATGCGGAGCGTGAGCGTGCAAAAAACGGCAAATTAAATGGAAAAAATGCGGAAGTTCCGCAAAAACCGCAAATAAAAAGCGAAAATGAGCCGCAAATAAGCAAAGAGCAAACCGATAAGCAAACAGAAAGCAAACAGATACGCAAAGAGCAGACTCCCGAGCAGAAAGCCGCTAAGCAGGCGGAGGCCGAGTCTAAAAGCATGTTACGTTACGGGTTTGACCTCCACCGTGATTTTAACCGCTGGCGCGGCATATGGCCGGAGTCAGAAAAAGACACGGTGCAGAAAACTCAATCCCGTTTTGCCGATTATATGGAGATGTTGCGCGATGTTAAAAACCGTGCTGTGGGCGGCATGAAAACAGAGAATCAGCGCCAGTTTGCCCGTGAAAGCCTGGCAAAGATCGACGACATTATGCACGGCATTAAAAAGGACGTACAGCTGCACGGCAGGGCCGATCCTTTAGAGCTTGAACTTTTAGCCCAGCGGCTAAAGATGCATACTGAAAAATTGAGGAAGATCGCAGATTGAGCAATCTAAAATAAAAAATGGTTGATCCTAATCTATAATAGGTTGTAGGGGTGAAAAATGAAGATAGATCACATAATTAACGCGTTCAATCTGGGGCTTAAGTTTTACCGCGGTATGTGCCTGCTGGCCCAGGATAGGGCGCAGAGTGAGATCGCCACAAAACTCAATAGCGAAAAGGACGGCGAGCACTGGGTAACCGTTAACGCTGAAAACGGCAACGGCCAGCACGTATTACTGAGCGGAGAGGGCCGTGTTTTAGCGGGTATGGGCGGAAAGTTTACCGGGGTTAAGATCGATAATATCCCGCGCAAAAAGTTCATAAATGAGAAAGCCTGGCAGCGCAAAGAGCAGGCGAACAAAAAGACAATGAACTACACTTTGCCGGCTAAAGTTCACCCGGAACACATCCAAAACCGTGACCGCTCCGGAGAGGCCAGCCGCGAGCAGATCATAGCCATAGCTAAAGATCCTGATTATGACCGTTTGAGCGCAAGCCGGACCCTGGCTGACGGCGCTCCGGTTGTCGCATACGGTAAGATCCCCGCTGCAAATATGGGGCACATTGTTCGGGCTACTGATGCAAAGGGCAGAAAGATAAATGTTCAATATGCGGTTGTTGACGCCGCGGACGTGGCCGCCTCACACAATTACAGCGGCGATCGCAATGATAAGTTCTACAGTGACGATCCTAATGTAACCCGAGCCATTGCCGGCAACGGCCGCATAGCCGCGATGCAGAGAGCCTACAAGCAGGGCACCGCCGGAGACTATAAGGACGCATTGATTGACGACCCGACGCACGGGATCGACATAGAGAGTATTGTCAAAATCAAAAATCCGGTACTGGTTAGAGTTATGCAGCCTAGTGACGTGACCGCCGATATCGGCGACCGGTCAAACACTGCGGGCGGCATGAACTTATCCGCAATGGAGCAGGCGCAGAACGATACAAAGAGGATCGACCTGAAAGGCATTGAAACATACGCCGACGGTTCACCGACTCCGGCCGCCGTGAGCGCTTTTATTGACCAGATGCCGGAGAGTGAACGCGGTAACCTGAGAGACGCGGACGGATATCCTACACGCCAGGCGCAGGAACGCCTTAAGGCCGCGATGTTCGCAAAGGCGTATAACAGTGAGCCTTTACTGCACATAGCATCCCAGGCCGCAAGCATGGAGCAGGCCCGCATCGTTAAAGGGCTGCAGGGCGCCGCCGCACGCGTTGCCGATATCGCGGAGAGCAATCCGGAGATAAGGGACTTAATCGCCGGAGCCGCTGAGAGGGCTATAGGCGAGGCGCGGACAATGGGAAATATCGCCGATATCGGGATCGAGCGTGACATGTTCAAAACCGAGGAAAGCGACGCCGCCGAGCGGGCTATTACAAAAATCTTCAAAGCTACAAGCGCAAGGGAAATAACCGGCAAATTGAACGCCGTCGCTAAGGCGCTTAAGGCCGAGGCCGATCGCCCTGAGTTTGATTTATTCGGCGCAGTAGAGAAAAGACCGGCCGCTGAGGTAATCACGGAGGCGTTAAAGCGTTATGAGTCTTAATCTACACGGCATTGTCCGCACTGCGATCAATTTTAACAATGCGGATGAAACGGTCCTTTTAATCCGCAGTCTAGGCAATGCGAACGTTCAGGGCCGCATAGTTCCGACGTACGGCGAGCCGGAAAGCGTAGGGGCCCAGGTGCAGACGCTGGGCGGTGAAGATCTAAGGGTCATTAACGATACCGAGAGGACGCCGCGAGATCGTAAGTTCTACCTGTACAGCACTGCGGACTATACCGCCGCGCCTGCGGGCATGATCCGATATCTGGGGCGCACCGGAGATTTTATTTATAGGCCGCTTGACGGCACCTATTGGAAGGTTTACCAGGTGGCAGAGGACTTTAGCCCTGCGGGCTGGGTGCAGCTTTTAGCCAGTCAGCAAACGGAAATACCGCCGCAATTAAGGGAAGTTATGGATGAGTATTTTAACCCTGAGGGAGGTGGCAATGAATAAATCAAAAGCGATTAAGATCGCGATAGCTTTTAAGCGCGGCGCGGCTTTTATACGTGGTATGCGACAGCTGGCCCAGGATGCAGATGTACCGGAGGGGGCACGTTGGATAACTGTAGGGGCGCATGAGAATGAGGACGGAGAAAGCTCCGGCGGTCGTCATGTTTTGATCGATAAAGAATCAGGTACAATCTTAAAAGGATTGAGCAAAGACGTTCAGGGCAAAACGCTCAAAGATGCTTTTAAGGAATTGAAAAAGACTCCGGAGCAAAAAGCCGCTGAGCAAAAAGCCGCTGAGCAAAAAGCCGCCGCGGAAAAGAAGGCCGCCGAGCAAAAAGCCGCAGAGCAAAAAGCCGCCGAGCAAAAAGCCGCCGAGCAAAAAACCGCGGAAGATTATCCATATTATGAGTATGGCAAGCGTTACCGCTATGACGATCTACCTTCAGGATTTTGGGATAAATGGAAAGCCGATAAGCAGGCAATTAAGGACGCGGGATTTCAGCCTATAAAAATTGACGGTGAATGGAAATTAAAAACTTTTGAAGATGCTAATCATAAGGCGCTAGGCAGCATAGAGGCGAAAAACAGCGCTAATGAAAAGCAAAAAGCTGAGCCGATGAATACCGATAATTTACCGGATAAAATCTTTACTCCCGGCGAGGTTCCGGTAATAGACCAGGTTGATTATAAGGGCGTAAATGATAATTACGATTATGCCAAGTTAAAAGAAAGGCGTTCAAAACTTAATGCCGATATCGACAAAGAGACTGCGAGACTGGAAAAGGAAGGGCAAAAGACCTCCAATGAGTTAACCAAAATGCAGTATGAGCTAAAAGGGGTAGAGGGGCAAATCAAAAAATATCCGTTCTACAAGGATAAAAAATACGAACAGGATCGCTTTTTCGGCAAAGACAATTACAAGTTTGGTGATTATGGCCGTATACGCCACGTAATTGACCGCGACACGGTTATACTTAATATCGCTACAGATGCGTTACGGTTCACCAGGAACGGCGATTTACAGCTTAATATCGCGCATGATACTGCGGTTTATCTTAAGGGCTTTAACGTTATGCCTATGAGGATTTTAACGGGCAACAGCTGGGAGAATATTTATGCGGTTAAGTTTAACCGTAAATTTTATAACCCTAAACCGTTAGACCGGTCATTTGATAATGCGGCTTTTGAAAAAGCGCCGACTTTTGATGATCTTGTAAGGGTTGCTAAAGACCAGGATCTTAATTTTAGGTATCCGCAAAAAGTTATTACACCAAAATAGAGGGGCTAGGAATGAACACAAAAACAGCACAGCAGATCGCGATCGCCTTTAAGCGCGGACTGGCTTTTATCCGCGGGATCACGCGTATGGCA
>ERZ808052.113-NODE-113-length-10460-cov-3.083887_pt1 | contig 10460 bp, 10 predicted proteins | sample MGYA00380200_ERZ808052 | MGnify/ENA primary metagenome ERZ808052 (study PRJEB31490, sample SAMN06133366) | cow dung metagenome | isolation source: H10 | host: cow | place: China: Chengdu | collected 2015-05 ...
ATGTTATAGGAATGAATATGTGATTGCATTTTATTCATTCATTCATTCAGAAGTAAAGATTCGGATTTATGATTCTGTATTCGGAATCCAAATTAGGCAACATTGCAAGTTTGCAGATGCAAACATTCGGAATAATGAATAAAACCGTGTTTTGTTTGTCTGTATTCAGTTTTGCAAATCCAAATGTGAAGAAAAGTTAATCCCGAATACTAATATTTTACTAACGTTCTTCTTCGGGAAAAATCGTGTATTCAAGAGCAGCGGGAAGCGCGCCAATTTTCGCGCGATTCTCAGCGCACAAAAAATGCCCTAACCTTCTATTTTACAAAAGATATGGGCATTTTTAGCTTTGGCACCAACGGCGCCAAACGGGGAAAAAAATCAGTGGAGAATGAAAAATACGAGTTCCTGCAACAGTTCGCCGTGGGGAGTTTTGCACCCTCCTACCCCCTTTGAGGCGGCGTCTGTCTTCCGGATTTCGGCTAAAATGTGCAAAACCTTCATGGCGCCGTAATTCTGCATGGCGGGCATAATTTCCTGCTTCACCTTCCATCTTGGGCGGCTCAGAAAATCTGCCACGCCCTGCTCCGTCTTCTGCGGGGCATAAAAAGCGGTGAGGAGGTCTGAAAAAAATGTAAATAAATTGGAAAGCACCTGTTGCAGCGCAAAGCCGCGCGGGTTTCCGCGGAAATAGGCAAGAATCTGATTGGCCTTGAGGATGTCCTTTCTTGCCAACGCCTCGCAAAGTTCGAAGGCATTGAAGTCCTTGCTCATGCCCGTGAGGGCGGACACCATATCGGCCGTAACCACCTTCTGCCCCTTCGGCAGGGCAAGGAGGAGTTTGTCAAGTTCGGACGCCATGCGGTTGAGGTCGGCACCAACAGATGCCACAAGCATCTGCACCGCCTTCTCGTCCGCACCCGAACCCTTGGCGCGCAGGTACTGCCCAATGAAGGCAGGCAGTTGGTTGTCATAAACGCGCTTGCTCTCAAAGACCACCCCCTTCTCCGCCAACAGCTTGCTGACACTCTTGCGAGCGTCGAGCTTGCCGCCCTTGTGGCAAAATACGAGGACGGTGGTGGGCGTGATGTGTTGCAGGTAGGCCTCCAAGCCCTCAAGGCTGCGTAGCTGCTGTGCCTCGCGCACCATAACCACGCGCCGCGCCGCCATCATGGGATACGTGCGTGCGCGTTCCACAATGCGTTCCATGGCGGTGTCTCCGCCATAGAGCACGTCGAGGTTGAAGTCCTGCTCCTCGGGCGCAAGCGCCGCCTGCACAATGAGGCCGCCAAGACGGTCTATGTAATAGGGTTCCTCGCCGCAGAGATAATACACAGGCGCAATCGTTCCTGCGCGCAGGTCTCGGGACACGCTGTCAAATGTGTGTTCTGCCATTTTTCTTTTTCTCTTTTATAATTAAGGACGCTCAGAGGAGCCTTAATAGTCAAACTTAAGGTGGCGCACGGTCTTCTTCTCCTGCTTAATCATCTCAAGGGCGCGTATGCCCATCTCCACATGCGCCGCCACAAAGCGTTCGGTCACCTCGCGGTCGCTCTCGGTGGTCTTCACGCCCTCGGGCGTCATGGGATTGTCGCTCACGAGCAGCAGCGCTCCCGTGGGGATGTGGTTGGCAAAACCGCAGGTGAAGAGCGTGGCGGTCTCCATATCCACCGCCATGGCGCGCGTGGTGCGCAGATAGGCCTTGAAGGCGTCGTCGTGCTCCCAAATGCGGCGGTTGGTGGTGAAGACCGTTCCTGTCCAATAGTCCATGCCCGCGTCGCGGATGGTACTTGAGACGGCGCGCTGAAGCATGAAGGCAGGCAGGGCAGGCACCTCGGGAGGGAAGTAGTCGTTGCTCGTTCCCTCGCCGCGAATGGCGGCAATGGGCAGAATGAGGTCGCCACGTTCCGTCTTGTCGCTTATGCCTCCGCACTTGCCAAGGAACAGGCACCCCTTGGGATTGACCGCGCCGAGCAGGTCCATCACAATGGCGGCGTTGGGACTTCCCATGCCAAAGTTGATGATGGTGATGCCGTCTGCCGTGGCAGAGCGCATGTTGGCGGAAAAGTCGGGACAGGGAATGCCGAACCTGTCGCAGAAAATGTCCACATAGTTGTTGAAGTTGGTGAGCAGGATGTACTCGCCGAACGCTTCAAGGGGGCGCAAGGTGTACCTTGGCAGCCAATTTTCCACGATTTCTTGCTTTGTCTTCATGATTTTTGCGTATTTTTGCAGACAAAGATAAAACATTTTCCGCACATGCAGGCACTGAATCTACCAAAAACAAGTCTGAAGATTACAAAACAGGGGGGCAGGCTCGCCGTCCTTGACGTATTGCGCAAACGATACGTAAGCCTGACGCCCGAGGAATGGGTGCGGCAGCACTTTGTCAGCTTCCTGCTCCTCCACAAGGGATTTCCCGCCGCAAGGATGGCCAACGAGGTGGGCATCAGCCTGAACCACACCGCCAAACGCTGCGACACGGTGGTGTATGACCACGAGGCGCGCCCGCTCGTCATCATAGAGTACAAGGCACCACACATCCCGCTCACACAGCAGGTCCTTGACCAAGCTTGGCGCTACAACATGGTCCTGCGCGTGCCCTTCCTGATGCTGAGCAACGGCATGCAGCACGTGTGCATTGCCATGGACTACGACACGGGCGGATACCGCTTCCTGCCCGACATTCCCGCATGGAACGAAATACGCCCCGAGGAAATCTGAAAAACTCCCCCGGGACGTACGTGCAAATTATCTTCTCTTGCTCTTTTCTCGCTCTTTTTTATTCGGCATCCTTCTTGCGGATGCTTCTGCGGCGCTTGGGCTTTTCTTCGGCAACGCCTGAGGGAGTGACTCCCGCCAATTCGGCATCCACCATGATGCGGCCGCAATATTCGCAAACGATTACCTTCTTGCGCATGCGGACGTCGAGCTGACGCTGAGGCGGAATCTTGTTGAAGCAGCCGCCACAGGCATCGCGCTGCACATAAACCACGCCCAAGCCATTGCGGCTGTTCTTGCGGATGCGCTTGAAGGCGCTCAGCAGACGGGGTTCAATGGTGCACTCGAGGTTCTTTGCCTCCTCGCGCAGCTTCTCTTCCTCAGCCTTGGTCTCGGCAATGATTTCGTCAAGCTCGCTCTTCTTGATGTCAAGGTCGGTGCGGCGCTCCTGAATGTTCTCGTGGCAGTTGCGCAGTTCCTCATTCTTCTGCTCCACACGCTCGTTGCACTCGCCAATCTTCTTCTCGTTCAGTTGGTTGTCGAGTTCAAGGTATTCAATCTGCTTGCTCAGGCTGTCATACTCGCGGTTGTTGCGCACGGCATCCATCTGACTCTTGAAGCGCTCAATGTTCATGTTGTTCACCTCGATGGTGCCTCTGCGCTCGTTCACCTCGCGCTTCATGGCCACAATGTCCGAGTTGATTTTCTCAATGCGGATGGTGAGACCCTCAATCTCGTCTTCAAGGTCCTGCACCTCCAAGGGGAGTTCGCCGCGCAGGGTCTTGATGTGGTCAATCTCTGTCAACTTTACCTGCAATGAATACAGATTCTTCAGTTTCTCCTCCACCGAAAGGTCGGTAGGAGACTTTGCTTTTTCTCTTGCCATGTAGATATATAATGTGTTGAAAGTTTTTGAATGTCAAAGGTATTTAATGGGGTTCACCCCGCTCTCCGCCACAAAGGTTTGCAGCGAGGGGAAGGCCTCGCCCAAGACAGAGCAGAAGATGTCCGTGGTGAACTGTTCGCTCTGATAGTGCCCGAGCACGCCAATCTGTATCTCCTGCTCATGGCCGAAGTAGAGATGGTAGTGCATCTCGCCCGTGAGGAAGGCGTCCGCCTGCATGGCCACAGCCTCGTCCAAGAGGAAATCGCCCGCACCGCCACAGAGCACCACGCTCTGCACGGGACGGCTCAGCAACTCGTTGTGCATGAGGCACTCCACACGGAAGGTCCGCTTCACACGCTGAAGGAAGGCCAAGGAGTCCTCTTCCTGCGCAAGATAGCCCACCACGCCGCTGCCCGCCTTCACGGTCTGCTCGCGTCCGTCAATGCGCACCGCCACACGGCGCGGATTTATCAGCTCCACGTCAATCAGACCCAATCGCTCCGCCATCTTGTAGTTTACGCCATCCTCGGCATTGTCCAAGTTGGTGTGGGCGGAATATATGGCCACATCGTTCTGCACGGCCAAGCGGACACAGCGCTGCACATAGTTGGCGTCGGACACCGTCTTCAGCCCGCGGAACAGCAGGGGATGATGGGACACAACAAGGTTGCAGCCCAAATCCACAGCCTCGCGAATGACCTCTTCAGTGACGTCGAGACACAATAATACCCCTGAAACCTCCGCCCCTGTCAATCCAACCTGCAAGCCCGCATTGTCGTAGCTTTCTTGCAGTGGCAAGGGCGCGAACCGTTCAAGGGCAGCAATGACTTCTTGAATCTTCACGCTCATAAAATGTGATATTTCGGCGGCAAAGGTACCGCAATTTGCGATAAAATCCAAAATTATTTTGTTTTTTTTACAGTTTTGCGTTACCTTTGCGTCCTATTATTTAATAATGTATAGATAAATCCATGGCATTACATTACTCCATACCCACCATGATAAGCGACGGGCTTACGCTGAAAGTTGAGTTGGAAAAGCCGCTCGACGCGGAACTGACAAGCATCAGGGACACCCATCTGCCCGCCGAATGGGCACCACAAAGCGCCGTACAGCTCACATGGCCCCACGACGGAACGGATTGGGCGCCCATCCTGCCCATGGTGACCGACTGCTACGTGCGCATGGCACTTGAGATTGCACTCAGGGAACCCCTCATCATTGTGGCGCAAAAGCCCGAAGAAGCGGAAGCCACACTGAAACAGCGGCTGCCCGCAGAGGCGCTCGGCAACATACGCCTCTACCCCACGCCCACGGACGACACATGGGCACGCGACCACGGCTTCATCTCGCTCCTCAGTCCGCAGGGGCCGCTCCTGCTCGACTTCCAATTCAACGGATGGGGCAAGAAGTTCGAGGCCGCACAGGACAACCGAATCAACCGCACGCTGATGGAACAGCAGGCCTTCAGGGGCACATACATTGACCACCTCGACTTTGTGCTTGAAGGCGGCAGCATCGAAAGCGACGGACGAGGCACCATTCTGACCACAAGCCAATGCCTGCTCGCGCCCAACCGCAACCAACCCCTCTCGCAAACCGATATAGAGAACCGCCTGAAGGAGTATTTCCACGCCCAACGCGTGCTGTGGCTCAATCACGGCTATCTTGAGGGAGACGACACGGACAGCCATGTGGACACCCTCGCGCGTCTCTGTCCCAACGACACCATCGCCTATGTACAATGCACACAGACGGACGACCCGCACTACGAGGAACTGCGTCTCATGGAAGAGGAACTGAAGCAAATGCGCACGCCCGAGGGCGAGCCTTTCACCCTTGTGCCCCTGCCCATGGCAGCCCCCGCCTATGACGACGAGGGACAGCGCCTGCCCGCCACCTATGCCAATTTCCTTGTCATCAACGGCGCAGTGCTGATGCCCACCTACAACCATCCCGAACTTGACGAGCAGGCACAACGTCAGTTGCAAAAGGCCTTCCCCAAGCACGAAATCGTGGGCATAGACTGCCGCGCCCTCATCATTCAGCACGGAAGCCTGCACTGCTGCACCATGCAGTTCCCCTTGGGCGCCGTGCCGCAGCCACAATCTCCCACCCCCACACAAGAAGAATCATGAAAATAGGAATCATACAACAGCGCTGCACCGGCAGCATAGAAGACAACAAGCGCAAGCTTGCGCAGAACATTGCAGACGTGGCCTCACAGGGTGCCGAACTCGTGGTGCTGCAGGAACTGCACAACAGCCTCTACTTCTGTCAGACGGAGAACACCGCCAACTTTGACCTTGCCGAGCCCATCCCCGGCCCCGGCACAGACTATTACGGCGAGTTGGCACGCCGCCACGGCATCGTGCTCGTGACAAGCCTCTTCGAACGCAGAAGCGCAGGACTCTACCACAACACCGCCGTGGTCTTTGAAAAGGACGGCACCATTGCGGGCAAGTACCGCAAGATGCACATCCCCGACGACCCCGCCTATTACGAGAAGTTCTACTTCACCCCCGGCGACCTCGGCTTCCATCCCATCGACACAAGCGTGGGCCGTCTTGGCATACAGGTTTGTTGGGACCAATGGTATCCCGAAGGCGCACGCCTCATGGCACTGCAGGGCGCCGAACTGCTCATCTATCCCACCGCCATCGGCTACGAAAGCAGTGACACCCCCGAAGAGCAGGAACGCCAACGCGAGGCTTGGACCACCGTACAGCGCGGCCATGCCGTAGCGAACGGACTGCCCGTCATTGCCGTAAACCGTGTGGGACACGAGCCCGACCCAAGCGCGCAGACCAACGGAATCACCTTTTGGGGCAGCAGCTTTGTGGCAGGGCCGCAGGGCGAGTTCCTCTTCCGCGCCTCAAAGGACGAAGAACAGAACGTGGTGGTGGAAGTGGACATGAAACGCTGCGAGAACGTGCGCCGTTGGTGGCCATTCCTGCGAGACAGACGCATAGAAGAGTTCGCGCCCCTCACCCGCCGTTTCATAGATTAAACCCGCAAGCGACACAAGAATAATGCTCATCGCCTACCTTTTACTCAGTACGGCAGCCGGTCTTGCCATCGGTTACCTCATCGCCAACCGCGCCACACAGCGCCACATGCAGAAGTGTGCCGAGCTTCAGTCTCAGCTTTCATCCTCCGAAGCCCGTCTTCAGGCCGCTCAGCAGCAGGCGGAAGCGCAGAAGGAACAGCACGCACAGACGCTGAAAGCACAGCACGACGCCTTTGAACAAAGCATCCTACGCGAAAGGGAAACGGCAGAAAAAATGCTCAATGAAGCCAAAGCCTCCTACCGCGAATCGCTCGACGCCATGAAGGCGAAGTTCGCACAGATGGCAGGAGAAGCCCTGAAGGAACGCGCCAACGAACTGAAGCAGACCAACGAGGAAAGTATAGCCCATTTGGTCACCCCCGTACGCGAGGACTTGCAGAAGATGCAACAGAGCGTCAATCAGGCCCGCGAACAGGCCGCGGCACAAAAGGCAAGCATGGACAAGACCATCGAAGGGCTGCTCAGGCACACCCAAGAGGTGGAGCGCAACGCCGCCAACTTGGCACAGGCGCTGCAAAGCAACGGCAAGATGCAGGGCGATTGGGGCGAGCAGCTCCTTGCCGGCATTTTGGAAAACAGCGGACTCAGACCGGGCATAGAGTTCGAAGTGCAGGAGAACGTAAAGGACGAAGAAGGCACCAACCACCGCCCCGATGTCATTGTGAACTGCCCCGGCAAACGCCGCATCATCATTGACAGCAAGGTGAGCCTCACCGCCTATCTCAACTATGCCGGCGCACAGAACCGCGAACAGGTGGAACAGGCACAGAAGGACAATCTGCGCAGCATCCGCGCCCACATAGACGAATTGGCGAAGAAGCAGTATGACAAACTTGTGCCCGGCGCATTGAGCCAAGTTCTCATGTTCATCCCCAACGAGGGAAGCTACATCCTTGCCCTGCGCACCGACCCGCAAATCGGACAGTATGCCTACAAGAAGGGCATCATCCTCATCAACCCCACCAACCTCATGCTTGCCCTGCAGATGATTTTCAACCTGTGGCAGACCGAACGGCAGAACAAGAACACGGAGAAGGTAACCCGTCAGGCCGCCGACCTCTATGACAAGTTCGCCACCTTTGTGGAGAAGTTCGACAAGATACGCGGCAGCATCGTCTCCCTGCAGGCCAACACCGAGGACGCCTACAAGTCCCTCACCACCGGCACGGGCAACATCGTGCGCAGGCTTGAAGGCCTCAGACAAATGGGCATCACGCCCAAGAAGCAGCTTTCGGAAGAACTTACGGAAGCCGCGCAGGACGGCGCCCACCTTCCCTCAGAAGAGCAATAACACAGACAAACAAGGTAAAAACAGATAACACAGCAGAATATTATGTCAAGTACACTCCGATTCAAAGTCATTGGAGAGGCTTTCCACAAGAAGCCCATAGAAGTGCCCACCCCCAAGGAACGCCCAAGCGAGTTCTTCGGCAAGTACGTCTTTAACCGTCAGAAGATGTTCAAGTATCTTTCCGCAACGGTATATCAGAAAATGTGCGACGTCATTGACAACGGCGCCAAGTTGGACATGGAAACGGCCGACGCCGTTGCCGCAGGCATGAAGCAATGGGCCATGGAATTGGGCGTGACCCACTGCACCCACTGGTTCCAGCCCCTCACCGAAGGCACGGCCGAGAAGCACGACGGCTTTGTGGAGCACGACAGAAAGGGCGGCATGGTTGAGGAATTCACCGGCAAGGCACTTGTACAGCAGGAACCCGACGCGTCGAGTTTCCCGAGCGGAGGAATCCGCAGCACCTTCGAGGCCCGCGGCTACAGCGCATGGGACCCCGCAAGCCCCGTGTTCGTCATTGGCGACACGCTGATGATCCCCACCATCTTCATCTCTTATACCGGCGAGGCGCTCGACTACAAGGCACCCCTCAAGAAAGCCATCCATGCCGTGGACAAGGCAGCCACAGACGTGGCAAGATACTTCTATCCCGAGGTGAGAAAGGTCATCAGCAACCTGGGTTGGGAACAGGAATATTTCCTTGTGGACGAGGCGCTCTATGCCGCACGCCCCGACCTGCTCATGACCGGACGCACGCTGATGGGACATGACAGCGCCAAGAACCAACAGATGGACGACCACTATTTCGGCAGCATTCCCGTGCGCGTGGCAGCCTTCATGAAGGAACTGGAAATCTGCTCCCTTGAGCTGGGCATCCCCTGCAAGACACGCCACAACGAGGTGGCGCCCAACCAGTTCGAGCTGGCGCCCATCTTCGAGGAGACCAACCTTGCCGTAGACCACAACATGCTCATCATGAGCCTTATGCAGGAAGTGGCGCGCAAGCACGGCTTCCGCTGCCTGCTGCACGAGAAGCCCTTTGCCGGCATCAACGGTTCGGGCAAGCACAACAACTGGTCCCTGGCCACCGACAACGGCATCCTGCTGCACGGCCCCGGCAAGACCCCCATTGACAACCTGCGCTTTGTCACCTTCATTGTGGAAACCCTCATGGCGGTTCACAAGCACAACGGACTGCTCAAGGCATCCATCATCAGCGCCACCAACGCCCACCGCCTGGGCGCCAACGAGGCTCCCCCCGCCATCATTTCAAGTTTCCTCGGGCAGCAGCTCACCAATCTGCTCGACCACCTTGAAGAGACCAACGACGACGAGCTGATCAACCTTGCCGGCAAACAGTCCCTCAGCCTGGACATCCCCCAGATTCCCGAACTGCTGCTGGACAACACCGACCGCAACCGCACAAGCCCCTTCGCCTTCACCGGAAACCGCTTCGAGTTCCGTGCCGTGGGCGCACAGGCCAACTGCGCCGCTTCCATGATTGTGCTGAACACGGCAATGGCCGAGGCCCTCACCCACTTCAAGGAGCGCGTGGACAAGCGCATTGCCAACGGAACAGAAAAGTTCAAGGCCATCCTGCAAGTGGTGCGCGAGGACATCAAGGCCTGCAAGGCCATCCGCTTCGACGGCAACGGATACAGCGACGAGTGGAAGGCCGAAGCCAAGGAGCGCGGGCTGGACGTGGAATGCAGCGCCCCCCTCATCCTGGACCGCTATCTGGACAAAAGCACCATAGAGATGTTCACAAGCATGAACGTGCTTACCCGCGCCGAGCTGGAAGCCCGAAGCGAAATCAAGTGGGAGACCTACATCAAGAAGATACAGATTGAGGCACGCATCTTCAGCGACATTTGCCTGAGCCACATCATTCCCGTGGCCACACGCTATCAGAGCCAGCTCATGGACAACGTGCACAAGATGAAGGACATCTTCCCAGCCGAAACGGCATTGCGCCTCAGTGCGAACAACGTCAGCCTGATTGAGCAGATCTGCGAGCACACCTCATACATCACCGAGCACGTGACCAAGCTCACGGACGCGCGCCGCGTGGCAAACGCCATAGAGTCGGTACGCGAGAGAGCCATCGCCTACCATGACACGGTGGCACCCTTGCTCGAAAGCGTCCGCTACCACATTGACAAGCTCGAACTCATCGTGGACGACGAGCTGTGGCCCCTGCCCAAGTACCGCGAGATGCTCTTCATCCGCTGATGCAGGGGAAAAAGCGTCTGCAAAGACACGAATATGAATAGCCGGGGGCTTCCCAAGCCTCCGGTTTTATTGTAGCGTTTTTCAACCGTGAAAAATGTCCGCGACTGAGTCGAGAGCATTTTTCAGCCGTGAGAAATGTCCGCGACTGAGTCGAGAGCACTTTTCAGCCGTGAGAAATGCCCGCGACTGAGTCGAGAGCACTTTTCAGCCGTGAGAAATGCCCGCGACTGAGTCGAGAGCACTTTTCAGCCGTGAGA
>ERZ808052.114-NODE-114-length-10456-cov-4.019848_pt1 | contig 10456 bp, 11 predicted proteins | sample MGYA00380200_ERZ808052 | MGnify/ENA primary metagenome ERZ808052 (study PRJEB31490, sample SAMN06133366) | cow dung metagenome | isolation source: H10 | host: cow | place: China: Chengdu | collected 2015-05 ...
TCATGGGGAAATGGATCTGCCGGTACGCCTGCCGGAGTCCGGTCAGGCCGAGCCGGTCCCGGTCCTCCTCCGTGATATAATCCTCCGGAAAGACGTACTCCTCCAGGACCTGCCCCACTGCCTTTTTCACCTGATTGTTCTTCAGGCCTCTGGTCAGCTCGGAGATCAACTTCCGCGACTTCATAGAGAACAACTACCTCGAAGTCGACGGAAACGTCGAGAAGCTCATCCTCTTCTCGGGAATGAGCCACCATCATTTCCACAAGCAGTTCAACGAAGAGTTCGGCATGAGCCCGAAGACTTGGATGCTGGAACGCTTCAAGCAGGAACTGATCCATCACTCATCCCGCCCTAATGCGACGACGTCATTCGTAGCCAGCAAGCTACGCATCACCGACGTCCGCCTCTGCCAGCTCACCCGCAAATACTACAACTGCACCCCGATGGAGCTCATAGAGAAACTGAAAAAATAAATGCCCGGCATCGCCGAGCATCTGCATCCTTATTCCAAATCCTGAATCCCTCATAACTTCGCAATCCTTTCTTGCTAAGATAGCGAAATGATCACGATCTACCCTCCTCTAATATGTTATACGTATGTAACTCTTCATATGTATACTCGCACAACTTCCCTTCCTTATATGCCAGTTTCAGTAAGGATTTAAAGCAGTCATAGTGCTTTTCCGCTTCATCCAATGGGAGGTTTTTCGCTCTCCTTCCTTGGATCATGTAGATATAGAACCGTCCGCATTTCTCGGCATCTATCTCAATGAAACCGCATCTGCCTTTGGTGAATTCATAGAAAAGTTCATATGTCTGATCCCATATATCAGGTTTTCCATCTGCCTTCTCCTTGAAATATTTCAAGAATTCCTGGCCAGGATAAAAACGTCTCATATTCAAAATTTTATATAAATTACTTAAATTACAGATTCAATATTAGGCATATGTTATCAAGAAGGTATCCATCCTGATAAGCCTCACGCAGTATATCTCTAAAGTATCCGAAATACTTTTCTGCCAATCTGACGTTCAACTCCTTCTCCTCTAGCATATATTTATAGAAGGACCTGCATTTGACTACAGTAAGATCCGAGAACCGGCATACTCCATTGACATACTCATGGAAATGGTGACATGTCTCCATCCAACCCTTGGGACGCTCCTGGGACTTCAGCTCAAAATACATCAAGAAGTTCTTATCAAGATTCTTATAATCAAACTTACCTAAGTCCCTGTCAAGTACCGCATTCGCTCTCTTTTGCTCTATCATTTTGGCATGTTCCATCACCTTCTTATTATATTGGCGCTGGTGATCATTTTCAGGACAAGTATATATATACATGCCAAGATACTCCTGCCTTTTCCTTTTATTAGTCTTCGGGTCTAGGATTGGCGGATAGTAATCCAAAAAGAGATATGTCTTGAGACCGTTGGGCTTCTTGAATCTTAATGTAACTCGCTTCATATCAGAATATTTTCGGCGATTTTACTAAAAGTATCGATATCTGAAACCAATTAGAGTCAAATTAGAGCGAGATTAGAGTGGCGTGACAAATCAACTCTCAAAAAAGGCGTCAACGTCTTCCTTCAGATACCATATCCTTCCAGATGCCGAATAGGTCTTGAAAGCGAGTCTTTTCGCCACTTTATACAATCTGCGAATTTCGATGTGATATTTATCCATAACCTCTGATGGGGTGTAGTAAAGAGAAAGGTCTTCAGACGGTTTGAGCAATTTGTCCACATGCCTTTTCGAATAGAAGGTCTTCAGGCCCTCCTTCCTGCGCGGAAGCTTAGGATTGACACCCATAAGGTTATACACCTGCTTCCTTGTCATTTCATATTCGGTCATGATATCTTCCACGGTATACCACTCCTCTATCTCGTGATGCTGGTCCCGTTCACGCTTTCGCAGCAACCTGTCGACTTCTTCTCTTTTATACAACCTCACATTCCGGAATCTCTCAAATGGCAGTTCACTTCTTCTGAGATAGTTCTGAGTAACATTCAGCGGCAGACCATACACTTTGGCAGCCTCGGAAATGGATATATATTCATCCATATGAACATAGGACTGAGTCACTTCGGCAGATGCCGACGTTTTTGGGAGTCGCGACGCAGACTCTCTGAAGCGTACACCGTCCTTGAAAAGCTGATCCAGCGTATCTTTTCTAAAGAGCTGTGTTCCAGGCAACACGAGGGGCTTGAGAATCCCCTGCTCTATATATCTATATATGGTGGTGCGGCTGAGCGAGAGGTATTCGCAGACATCCTTGACCCTCATGATATCTTTGGCAGCAAACGCACTTTCCTTTCTCTGCGCATCCTGCCGGCGTGACTCAGCCGTTACCTTCGTTGCTCTTTCCTCTAATGACTGACGTATCCTGTACTTCTTCGCACATGCAGATGAACAGAACATGGTTGTCTGCTTATAGGCTGTGAATTCACTTCCGCAATGGGCACAGAACTTCTTCAGAGGCAAGAACTTACCCTTGAGTATCTTATGTCTTTCTTCACTTGTGAGGACTTCGTTGTATTCCTGCTTCTTCTTTCTGTCATGATCGTCATGACATTTGGTGCAGCAGAACCGGCCGGTCGGTCTGGTGGCCTTGAATTCCTTACCGCAATGGTCGCACTGTTTAATATACCGAAGTTTACCGTCCTCCAGGAGCACATCGATATGGGAATCATACTGCTTGATAAGCTGCAGTTTCCTTTTGTTTAGTTCTGTCCTTTTATGCTGGTTATAGCATCTGGGACTGCAGAATTGAGTGGGATAACGCTTGGTTGTAAACTCCTTTCCACACTGTTGACAAATTTTGACAAAACACATAGCAATAAAACATATAGTTATGGACATATTTGATATATGACGATGCCCGATTATCAGTCCATTTTATTGCGAAAATTCTGTCACCATGTATCATGATATATCATAGTGTATCAGATGTATCATATTACTACTTTGTCTCACCACCGGTGTCCTATGCTGAAGAGACCTGAAATTCATTTTCCAACAAATAAGCAACAAAATCCGCAAGCAGCTAAATGAGTGATATACAAAGTAACTTAAAGATATAAAAAAAGAGCCGCAAAAAGCGGCTCAATTTCAAGTATTTGTTAGTCTTATGTTGACTTTTGTTAGCTTTGTATATCAATTAGTTCCACTCCAGTAAGTCTAACATCTTGATAATCAATAAGTTAACCTTTTAGGGTAGGAAAACTTTTGATTCCTATTTATCTGTATTTATATCTCAACACTTGACTCAAGCCTTTTTGCCTGATCGGTTGTGATAGCCAATGGCAAAGGTAGTCATATGACGCGAAATATCAAAAATCCTTATGCGGTAGCCAAATGTCTGCGACGAAGAGCTGTAAGCACGCATTCCGATGCGATAGGATTTAGTCCCTTGAACGTAGTGTGGCTCTTGAGTTCTGTAAGCGTCATATGAAGCAATAACTTGGCAATGCACTCGTCCGCGAATGAGTTGCTCACTACATTCACGCCGGTAAAGTCAAGAACTACGAGGTCGTTCTGATCTATCATTGGCAATAGACTTTCACGTACACGCTGTCCTAAAGGTCGTGTACGTTACCATAACTGCCAACTGAATCATGCAGCAGGCAGAATAGGTGCGACATGGAACTGCTTTTTGCCACAACGGTTATTTATCAGATTTACCAATCAGGTGAGGTGGTTGATTACCTGAATCCATTGAGTCCTTATGTTCATTTCTTTTCAATCCATACCCATAACCGCCACATGAGGTATCCCCACCCAAGAAACAAAGCGACGTGCATCCACAATGGAATAGAAGAGGTATATGCATCGTCGTTCATGATTTTCTCGAATCCAGGAATGTCCGCATAATAATACGCACCTATGCCGAAGTCATATCCCTCTACTAATCCCATACCCTTTGCGGCTATGATGATAGAGCATATTATAACGGTCACAGCAACTATAGCTGTGACCGTTGATATAATCTTATTTCGTTTCATCTGAGAAATTATTTGTAAAGGTCAAGGACCGGAATTTCAAAGATTACACCCGAAAGAAGCAGCCACACTGCAAGGAATGTAAGTGCTATGTTGAAAAGCTGACCTACAATATAAAGCCACAGGACCTTTCCCCCGTGCATCTGCTTGGCTATTTCCTTGAAATTGGTGTCGAGGCCGATGCTGGTAAATGCAAGAATGAATGCCCAGTTCTTGTATTGCGAGAGCACGCTGTTGATTTCCTTAACTTCTGAACTTCCTGCAAGCGGCTGGATTATGAATGAAGCCACGAGAGATGCAACGAAGAAACCTATTATGAATTTAGGGAAGCGTGTCCAGATCTCGCCAGCTCCAACTTTCTGTCCGGAGTTATTGTCCACGTGAGTTGCAAAGAACAGAGCTGTAAAAAAAGCTATGAATCCGATGAGGATATTCTGTATGCTCTTCACGAGAACGGCTGCCTGCTCTCCTTCAGGACCGAGTGCATTACCGGCAAGAACAACTGCTCCTGTCGAATCGACTGTACCGCCGATAAGAGCTCCTCCCATGAGTTCGCTCATACCTACAGCCTTGATTATCATCGGTTCGAAGACCATCATCAGGATTGTGAAAATGATTGAGATGGAAATAGCCACGCCAAGATCGTTTTTCTTTGCACCAGCAGCTGCGCCAGTAGCAATAGCAGCACTGGTTCCGCAGACAGAAGTTGCAGATGCAACTGTGATTACCAATGGCTTATTGTCAATCTTCAGAATTCTTGTGCCGAACCACCACATGAAAAGAATCACTATAGGGGTTACAATCCATGCTATACCTAAGCCGTAGAGTCCAAACTTGGCAATGTTGCTGAATAAGACACTGAATCCCATGATGACAAGTCCTGTCTTGATGTAGAACTCTGTGCGTATTGCAGGGCGCAGCCACTTAGGAACTCCTACTGTGTTAGATATTGTGAGTCCTATGATCAGGGCCCAGAATGCCCATTCCAAGTAGCGGTTGAGAGTATATTCTGCACTGACAAGTCTTACAACTAGTGAGATTACGAAAAGTACGGCAAAAGCAGGGACATACTCCTTTATCTTGCCACCTTGCAATTTGACTCCAGCCGTGAACAGGAGCGCTAGAACTGCAAATGTGCGGACGAGTTTAATCCAGAAGGTTCCTGTGAACAGTGAAGATATGGATTTAGGTTCAGCGACATTCTCCCACAGATGCCATGTTGAGAATTTTGCAGCACTGAAATCGAATGAGCCTGTGATAACTGCTATGCATCCGACAGCGATTACTATAAAGCCGATCCAGACAGCGAGCCAATCCTCACTTTTCCAAAGTTTTGATATTGTAGATTTCATAAATTTTCTATTTTTGTAAAACACTTTTATTGTAAACCTATGTTACTATCTAAAGAAGTAGCCGTAGAATTAAATCTCACGGGCTGTAAACTCAAACAGTTCATCGCAGCCAAACTCCGACAAGAGAATGTTCCGTTAACCCCTGAACAGTTCCTGCTCATTGACCTGCTTTGGAATCAAGGTCCGATGTCTCAGCAGCAGTTAGCCGATCAGATGCAGAAGGACAAGAATTCCGTAACCAAACTTGTGGATGCAATCGAGCGCAAAGGCTTTGTGTATCGTCAGCAAAATGCTTCTGACCGCAGATCAAATACCTTAGTTCTAACCGAAAAAGCTCTAGAACTTAGGGATCATGCGAAGCAGAAAGGTATTTCAATCCTTGATGAAATGCTTGAGGACATAAGTGAGACTGAGTTAAGAGCATTTATCTCTACTTTAAATAAGCTCAATATCAATATGACAATTGAGGATACTGCAGAATAGCTCTCTTTAAAACAGATCCATTACAGCACGCACAACCTCATCTGCCGGCAAATCCGGTGAGAGCACAAGGTCAGGTTCCTTATGTACAAACCCTTTGGACATGGCACTTAGGGTGCCTCCACCTGTGCAGTTCAGCATAATGTAATCGTCTTTCTTGACTACTCCATCATTGACTGCCTGCGCTAGAGCCGCAACTGCAGTGCAGGCTGCAGGAAGAAGGTCATATCCTTCACGATTGCGGAACTGCATCAGCCAGTAGATGATATCATTGTTGGATGCAAGGAAGAAGTCTCCATTACTCTGTTTCAGAACATCGTAGAGTCCACCCGCTATGCTGTATGGCGGTTTTCTGTTGGAGAGCACTTTAGCAAGAATCATCTCGGATTTGTTTCGTCCTTCCTCTGGTGTAATATCAGGAAGAGAACGAGAACCGGCTTTCCAAGCGTCATACATAAGAGTGAACGGGCTGTTCTGGGCCACATACACCCTCATGTTATTTTCTCCGAATCTGCCATCTTCTGCAAGTCTGCATGCATTCTCCCAAGCCGCTATCGCTCCTGTTCCGGAACCTACTGCCTGGAAATATGCATCAGGAATACGTCCCATCTGTTCCACACAGCTAAGGATTGTCGTTCCCATGCCATCTCGTCGGGCAATATTCTTTGCACCTCCTTCAAGCATGAAGCGAGGGTCTGAGGCGAGTTTCTCTCCCAATGCGATTGCATCATAGTAATCACATCCATGGGGAACGGCAATAAGTTTTACACATTTGCGAAGAGGCTTACGGAACCACAGATCGTGTATGTTATCTTGAGGAACACAGATGACAACAGGAATACGATTGTCAGAACATACCTGGGCAAAGGCTCGGGCTGTATTTCCGGCAGACTGAACAATGAGTATGCGTTTTTCCTTCTCATCCATCCTTGCCAGGATGCTATAAGCCTCCGTCTCCTTAAAAGAACAGGTGCGCATCTTTGCTCCGATTTTCGGATTCCATCCGGAGAATGTAATGTATAGGTTTTCAAGTCCTAAGAGGGCAGCAAGTCCCTTAGACTTGTATGTTACTGGTGCGCTGGAGTGCTTCAAAATCCTTTTAATCGGCATCCATTCAGCATACCTGTAAATACCGTCAAGATCTTCACGTGGCGTGAACCGTTTATTTTCATAAACTGCCTGTATTAAAGATGGACTCTCATATTCCGGATCAGCCAATGTCCAACCGGAGTCTTCGAATTCACGACCATCTGCCACGTTTTTAAGATGATATATAGTCTTTTTGAATTTCATGTTTTTAGTAAAATTAGGATTACATAGGTTTGATCTTACGGGCAAGCATCGCGCACAGTCCAGGGAAGAATCTCTTGATATACACCATCAGGAGCTCCTTTCTTCCAACCAGAACTTCCTTCTTCTCCTTTGCTATCGCTCTTGTGATGACGCGTGCCGCGGCTTCTGCCGTCATTCCGTCTGCCTGACCTGGATCCATCACTCCATGAGGCTTTCCTCCCTTGTCAAGGGCATATCTGGATATGTTGGTCTGTATGCGGCCCGGACATACGATGGTCACTCTTATGCCAGCGTCGTAATATTCAGCCTGCAATGTCTCGAAAAATCCGTACAATGCGAATTTTGATGAACTATAGCCGCATCTGAGAGGGAAGCCGAAACGTCCTGCTATAGATGTAGTCACAGCAATCTTTCCACCTCCGGCCGACAGCATCCTTGGAAGCAGGTCTTTGGCGATTGCAACTGGAGCGAAATAGTTCACTTCCATTATCTTACGCACCATCTCCATAGAGGTATCCTCTACGTTAGTACGCTGGCTGATACCAGCATTGAGCATTACGATGTCAATCCCTTCAGTTGCATCCCAAGCAGATTGAACAAGGGCTTCTATGTCATCATTGCTGCTGAAGTCGTATGGGAGCACCACCACTTGGGTGGCGCCCGCCGCACGACATTTTTCTGCAACCTTTTCAAGCCGCTCAGCTGATGAAGATGTGAGGATCAGCCTCGCTCCTTGAGCGGCATATCTGTAAGCGCATGCCTCTCCTATTCCGGAAGATGCACCTGTAATCCAAACGGATAACATACCTTACTTTATAAGGGCCATATTGGGCATTTCCTTATCGAATTCGCCGCGGTCAAGGCGTTCCTTCATGTCCTTAAATGCAGCAAGTGTCCTCTCTACATCTTCCATTGTGTGAGCTGCTGTAGGAATGATTCGGAAAATCACCATTCCCGGAGGAATAACTGGATAGATTACCACTGAGCAGAAGATATGATACTCCTCACGTAGTGCTACAGCAATGTTCGCTGCAGAATTTACACCCGCTTTCACAAGAACCGGCGTAACGCAGGCCTCAGCCGGTCCGATATCGAAGCCTAACTCACGGAAACCTTCCTGAAGGCGCCTTGTCACCTTCCAAAGCTGAGCGCGAAGTGCGTCACCTTCCGGGCTGTCAATGATATCGAGTCTTTTGAGACATCCCTCGACGATAGGCATCGGAAGTGATTTTGCGTATATCTGCGACCTCATGTTATACTTGAGATAATCAATGATGTCCTTGTCAGCAGCGACAAAGCCTCCAATTATTGCCATAGATTTTGCGTATGCTCCGATGTAGATATCGATCTCGTCCATCACTCCGAAATGCTCTGAAGTTCCGCGTCCATGCTCTCCCATCACTCCGAATCCATGCGCGTCATCAATCATGATGCGGAACTGGTACTTCTTTTTAAGAGCAGCGATCTGATCAAGGATTCCGAGGGCACCTGTCATGCCGAATACACCCTCAGTGATAAGGAGCACGCCGCCGCCCTTCTTTTCTGCCTCTTCGCAAGCCTTTGCAATAACTCTCTCACAGTCTTTGATATCATTATGACGGAACTTATACTTGCTTCCAACATGGAGACGGATGCCGTCAAGAAGGCATGCGTGATCTTCTGCGTCATAGACAATCACATCATGACGTCCGACCAATGCATCGATTGTAGATACGATACCCTGATATCCGAAGTTGAATTCAAATGCAGCCTCCTTTTTCTCAAATGCGGCAAGGCGGCGTTCCAGTTCCTCATGCAGATGAGTCTGTCCTGTCATCATTCGGCTGCCCATAGGGTATGCGAGTCCCCAACGGGCTGCCGCCTCTGCGTCAGCCTTACGGATTTCCGGATGATTTGCCAGACCAAGATAGTTATTCAGGCTCCAGCAGAGCACGTCCTGGCCGTTAAATCTCATGTTAGGTCCTAATTCTCCTTCTAGCTTTGGAAACGCAAAATATCCTTCTGCCTTTTCACGATACTGGCCAATAGGACCACCTGTTGATTTTCTGATTCTTTCAAAAATGTCTGTGTACATATCGGTTAAGATTTTATCGTTTGTTATCTGATTTTCTCTCTTGAAACAAGTCCCATCATCTTGAACAGGAATTTAGGAAGCGGCTTCTTGGGGTCTCTTTTCTTCATATCGATGAACCAGCCAAGTTTCTTAATGATCGGAACTTTATGTGTCTCTACAAATTCTATCAATGTCCCGTCCGGATCCTCTATGTATGTAAAGTGTCCGGAAGCATCACCCATGTCAAACTGTTCTCCATCCGGGCAACTGTCTACAGTGAAAGGATGTCCCTTCTCAGCGCAGAACTTTCCGAGAGCCTTCATATTGCTGACATCAAAACATATCTGAATGAACCCTGGATCTCCCCAGTAGCGTCCTTCATAAATCTTGCGAGGTTTTCTCTCCAGTGCCTGAACAAGTTCAATGCTCGAATCTCCGAACAGCTCTGCGAATGCACCCTTACGCTTTGGGGCAGACAGAATTACTCGACGGTATTGCTTGTCGGATTCGGGCATGAGATTGTGCTCGCTGAATCTGCAGACTGTATCGCATTTAATGACACTGTAGCCTAGCACCTCACTATAGAATTTAACTGATCTGTCCATGTCGGTCACGCCGATTACAGCTCCAACCATTCCGCCGGTCAACTTATCTTCATTTATAAAGATGCTCTTGTCTTCAATCAACTGAAAACAATTTCCATAAAGATCGTTCATGTAGAAACATGGAGTCCCATCAGGAAGCTTTTCTGGTGGCGTGCACGATTTCCAAGTTGTTGAAACTTTTTTATAGAATGCAGCGACATCTCTGCATTTCAGCTTAGCGGCAAAAATTCCCAGGTCTCCTACGGCAATCTTAAACGGGCAAACGGAAGGCTTGCGTTTTGAGTACTGCCAGATCTCGAATCCACCACCACCCTGAAGATTCACAGCAATGCATGCATGCCTTTGCTGAGGTTTGCCTCCGGTATATGGAAGCATTCTTTCTGCAACTGTATCATCCTCAAGGATCTTTATGTCAGCGCCAAAATAGCCGATGAACCAATTCCATGATTTTCTGAAATCTATGGTTCCGACACCGATCTGTTGTATTCCTGCTATATTAAATTCACTCATTTCGTTGTTAATTAACAATTTAGTATCCGCTTATATAGTAAAAGGTTTTACTTTCAGTGCGCAAAGGTAGAAATTATTTGCAAAAGTTTGCAAGAAATTAGCCATTTTCAAAATCCGCCAACTGAACCATTCAGCTGGCGGGTAAGACCCTAGTCTATGTT
>ERZ808052.115-NODE-115-length-10424-cov-3.589156_pt1 | contig 10424 bp, 9 predicted proteins | sample MGYA00380200_ERZ808052 | MGnify/ENA primary metagenome ERZ808052 (study PRJEB31490, sample SAMN06133366) | cow dung metagenome | isolation source: H10 | host: cow | place: China: Chengdu | collected 2015-05 ...
CGCCTTTTCTTACCATGCTTGGACGTAATCTATTTACTATCAACTCTGGATTTTTTATTTCTGAACTTTCTAATAATCCTTCTGAAGTTCCTTTAGTTCCTGCTGAATCTCCTTTGACTTATGAAACTTATCGTGTAAAAAAAGGCGACATGATTGGCATGATTGCAGAAAAATACAACATTACACAGGATACCATCATCAGCGTAAACAACATTCAGCGTTCCCGCCTTATTCAAGTTGGCCAATATCTAAAAATTCCAACAATGCCAGGAATCCTATACACGGTTAAGAAAAACGGCGAAACAATCGAAAACATTGCGGCTGCAAATGGCATAAGCTGCGAAAAATGCGCAAGGGTAAATTCAGTTCATAAAAACAAATCTCTTGCGGCAGGTCTTACAATTTTCCTTCCTGATGCACAGCTTGATTGGGTAACAAGACAAGAAATAAATGGCGACCTTTTCATAAAACCACTTCGTGCAAGATTCTGGATCTCTTCCCCATTTGGATGGCGCAGTTCGCCGTTCACAGGAAAACGCTCTTATCACTCAGGCATTGATATGGCTTCAGGTATGAACACTCCAGTCTATGCGGCTTTGGGCGGTAAAGTAACCTCAACAGGATTCAACAACGTATACGGCAACTATATTATCGTAACCCACCATTCAGGATACAAATCGTTGTATGCCCACCTGAACAAAATCCTTGTAACTGCAGGTACCTATGTGGACACGAACAAAATGATTGGCCGCGTTGGAAGCACTGGTATGAGCACAGGTCCTCACCTTCACTTCACAGTGTACAAGTTTGGTAAGGCAGTAAACCCAGCTGCACTCTGGAAATAATCACTACAAAAATCTCAATGCGCTATGCTAATGCGCTTTGAGACCCTTTCACAACAGTGGAAATCTTTTTCACAAAAAAATCCACATTGCTCATCACAAAAACAGTGCAATACAAGGTAACACAGAACGCAATCATCAAACCGTAAATGAGAACAAGGGAAGGACTTTGCATTTCTGAAGTTGAATACATGGAAAGCACAAGCATAAAAATCATCACGATGCCACTTATGATCCAGTGAGAAAGCCCAACAGGTCTGGCCTTGAATTTTTCATAGGCAGCTGGATCCACGCTCATCATCACATTTTTGATCGTTTCGTCTGTAACTGGACATGGAATCTTTAATGGTGCGGCAATATGCTTTTCTGCTTCGCTAAGCATTTTGATCTTTCGCCTGCATTCGCTGCACTTCAAAAGATGAAAGGTTAATCTGAATGGTAGATGTTGATTTTTATCCAGCATCAGATATTCGCTCATTGCATTATCACAGTTTGTTTGTTTTTTATTATTCAAGGAAGGCCTCCAATTTGTCTTTTAGAATTTTTTTTGCACGGAATATATGTGACTTTATTGTATTTACAGGAAAACCAGTAATATCACTGATTTGTTGATACGGTATGTCATAGGAAAAATACATTTCTACGCAAACGGCATATTTTTGCGGAAGTTCTTTTATTGCCTCGCGAATGGCAGCTGCAGTTACAGATCTTATCTGATTTTCTTCTGGAGAAAGGTTTCGATCCGGAATCACATCTTCATCTGCAATGGGAAGATATTCTTTTCTGCGGTTTACGCAATTCAGGGCTGTTGTATAGGCTATGCGCATAAGCCAGGTCTGAAACATGGACTCATATTTGAATGTATCAAGTTTTGTGTAGACCTTCAGAAAAACATCCTGAACAAAATCTTCGGTATCTGCTTCGTTATGAAAAAAACTCAAACCCAGACGGAAAATCCTTTTTTGATAAAACTGCATCAACCTTGCAAAACTCATATTGTTTCCACCCAAGGTCTGCTTTATCAGTGAGAAATCCCTTTTTTTGATTATTTCATTCTCCAGTTTATGGAGCAAAGGCGAAGACATACTATTCCAAATTATTCAATACAATTAATTGTTGTTGTGGAATTCTGGATATATCTTGTAAAAAATCAGGAAACAGATTCCAATCACCATTGGAATGAGTCCTCCAAGAATCTCATAGGAAAAATGAACTACAATTGCAAAAACCAGCGTGAGTATAAAGCCAACGCCTGTAAGCAAAAGACCGGAAAGCAATGAAAAGGCTTTGAAATTGAAAGACTTTGGCACGAAAGTACCGGTTTTTATCTGAAGCTTGATTTCATGATGACGCCACAAAAGATAAAAGAATATCACAATGGCGCCCATAGCAATTCCTACAATCGGAACTATGGAAATGATTATCTGTGCTGTAGTTGAAATTTGTTCTTGATTCATAAAATATTCCTTATATATTATTTGACCCGCATGAATGCAAAAAGTTGCATAAGTTTATCAGATAAAAGGGGTTTTGTAAAAGAACCAAAAACGCTATGATTGCTTTATGGCTTTTGAACAGAACCCGAAAACCGGGGAAAAATACAATTTTTTGATCAGAGACAAAAACATATTCGTAAACAACGACGGGTCTTTGCCATCTTTTCAACAGCTTTTAAACGTTCATCGGCAATTTGAAAACACAGTTTTTTTCAGAGAAAAAGAAAATCATTTTTGTGCCAAAGAAATACCACCTGAATACAAAGCAACAGAACTTATGGAAATCCCCATCAGAGAGTATTTTGCAGCCCATAAGGAAACGGAATGCAATCTGGTATCACGAGCAAAATCAATCGTCAAATGGCTTAGTTCCATGCGCTTTTGTCCTGGTTGCGGTAAAAGCAGACTGGAAAGCCACCGGCAACTTTCAGCACTCACCTGCCCCAGCTGCAATAAAATTTATTTTCCACGCATAGAACCTTGTGTTATCGTTCTGATACATAAAGGTGAAGAAATCCTTTTGGCCAGGCATTCCTACCGCAACCAGGACATATTTGCCTGTATCGCAGGATTCATTGAAGCTGGTGAAAGCGCAGAACAGGCTGTACACAGGGAAGTTTTGGAAGAAACTGGATTAAAAATAAAAAATATTACATACAAAGGAAGTCAGTCCTGGCCATTCCCCGACCAGCTTATGCTTGCCTTCAGCGCAGAATATGAGAGCGGCCAAATCAAAATCCAGGAAGAGGAAATTGCAGAAGCCAGATGGTTCAAAAAAAACGCAATTCCAGCAGGACCAAAACCTGGCTCAGTGGCCTGGAAACTCATAAACGACGCATTTTAAAATCCGTAAAACTAAAAGCGCACTTTACTTTCTTCCTCAGGACCTGTAATCACTACCCAGGCAGAGCTTTCGTCAATCCAATATTTTTTGAAAACCCTAAGCACATCATGGACAGTACATCTCTTTGCTATGACTGAAAGTTCATCAGCTTTCTGCACATCGCCAAACTGCAAAAGGCTTGCTGCCATTCTGGCAACAATTCCATAGGTGGTACTCTGAGTTGCATATTTTTTATTTATGTACGTATTCTTATAACCTTCAAGCCTGTCAGCAAGATCTTCGAAAATATAGTTGCCGTCTTGATCACGGCCACAAATAACTTTGCCCGAAGCCATAATATGCCTGGCTTCTTCCACATATTTCACAAAATTCTCCAGATCCGAGATTTTGAAGATATATTCGCAGGCGTAGGGTGCAAAGCTGCTTTCCATATAGGTTTGGGGAGAATAACAGGCCCCGTAATTTTCACGCACAACACTGAACATGATTCCATCGTAAATTATGGAAGCAACCCGGGAAACCGCATAATCAGGGTCTGTAACAGGCGCAGATGCAAAAAAACGCGCCGCATAGCCGGTTTTCGCAGCATCCGGATGAAGGAAAACTCCATTTACCGCAGGAACGGTGATCGCCGGAAAATCCAAAACATTCAACTCTTCTGCACCACAAGGAATATCTGCAAATTCTTTGTTCAGCAATTCAAGAATTTCATTTTCTGTATGGTTCGTATATACCACAAGACTGATTCTTCTGGAATCCATTATTGTCTTATGAAAAGCACGAACCTTTTCCAGTGTAATATTGTTCACCGATTCATCAGTAACGCTGGAAGACGTAGCATATGGATGACCGTCATAAATCATCTTGTCGCCATAATAAAGCACAAGACTTTGAGGATCATTCATGTAAGACTGAATTTCCTGCACGCAATTAGTCATGATTTTATCATAAGCTTTTTGCTCCATGGAAGGATTCTTGAAAAGATCTGCTGCAATCTCGATCATCTGCAAAAAATAATCTTTTATGGCTACAGTGCGCATTACAGAACCATCGGAACTGGTGCTGGCACTTACAGAACTTTCCGTGCTGAAGGAAATATGATTGATGGTATTACGAGGATACTTTTCTGAACCTTCGCAAAGCAAATCAAAAAGAACAGACTCGATTCCAGAATCCTGCTGGGAATAATAAGCAATGCCACCTTTCACAACAATGGCCAGGGCATCAATCTGGCTTGTATCATTCTTGCGAAAATATACTGGAATGCCGTTATTAAGCTTAAGTTCCTTCACCAAAGCTTTCTGGGCATACGCAAAACCGGCACAAAAAAAAGTACAAATTAAACAAAAAAATCTAAAAAAGCTTTTCATTTACCAGCCTCCTGCAACTGCGCACTTTCCGATGAACCATTTTCCGATGAACCATTTTCCTGTGGCCTATTTTCTGCATCAGATTTGCTTTTCATGCTGAACCATACCACATCCTCAAAACGTATTTCCTTGTAGCCAGCCTTATCAAAATCATCTTTGTATTTGGCGTAACATTCAGGATTCACCAGAAGCAAAACGAAAGCGCCTTTATCCACAATATATTTGTTTGCAAAATTCACAAGATCATAATTGGAAATGACTCCCATTTCATTGATGTAATCATAGTAATAAAACTCATCTGCACAAATCCAGTAATAACGCAGCGCATTCAAAAGGCCGGAAGCAGTTTCAGTTTCATAGGCGCGGCTATCGGTAAGTTGCCTGACAGTAACTTGCCTTTCCACCTTCGTATTTTTTGCGCAATCTAAAATCCAGTCATCCAGATGATCCAAAAAATATTCAGTGCGCATAACCAAATCTTTTGTTGGATCTGGCAGCATTACACTAAAACTAAAAGAACCACATTGCCTGTATGTAGGACAAGAAAAACCAACATAATCTGTATCTGGAACGTCAAGAGTTTTGTCTTCGCAAACATTTTTCATGAAACGCGCTTTTGGATTTCTGCAAAGGCTTATCAAGCCATCCGCAACAAAAGTGTCATGACGCTGAAAAGCCGCATCCGGCCCGCGATAATTCACTTGCACCTGGGCCCAGTCTTTGGAAATCTGATTGTATGGCAAAACATAGCGCACCTTGTCTTTCATTGGATTCTGGTCATGGCGATAAAGTCCCTTTGCAAAAGGATTTTTCGCTTTTTTCCATGAACCGTATATTTTTTTTACAAGCTTGTAGACTTCCTTTGGATTTACATCTCCGCCAATAAAAAGAGCTGCATTGTTCGGCACGTAATATTTGGACTGAATTTCCCTAAGCTTTTGAACAGTTGCACCATTAATGGAATCAATGCTTCCACCCGGATCCATCTTATATGGCGCATCACCAAAAAGCGTGGACTGATATGCAAAACGATAAAGACTTGCAGTATCGCTCAGATTCCCCTGAATTTCAGAAACTACAACCTTCTTTTCATTTTCCAGTTCCTTTTCATTAAGCAAGGGAAATCGAATTGCCGCATTCCAAAACTCAAGCCCCTTTTCAATCTGGTCAGAAGGAACAGTAAAAAAATAATTTACGCACTCAACACCAGTAGTACCATTCCAGCTGGCAACCCCCATGTCGCTCAATGCACGCTGTACACTCACCGCATCCTTATAAAGTCCATTTCCCTTGAACATCATGTGTTCATACAAATGGAAAAGCCCAGCCGTATCTTCCTCCTGGGTGAAGGCACCACATTTCACTGCAATCTCAATGTAAGTCAGTGGAACTGCATGATTTTCCGCCACAAAAAGCTTCAATCCGTTAGGAAGCGTCCACTGATAAAGATTTTTAATTGGTGTACTTTTGGCAAAAACAAGAGCCGCCATAAGAAAAAGTGCAGCTGCAAAAAACTTTTTTTTCATTCCTTTCATATTTTGATTATACCTTAAAAACAACGTTTTCACATCTTTCAATATAAAAAAAAAGAGGGAGAAGTCTCTCCCTCGCTCCAGATCTTTGGATAAACCAAAGGTCTTACGCTACCCTCTCGCCTGGGGCATAGCCCCAAACCCCGGGACGTTTATTTGAAATTTTTTACGCCATCCAGATCAAGTGTTGCAAAAAGATCTTCAACGGTTTCTTTTCTGCGAATCTCCATAAACGTTCCGTCTGGACGCATAAGGATTTCTCCACAGCGAAGCTTTGAATTGTAGTTAAAGCCCATTGCACGACCATGAGCACCAGCATCGTGAATAATCACATAGTCACCCATATCGATTTTTGGAAGAGGACGCTGAACTGCAAATTTATCGCAGTTTTCGCAAAGGCTTCCAACCACATCATAAACATGATCTTTAGGTTCATTTTCCTTTCCGCTTACAGTAACTTCATGATAAGCACCATACATACCAGGGCGCATAAGATCTGCCATACAGGAATCTACAGCAATATATTCGCGGTAGATATGCTTCTGATGGATTGCTGTAGTTACAAGCCAGCCATAAGGACCAGTAATTGGACGGCCACATTCCCAGTAGATTCCAAGAGGATCAAGACCTGCAGGAACGATTACCCGGTCATATTCCTTTCTGATTCCCCGGGCAACATAATCATAATCCACAGGCTTCTGGTCTGGCTTGTAAGGAATGCCAAGGCCACCACCTAAATCAGTAAATTCAATGCGCACGCCAGTCTTTTCCTTGATTTCTACGCAAAGTTCAAACACAAGCTTTGCTGTATCAATGAAGAAATCCGGATTCAATTCGTTGGAGGCAACCATTGTGTGAAGGCCAAAGTGCTGAACCCCTTCTTTTTTGCAGATTGCATAAGCTTCTATGATTTGCTGGCGTGTAAGGCCATATTTAGCTTCTTCAGGCTTTCCGATGATGGAATTGCAGCCCTGTTTGTCTGCACCTGGATTATAGCGGAAACATATTGTATCAGGAAGCGTACCACCAAGAGCATTCTTCAAGTATTCGATATGTGTAATGTCATCAAGATTTATGAGATTTCCAAGGCCGGCAGCATACTGATATTCGTTTGCAGGAGTTTCATTTGAAGTAAAGATTACTTTATGGCCTTCAATGCCTGCAAGTTCAGAAAGCATAAGTTCAGGAAGACTTGAACAATCTGCACCGCATCCTTCTTCTGCAAGAATTTTAAGGATATATGGATTTGGAAGAGCCTTTACCGCAAAATGCTCGCGGAATTCTGGAAAGATAGAAAAAGCTTTTGTGAACTTTCTCATGTTTTCGCGAATAGCCTTTTCATCATAAAGATAGAAAGGTGTTGGAAAATCCCTTATAAGATTTGAAAGCTCACTATGTGAAAGTGGAAAATTAGAACTCATGGATAAAATACCTCAAAAAAATATTAGCGGAAAAAATGCAAAATTGCTATACCGATTGTCTTTTTCAGAAAGTCTTGTTAAAAATATACGCAAATATTTAGATGAAGAATATTTTCTGGAGAATTTTATGAAAGCTTGTATCTTTGACATGGACGGAACTTTGGTAGACAGCATGATGTATTGGGAAAACTGCGGTGCGCTGTACGTGGAAAGCCAGGGAAAAAAAGCCGATGCAGGCTTGAACCGAATCTTATTTTCCATGAGCATGGATCAAGGCGCAGACTACCTTATAGAAAATTATCTTCAAGGATACAGCCGTTCAACAGTAATCAACGGAATCATAGGAGTATTGAAAGATGCCTATGCCACAAAAATTCAGCTGAAAAACGGCGCATTGGATTTTTTGAACAAGCTTAAAAAAAATAATATTCCCTTTGCATTGGCCACGGCCACAGACAGAAAGCTTTGGACAGCCTGCTTTGAACGGCTTGGAATTGCAAAACTTTTTGACTACACCATAACTTGCGGCGAAGCTGGTTATGGCAAAGAATTTCCAGCAATTTATCTGGATGCAGCAGGAAAACTTGGAACATCGCCTGAAGATACTGTAGTTTTTGAAGACATGGCAGGCCCCGTAAAGACAGCAAAAAATGCAGGCTTTAAAGTATGCGCCATAAAAGATGAGGCAAGCAAAACAAGCTTTGAAAAAATACAAAAAATTGCTGATTATTTTATAGAAGATTACAGTCAGGCAAGTATCCACTGGTAGCACTTTCATTTTCTGCAATCATCTGAAAACCGCAATTTTACAGCCGCACCTGCTGTTCGTAAAAGAATAAAAACCTTGCACGCCAGTTCAAAGCCTCATTTTCCAACAGCGTTTTTTTCTGTATAATTTTGTTTGAGGCTTTAAAAATGGTAAACAGCGATTTTTTTGACATTCCTGCAGAAATCTATTTTGCATCAGAAAGCATTTTCGACATCTTTCTTCCAGAAATCATAACCCGCTCCACAAAGCAAAGAAGTTTTGCTCTGGTTTTTGGCGGAAAAAAGAATTTCGTTTTGGGATACAAAGCCTCAAACGAATTCTGCTTCAAAGACGTTTTTCATGCCGCCGCAAGTTTCAATTCAGAAATTCCTTCAGGCCTTTTTCCAGACCAATGGTTCAAAGACGGCACTGCACTTTGCGAAATCGCAAAATTCGAAAACAATGCAATGAAAACCCTTTGCAAAAACATGAGGGCGCTAAGCGAAAACCTTAAAACCGCAATTCTTGAAAACCCTGAAACAAACTGCATGATTTTCACCGATTCGATTGAAGACAAAATTTTATATTCCTTTGTATTTTTCAGATTGGACAACACAAGACCTGATCTTTCAGTATTAAAGCAGAACGTAGGAGAAGCTTTTTTCCAGAACAGAATTTTTTCGCAAAAAAAGCTTCGTAGACTTGAAAATCCTTTCGTAAAACTTGCAGAGGAAAATCAGCAGGTTACACAAGCAAGTGCAGAAAAAAACGTTTCTTCCACAGAACGCCCTGTAAAAGCCTGTGAAACAGAATCAGAAAATGCACAAATCATATTGAACCAGAAAGACCTTTCCATAAAATTCCAGCAGATTCTGGAAAAGAATTTCACGAAAAACGAAAAGAACCAGACAATTTCCAGCAGGATCCAGAAGCTGCTGGAAAGCGCAAACAATCTTCTGGAAAGAAAAGAAGTCTGCCGCATGATTCTGCTTGCACTGGCAAGCCAGGAAAGCATTTTTCTTTTTGGGCCACCAGGAACAGCAAAAAGCATGACAGCCAGATGGGCCGCTTCCATTTTGGACACAGACAAATATTTCAGCTGTCTTTTAAACCAATACACTCAGCCAGAAGAACTTTTTGGTCCTGTAAGCATAAAGGAACTGGAAAACGGCACATACAAACGAATTACAGAAGGTTATCTTCCGGAAAGCGAGATTGTTTTTCTGGATGAAATCTGGAAAGCTGGCCCTGCAATTCTGAATACACTTTTGACAATCTGCAACGAAAAGATTTTCAAGAACGGAAACGACATAAAAAATGTGCCTCTTAAACTTTTGATTTCTGCAAGCAACGAACTTCCTTCCGAAGATTCAGGTCTTGAACCTTTATATGACAGATTTTTAATTCGCCTTTTTGTAGAACCTTTGGCAAACAAGGAAAACTTCTGGAATCTCATTACAGAAAATCGGGAATCAATTTCATTTAAGCCAGAAAAGCCAATCACAATCAGGGAAATCCAGGAATGGAAAAATTGCGCCAAAGAAATACGCTTTGATCAAAAAATTCTTGATTTTCTTTGGACTATCCGCATTTGCCTGCAAAAGGAAGAAATATACATTTCTGACAGGCGATGGAAAAAATCTTTTGATGTAATGAAAACCTGTGCCGTACTGAATGGCAGAAAATCCATGAATCTTAGCGATGTTTCAATTCTGGCAAGCACATTATGGAACATTCCCGAAGAAATCTCAAAAATCACTGAAATTCTGGCACAAAAAACAGTAGAAAGCATTCTTTCTGATTTCAGGTCAGATTTCAATGACAGCGAATTCATTAGCATTCTGGCTGGGCCTTGCTTTGAAACGCTAAAGCAGCAGATTATTTGCATGCTAAAAGAAAACCTTTTTGCAAGGGAACTTTTCATTTGCGAATGTGAAGCTGAACTTGAAAAGCAAAGCATAAAATCCGGAATGGAAAGCTTTAAGCAAGCGTTTAATTCATGATGCAAACCACACAAGGCCCTCAAACGCTGGACAAGCGAATCAATACCCTTTTAGAATGCCGCAAAGACGATATTTTCCGCAGCAAAAAATATCCCCTTGCCTCTAAGTGTCTGGAAGAAATTGAAACAATTGTTTTAAAAATCAGGCTTCCCCTTTCCGCATCAAATA
>ERZ808052.116-NODE-116-length-10370-cov-2.495385_pt1 | contig 10370 bp, 7 predicted proteins | sample MGYA00380200_ERZ808052 | MGnify/ENA primary metagenome ERZ808052 (study PRJEB31490, sample SAMN06133366) | cow dung metagenome | isolation source: H10 | host: cow | place: China: Chengdu | collected 2015-05 ...
CATGGATCAAACCAGTCAAATCGACTCGTATGACTTCCCATTTCGCAGACAGAAGAACCTACACATACACTAACGGAAAATCAGAAACATCTGTTCATTATGGTAACGATTATGGAGTACCAGAAGGCACAGATGTTGTTGCATGCGCAGATGGAAAAATCGTTATGGCTGAATTCCGCATCTCCACTGGCTGGACAATCGTAATCGAACATTTACCAGGTCTTTACAGTCTCTATTACCACATGAGCGCCTTGGAAGCAAAAGAAGGACAGTTTGTAAAACAGGGATCGCTGATTGGAAAATCGGGTTCCACAGGACTTGCTACAGGCCCCCATCTTCACTGGGAAGTCAGGCTGAACATGTGCCCAGTCCAGCCTGAAATATTCATTTCTGACTATATTTTTGAAAACGTTGAATAGGAGCTATAGTTCCACTAAAGAAAGGTTTCCCCTGGAATCGCAAAAAATGCCGTACGACTTTCCGCTTTCACAACCAGCCAAGTCCACAGTTTTTGTTTGAATTGATGTGTATTTGAAGATGGATAATGGACTGAACACATAACGGTAGACTTTATAAAGCTCTTTTTGCCTGAATACAGATTTTTTTCCTGCCAAAAGACATCTGCCGTTTTCGGTATAGTATTTTGAAAGGTTGATGCCGCTTTTTCCTTTGCTTTCATAAGAGCCGTTCCCAAATGCATTGATTGCCGCAGGAAAACAAAAATTTATTCCGCCTTCTTTTAGACAAAGAAAATCCACGCTAAGCCTGTCACCTTTCCAGCTTCTTTCAATGACAGCACACTCATCACCCTCCATGTCACGTATGGATATGCGTGCGCTTATAGACTTAGAAGCCTCGTCAAAGCTAGATCCATAGACAAGCACTTCCATTGCCTCATAATCACAAAGACTGGAACTTTTTGCTCCATTGCAGGATGAAATCAGAAAAAAGCAATTAAGACCGATAAAAACAAATATCGAGATAATTAAAGGTATGAAAATTGTTCTAGGTCCAAACTTCATTTTATCTTCCAGAAATTTTCAAAAATTCCATTTCGTCTATTACAGGAATACCAAGCTTAGCAGCCTTCAAGTTTTTAGAAGAACCGGAAGAAACATCATTAGTAACAAGATAAGAAAGATCCTTAGTTACCGATGATTTGCAGCTGCCTCCAAGCTCTTTTACGATATTCTCCGCATCACTTCGCTTCATAGACTTCAGTTCGCCTGTAAAGCAAAAAGATTTTCCTTCGAAAATTCCCCCGGCTGCATTTTTTATTGAAACAAAATTGCTGGCCAGAGAAAGCATTTCATCTTTATTTTCAGCAAAGCCCTCGACAGCAGTTTTGGCCATTACTTGAGCAAAGCCATAAACAGCTTCAATCTGTTGCTGTGAAAGGGAAAGCAATTTTTCAAGGCTGTTGTATCCTGCTGCCATAAGCTTTTCAACTGTGGTTTCGCCAATGCCTTCAATGTCAAAACCGGCAATAAAAGCCTGAAGACTTACATTTTTGCTGTCATTGATGGACTTCAAAACTTTTTTCGCACCCAAAGATTCCTTTTCCATTGCGATGCTTTGCTCATTCAAAAAGAAAGGAACAAGATCCTTTTCTTTGAGCCGATAAAAATCAGAAATCGAACGTACAATCCCGCTTTTAAAAAGCGACACCACAAGAGTTTCACCCAAATCCCGAATATCAACCACAGAAACCCACTTGAGAAGCTGATGAAGCACCCGTTTTTCGCACATTTTGTTTGGACAAAAAAGTCTTGAATCCTCATCCACAAGCTTTGTTCCGCACACTTCGCATGTGCACGGAACGTCCACATCATAAACTATGGCATTCTCTTCGTGAACAACGCTTTCAATTTTAGGGATGATTTCCCCACGTTTTACAACCACAACCTTGCATCCGATTTTCACGCCAAGGCTGCGCATGGTTGCAGGATTTGCAAGACTAGCCCTCTGAACACGAGTTCCGTACAATTCAACTTCATCAAAAATCGCAACTGGTGTATATGTCGAGCCACTGATGCTCCATTCAACTTTTCGCAGAACCGAAACCGCTTCTTCCAGGCTAAATTTGAACGCAATCTGTCTGTCAGGCCGTGTTCTGCTTGCATCATCAAAGTCAATCCGACGTTCCTTTATGACAAGCCCATCGATATCGTAATCCAGAGATTTTCTTACATCCATAACATGAGAACGATATTCAATAACTTGTTGAGGAGAATCAGCTATATACAAGGGAACAGTATTGAAACCAAGGGAGCTAAGCCATTTGATTTTCTGCTGCTCATCCAAGAAAGGCTGTTTTCCTGTTGTAGAAAACGCATCGTAGACTATAAGGCAAAGGTTTTCGCTTCCTTCCCCGTCTTTCCTTTTCATAAGGCCATTTGCCGCATTCCTGCAGTTTGCTTTGTCTGAATAAAGCTTGTCATGGACTTCATGAGTCATGATTACTTCACCTCGAATGCCGCCTGTAAAAGAAACAACATTTCCATTGATATTCAGAGTGGAAATGACCCCATTCATTTTTTTTGCATTATCGCTTATATCATCGCCAACGCTGCCATCCCCACGAGTTACAGCGCATTTGAGAAAACCATTTTCATACTGAAGCTCAAGGGAAGCGCCATCAAGTTTGTATTCAACAAGATATTCGGAATATACATGCTTGGCTGCCCATTCAAGGAATTGCTGAGGATTTGCAGCTTTTTCCTGACTTCCCATAGGCATTACATGAGTAACCTTCGCAAAATTGCCTGAATCCGCACCAACTTTACGCAGTACTTCGTGGTCAGGTGCCAGTTTTTTTAGTTCATCCCAAAGAAGATCAAACTGACTGTCTTCTATTTCCCCTTCACCATTATAATAACTCTTCTGATAACGCTTTATAAGCGAAGCCAGTTCATTTATGCGAAGTTTTTTGTCGTTTTCTTTTGATGCTTCATCCAGATCAAACAAATCGTTATTCATTTTTTAAAAAATATACTTCCCTGATAGGTCGTTCCTGTTGAATTCCCTTTCTTTCAAATTTTGTTTGTGGTCTCCATGACTGAGGCTCTGCAAACCCTTCGTACCTGTTTTTTATTCCAGGGGTGGCTTCAAGCTGTTCCAATGCAAAATCTGCGTACTCTTCCCAATCTGTAACAAAATAAATATAACCTGAAGGTGCAAGTTTTGAAGCAAACAGATCTGTATTAGGCCGCTGAACCATGCGTCGTTTGTGGTGACGTTTTTTTTGCCATGGATCTGGAAAAAATATATGAAATCCATTTACAGCTCCGTCCACAATCATATCCTGCAAAACTTCCAAAGCGTCATGTTCAATAATATATAGATTCTTCAGATCTCTGTTCTTGATTTCTCCCAAAAGGCGACCCACCCCAGGAGTATGAACTTCGATTCCAATATAATTAATATCTGGATTTTTTGCTGCAATTTCTGCAGTTGCATGGCCCATTCCAAAACCGATTTCAACGATTACAGGATTTGTATTTCCAAACACATCAATAAGATTTATTTTTTTCTGCTCATAAGGAATACACCACACCGGTGACAACTCATTGTAGTCCCGTTCCTGAGCGTTTGTCATTCGTCCTTTTCTTAGGACATAAGTTTTTACAGCCCTATAAAAGGGATTCGAGGGAAGGCTCCCATCATCAGATGTCTGATTTTCTTTTTCCATAATCATAATTTTTCCTACAAGGTTTGCATTGCAACCAAATTATATATTTATTTCCTGTATACAGGAGGTAATAAACAAACTGTTTTCAATTCCGATATGACTACGCATTTTCTATAAGCATAGGAATTCTTGTTATCCATAAAGAGCTTTTCACAGTTGTTCCAGGACTCTTGCAAATTTCCATAATAAATCACATCATTATCTTCATTATATATGATGACTTTCTGGAGTTTTGGAAACTCTGAATATTGATCAAGTTCTTTTAACGTCAATTTATAGATATCTTCAGGAAAGGCAACTGTAAAAACCTGCTCATAATTTCTTTCTAAAGCATCGTAATAATTCAAGATATAAGTACCGCTTATTCCATCCACATGAGGCAATGTAAAAGACGAATATCCAGCCCAACTTTTCCCATTTGAAGAAAAAATTTCAGGACTGTCTGAAACCCATCGCAATCGGGCCCCTTTTGACTCAACTTCGATTTTGGAAACACGACGAACATCGCTTGCCGCATCAGCAAAAACCGCAAGTCTGCAATCATAAATTTTTCCATCTTCCTGATAATCAAGAACAACATATGAAGCTACCGTATTCAATCGAGGTTCCGTATCGGAACATGAAATAAAAAGATGGCACCCAGTTAAAATGAAAAGAGAGACAAAAAAATGAAATTTAAGATGACAACTTCGATTCATATCAGAAATTGAAAATCAGGTTGATGACGGTAAGATCACTTGCGCTGAATTGATTCACAAGAGATTCAAATTTGACATTTACTTTTTTACATGCATCATCAAGATAAGAAAGATAGTACAATCCCAAATCTGTGCCTTCCTGACCATCAGGCAGCTCCCGGTAAAAGTCAATAAGCGTCTTTTTATGAGTATCGGCAGTCATCTTTGTTTCGATGTTTTCCTTAACTTCCTGAAACTCATCATCCTTGTTGTAAAGAGTTATCTGAAGGCGTCCCTGCTTTCCTATTGATGTGGAACCACCCCCAAGCTTCCATGACACGGATACCAAAACCCTCTTCTTCTGGAGTTCTTTTACGATTTTTGCCCTTGCATCGGGATCGATAAGAAGTTCGTTAATGTCATCAACAGCAGGATAAAGAATCTTTGCTTCCTTACGGATATTTGCATTTTCAGAATTAAGTGCAAGTTCCATAACCATAACTGAAATGTATTCGGCAACTTTTGATTTTTCCATAAAAGATCCAATAAGGTTGCGAATTGCTATTATCATTTCATCAAAATTTTCAGATTTGTGGAAAAGCGTAATTACATACCAGTTCATCAAACTCATGCGGTTCATGAATTTTTCTGACATGAGCATATAAACATTCTTTTCTTCAATCGAATAGTCTTTATTTTCCCTGATAGACTGCCATACAGGCTCAAGGATTTTCTTTCTTGTTTCCCCAATAACAGCATCTTTGTTCATAAGAATTGATCTAAGCTGTTTTTCATTTATCTTTGTTTTTTCATCGATAATGTGTCCTGCATTCTGACGATTATATTTTCTGACACACTCACATTTTATGATAGAAGAATAAATATCCCTATCAAACTGTTTATATAGAAGAGAAAACACTATAATCTTTGAAAGATCCATCACTTCCTGGCGCGATGAGACGAACTCTGGCTTAGAAATTTCGATTTTCGAAATATAATCCAGCATCACCATGCTCTGAATAGACTGTGGCGAAAACTTATTCAGGGAGATTCCATATTCATCTATGTTGTCTGCCAGCCTGAAACGAAGCAGCCGTTTATTATGACTTATGAAATTTGAAGCACCATCTTCAGTCAAAATTACCTTCAATGGAAGTTCGAGCATTAATTTTTTGCCTGCTGCCATAAAAACGATTCTCCAAAACCTTTTTTGTTACTATCTATTATAATCAACACTACTTGCATTGTAAACTGATAATATTATAAACTAGATATATGAAGAAAAACAGTTTTTTTTTCAGGTTTTTCACTTTTTTTCTCTTCATATCTTCTTCCCTTCCCCTTAATGCTCAGGATCTTCATGGAAAAGACCTTTCAGAATTCATCTTTAGCAGGATAGGAAATAATTCAGAAAAACAATTTCTGGTAAGCTCCGGGGCAAATGATTTTCCATACAACGTAATTACCCATATTCATTCTTCCAAAGAATTTGATAAAAAGATAATTTTCGCATTCAAAGCTGAAGATTTTGAATCTCATGAGCTGTTTTTTGTTGAGCTTTCAAAAGCACTAAAAAAAACAAAGAAGCACTGCAACATCGACATGATATGGACCATTGGGGATTATGAACATTGGGACGACCAGACTTATACTAGCGGCATTGCCACTTACATTTCAAAAATAAAAGAAACCAACGACCTGTGCGCTGTAAACATAAAGTTCATTGAAGACAGAGCTAAAATCATTCCAGGAAGTGGCGGTGACGTTTCTCCTTCATGGCTTCTAAAACTTGCTAGTGACAGCTTTTACAAATCAAAATTGCCATACAACATAAAAGGCGGAGTAATCAGTTCTCTATACAGAATCAATGCCCTGGTTGAAGATGCCTCCACAGGACTTTTCATACAAGAGCGCATTCCTTCAATTGGCATAGAGCTCAACAACCAGGATTTTGAAAAAAGCGAAGAAAAATGGCAAAAGGAAATCCAGGCATTATGCAGTCTAGCCGAAAACTACAATCCAGAACAAAGCGAATATTGGGACAGACATACAAACCAGCTTTCCATTGGTCCCAGGACATTTTGGCTTGACGAAAAATTCACTGTCATATCGTTTTCCATAATCATTTTCCTAAGTCTTTTTATCATCTGCGAATTTTCCTTCGCCTTTAAAAGACAGAAAATCAATTTTGTAGAAGGATTCAAATCCCTCTGGTATTTCATTCCTCTTTGCGCCATAGTGACTTTCCTTTGTTTTTTGGCAGGTCAATTCGTTTCGATGGCTATTGTAAGGAATTTCAGAATAAATCCTTTTTCAGCTATTTCCATAAAGCTTTTCGTCGCTTTTTTCCTCTATTCATCCGCCTCCCTTATTTTCATCTATTTTGAAAAAAACATAAGTGACCGAGTATATTCCTTTTTGCAGTTGATTTCTGCCCTTCTGAACATATTCATTTTTTCTACCATCGATATTTCACTTTTCTATCTGTTCGCCATTGAATATATTCTGGTAAACATAAGCCGCTATTCAAAAAAGCTCATATATCTGGAACTTTCGTTTCTTATGATGCTTGTTCCTTTTGTTCCTTATGGATATCAGATTGTTCTTTATGCAAAAACTCAGGCCATCATCGCCTTTCTTTCTGTTACGCCAAAATTCAATGTTTTTTTTGCCTTGGGATTTCTTCCATTCATTTTGATGTGGATGCGGATTCTTGCAAGAATAAACGAAAAGAACAGTAAATCACACTCAAAAAAGCGATGGATTGTTCAAAACGTTCTGGCTTTATTTTGCGTTTCCATGTTTTTTGCAATTACACTGGTTTTCTTTTCCATGTCAGTACCTCACCGATATAGAACAGGAAATGTCAGGCAGCACCATGCAAATGAAATAATAGACGAAGAAAACCTGATTAATATCAGCTTCAATGATTCTGTATTTTTTGGAGAAACCACAAGAAGTCTTCAAATCGATCTGGAAAGAGAATGTATTAACTGTTCTGTAATCCTTTCGGGCAACAAAAGACTGCCTGTACTTTATTCCCAATGGGATTACAAATCTGACATCAACTCCCTTACCAATTATTTTCAGCTTCCCGTATATCCCTCTCGAAAAATGCGTTTCAATTACATTTCAAGCAACGAAACAGATACAACTGTAAAAGTGCGCTGCAGATTCCAGAATGAAGCTGACAAAATATATGTAAAAGAATATTTAATTCCCATGAACAAAGGAAAACGATGATGGAAAAAGATATTTCCTGGGAAAAATGTTTTCTCCACATCGACATGGACGCTTTTTTCGCATCAGTAGAACAACATGACCATCCGCTATGGAAGGGAAAACCTGTGATTGTAGGCGGTCTTCCAGGAGAAAGGCGCAGCGTAGTTTCTACAGCATCCTACGAAGCAAGAAAATTCGGCGTACATTCGGCCATGCCTACATCAAAAGCCTTTGAACTTTGCCCCCATGGAATCTACACTCATGGAAACATGAAGCGATATATAGAAATTTCAAATGCAATAATGGAGCTGCTTTGCAAATATTCACCAGACGTTGAACAACTTTCCATAGATGAAGCCTGCGTTGAACTTACGGGCACACAACGGCTTTTTGGCACTCCTGAAGAGGTTGCAAAAAAAATCCGCAGGGAAATTTTTGAAAACACAGGACTGACTGTTTCCGCAGGGATTGCTTCCACCAGATATCTTGCAAAAATCGCCTCTGAAGTGAAAAAGCCAAACGGTTTTTACCAGATCAATCCTGGGGACGAAACAAAGTTCATGCTTGGACAGGATCTCAAAAAAATCTGGGGAATCGGCGACAAGACACTGAAAAAGCTAAACTCCTACGGTTTTTTCACCACCGCGCAAGTTTATCAGCAGAAGCTTGAAACCCTTGAAGGAATTTTTGGAAAAACAACCGCAACTTTTCTTTACAACAGTCTGCGCGGAATCGAAAACCTGGCACCAGGAAAAAGCGATCATTCCATAAGCGCAGAAACAACTTTCTGCTTCGATCTTACAAACCTGTATAATGCCCAGACAGCGCTGCTTGAGCTTTGCACAACAGTAATGTTCAGGCTGAACAAGGAAAAAGGTGCCTCAAGAACTTGTTCCATAAAAATCAGATACGAAGATTTCACTACATTTACTGTTCAGGAAACCCAAAATGAATATATCACGTCTGTGGACGATCTTTTTTTAAGAACCTCAGCCCTGCTGCAAAAAAAATATGAAGAAGGCAGAGGAATCAGACTACTGGGCGTTTGCATATCAAACATCGAATCAAAGGACACTCCCAGACAGGAAAACCTCATTGATTTTGGTGAAAAGAAGCGACAGGCAGTTGAAAATTCAATAATGAATCTTTCTCAGAAATTTCCAGAACTTAAAATCAAAAAAGCAAGGTTGCTGGAAAAAATAAAGGACAACGGAAAACAACTTTGCCATATCCTTATACCAGCTGTTATGTTCGCCCTTTCTTATTTGCCGCTTCATGGACAAAACGACTACAGAAAAGACGGTTTTGCAGGATGTGACGCTGTACGCTCATCCCGGTCAGAAGATCGCCTTTGTAGGCGCCACCGGCGCAGGCAAGACCACCATCACCAACCTGATCAACCGGTTCTACGACATTGCCGACGGCAAGATCCGCTACGACAATATCAACATCAACAAGATCAAAAAGGCCGACCTGCGCCGCTCTCTGGGCATCGTTCTGCAGGATACCAACCTGTTCACCGGTACGGTCATGGAGAATATCCGCTACGGCAAGCTGGATGCTACCGATGAGGAGTGCATCCGTGCCGCAAAGCTTGCGGGTGCGGACGATTTCATCACCCGTTTGCCCGGCGGATATGAGACCGAGCTTTCCAACAACGGAAGCAACTTGTCGCAGGGCCAGCGCCAGCTGATCGCCATCGCCCGTGCAGCGGTTGCCGATCCGCCCGTGATGATCCTGGATGAGGCCACCTCCTCCATCGATACGCGCACCGAGGCCATCGTCCAGAAGGGAATGGACGCATTGATGAAGGGAAGGACCGTCTTTGTGATCGCACACCGCCTTTCTACCGTCCGCAATTCGGACGTGATCATGGTTCTGGACCACGGACGCATCATTGAACGCGGCAACCATGAAAAGCTGATCGCCGAGAAGGGGCAGTATTACCAGCTCTATACCGGCGCGTTCGAGCTTGAATAATAAAAAGCAGAGGTAATACGGAGTTTTCCGTATTACCTCTTTTCTGTATTTGAAATTTTATTCGTTTGTCTGATACTTTTCAGCCTGAAGATTAAACATGTAAGCATATGTGCCGTTTTGTTTCATCAGCTCATCGTGGCTTCCACTTTCGATTATTCTTCCGTGTTCCATAACGAAAATGCGGTCAGCGTTTATTGTTGTTGAAAGTCGGTGAGAGATGAAAATAACGGTTTTATCTGATGCTGCCTGAATCATTGCCTGATTGAGATTATATTCGGCAATCGGGTCAAGGTTTGCCGAAGGCTCATCAGCCAACAAAACCGAAGGATTATTTATCAATGCACGAGCAATTGCAACTCTCTGCATCTGACCGCCTGACATTTGATTTGGCTTTTTATGAAGCTGGTCACCAAGACCCACCTTCTCCAATGCCTCTACTGCACGCTTTCTTCTCTCTGCCTTAGATACACCTGAAAGTGTAAGCGCAAGCTCTACATTAGATAAAACCGTCTGATGTGGAATAAGATTGTAGCTCTGAAATACAAAGCCAATTGAATTGTTTCTATATGTATCCCAATCTGCATCCTTAAAATCTTTAGTAGATTTTCCATTAATAATAAGATCACCACTTGTATATTGGTCTAATCCTCCGATAATGTTAAGAAGAGTTGTCTTACCACATCCAGACTGACCTAAGATAGATACAAATTCATTTTCTCTGAATTTAATGCTAACGCCCTTAAGTGCTTCAACTGCAGATTCGTCTTTTCCGTACGTTTTTCTTATATTGACTAATTCTA
>ERZ808052.118-NODE-118-length-10284-cov-4.686000_pt1 | contig 10284 bp, 11 predicted proteins | sample MGYA00380200_ERZ808052 | MGnify/ENA primary metagenome ERZ808052 (study PRJEB31490, sample SAMN06133366) | cow dung metagenome | isolation source: H10 | host: cow | place: China: Chengdu | collected 2015-05 ...
GATTCGTTTGAACATCAGGTGGAATCATACCACCAACTCAAGCCCCACGGCAGCGCAGGCATTCAAACCATTTTCCATATTGATGAGGGTGTGCCAGCAAGGGCAGCAATCTTGCCTTACATCGACTCTTCACGCACACATTATCTCATTGTGGATAAGGTTTACGAACGCGAGAACGGCATAGAAGCCACCATCAGCGCACACTTTGCCGACGACCCCTTGATGCGCATCACCTTCTACGACACAGAGTATTTGAGAAACCGCGACCATTACTTCGCGGGACAATGCTATGTCTTCGACCTCTACGGAATGGCTTACAATACCTCCATCGTTCAACAACGTCATGGCGTAACTTCCCACAGACGTACCGCACTACATTCTTTTGTACAGATTGAAGGCATCCACCCCGAAATATGCCGCTTCTGCGCACCCATTCAAGAGGTTTACAACGACCTAGACGTAACAATTCCCGCTGTTTACGAAGTGGAAGTGGGCATCCCCTACAGCAATCCTCGTAGCGACCGGAAACATGACATTTCGGTGTTTGTCCCCACCACTCAATTCCCTAACGGATACACAACTCTCACCAAGGGCACGTCCATTGAAGGCACACTTATCCTTATGGGAAAGATGCGCGTGAATGTCAACTTCCACGAACGTCCCAGCACCGAGGTGCGCTCCTTCTCACCGCTCACCAAGCGCGGAACGCCACGCAAATTTTCACACAAATGCAAACCCTCGGAAGTAGGCACAGAGATGAACGAACAACAGCGTCAAGCGTTTGCGAAAAGGGTGATGAAGCAATTTCTCGGTATTGAATTAGAAGATGCGTTTGAAGGCGAGGACGGTCCCGACTTCTTGGCATCGCGCCATCGCAGCATGTGGGTAATGCCCGACGAGGACTATTGCGCAGCCTCACGCTTCATGGAGGAAGACGTCACTCCGGCTCTCTCACATTATTATCAAACCGGACGCTTCCCCGTCATGGTCTATGTGACTCTCTATAACGAACAGGGCGAACCCTGCCGTTGGTTGAATGGCGGTTCTTACACGGTAAAACTCCACTATGGTTCCATGCTTCCCGGTCAGCGCATGGCGCCGCGCGAAGCCCACAAACCCATGTTGCTCACACAGGTGCTCTACGAAGCCTTTAACAATTTGCATACCTTCCCGCTCTGCAAGGTGCTTCACAAAGACCTGTATTACACTTCAGAAAATCTGCCCGACCCCATCATCAGTCGCGAAGAATTTCTCGTACATCTTGAAGGAGTGTTCGAAGCCAATCGCTTCAACCCCGAGGGACGCATGAAGGTGGAAACAATACTTGAAGCGCCAGCACCACTCTATATTGAACTCTCCTATCCCGATGGATTGGTAGATCGCCTAGACCTCAAGACCCACCACAATCTCATTACAGAAATCAGCATCCGCAATGTGAAGCGTGTGAAAATGGCGAATAAGTAAAAAAGCTACGCATTGAAGGGACTAACGACATGTATAAAAATAAGAAGAGACAGATTCTAAAATACGCATTACACCCTTCTGGGTGCAGCCCATTCGTTCCTTCCACCGGGGGTATTCGCTTCGCTCAAACACCCCGGCAATCTATGTTAACTGCCAAACGATTTTGAAGAAATTTATACTGCTTTTCTATAATTTTCGTTGTTTCTAACCATTGCGACAAGTATGTGTATCATTTTGTTCTTTGCATTGTTTAAAACAATATTCTTGTGCTTGCCTGCTTTTTTCAATTTGGTTACATATTTGTTTATTATGGGACAATATCGTGAAGCGCATAATGCAGCCTCAGACAAAAGAGATTTTAAATATGAATCGGCATAATGGGATACATGAGGGGTTCCCTTGATGCTTGTTCCAGATGTATGTCCAAATGGTGCAACTCCCCAGAATGAAGCAATCTTACGGGCGTCGTAATTGAATTTTTTAAAATTGTTGGTATAGACAATAAATGCTGTCGCATTGATGAGCGCTATGCCTGGCATTGAAGTGAGAATTTCAAAGGTTTTATTTAGTTTAGGACTGGACTCAATGATTTTCTTTATCTGTTTCTCAAGTTCCTTAATTTTCTCTTTTACTTGTGAGATGAGTTCTTCTTGAACAGCAAAAGCGTTAGACAACAGTTCGTTATCTAAATACCTCTTACTTTCATAATAATTGACTAGTAACTTATCATAGATCTTCATCAATTGCTTACGCATTGTAAAGATCTTCTTTAGTGCTTCAGTCGCCTGATCCAAAGGGACATAACATTCTGCTCGGTCATTAAAACGAGCAGCATAGAGAGCGATATCTCGAGAGTCTTTCTTATCGTTCTTTTCTCGAGAGATACCAAGACTTCTCTTGATACGAAGCGCACTATCAAGCCACATAAAACAACCCTCGTTTACGATTGTTTCGGAAACAATTTTACTATAAAGGCCAGTATCTTCTCCACAGAACAAACATTCCTCTCTTGCGCCAATTTTTTCCACCCATTTGATAAGTTTAAGTGCCCCATTCTTATTGTTTGAGAATTGCCTATGTTCTCCTTTCTCATGGAGAAGATTTGCCTTTAGAACTGTTGCATCAAACGTTTTTTTGGAAAAGTCGATTCCGATAAAGATATTTTTCATAGCTTTGTGCTGTTTTTGTTAAACTCTAACAACCGATAGCAGCACTGGACTGAAACACTAAATAGTCTCTAGCAAATTGGACTGACAATCTATCTCGTCTTAAGTGCAGCCGTACCCTACCAGGTATTTAACCGGGCTTGGTTTCTTTGAACCTGTTACTGAAATATTTTACCTGGTAGGACGATTGTTTTTTCTTTACTACAACAAAAGTAAAAAACAATCTCGGCTTATCCTCTTGTTAGAGTTTTTTTGTTTGTCTTTTATTGGCTTCGCCAATTGTGGGACAAACTTAGTGTTACCGAGCGGAGACGCCTTCAGCGTCTGCCATCTTCAAGAAATAATCCCCAAGCGCTCGTCAGCAAATCTACGTCAGACATGATTACGCAAACCTCCTTTCAACTCACGCCCAAGCGCCGCGGGTGCCACCTCATCACGCGCGAAATCATAGAGCATCTGCCCCGTCCGTTGCCCCAAGTGGGAATGCTCAACCTCTTTGTGCAACACACCTCGTGCGCACTCTCCATCAACGAGAATGCCGACCCCGATGTGCGCACAGACATGAGCAAAATCATGGACCGCCTCGTGCGCGAAGGCGAACCCTACTACGACCACACGATGGAAGGGCTCGACGACATGCCCGCGCATGCCAAAAGTTCACTCTTCGGTGTCAGCCTCACCATTCCCATCACCGCTGGGCGCCTCGCACTCGGCACCTGGCAAGGCATCTACCTCTGTGAATTCCGCGACTACGGCGGAGCGCGCAAGATAGTTGCAACAGTGTACGAATAAAATAAGGTTGTGAGATTATAAGGTTATGAGACCTTAAAGACCTTACCCTCCACAAAGCAAAAAATCCCGCAGGCAGTTGTACTCCGTACTCTGTTCTCTGTACTCTAAAATCCCCCATGTACCAGAAATTCATCATCAACCAAGAAGGCGTCCTCAAATTCGGACGCGTCTATATGCACCGCGACCTCCTTGCGTGGAACGAAGACTGCCTCTATGGCGGCGGACTCTGGAAAATCGACGAAAGCCGAGGCGCCATCCTGCTCTACGGTCGCTCCTTCGACTTCGGTCCGCCCGACTTCAGCGGACTCAAGCGCATCGATTGGAGCGCACTCGGAGGCAAACCACGCCCACTCTTCTTCCTTCCGCGTTGGCCCAACGAAGAGGTTTTGGAACCCATAACCACCTCGCCCTATTAACCATGCTTGCCCTCATCATCTACGCCCTCTTAGCGCTCAACCTCATCACCTTCATCACCTACGGCATCGACAAATTTAAGGCCAAGAAATCCCGTTGGCGCATCCCCGAATCCACCCTCATCCTCCTCGCCCTCCTCGGTGGCAGCATCGGCGCATGGCTCGGCATGAAAGCATGGCGCCACAAGACGCAACACGCCAAGTTCTACATTGGCATCCCCCTGATAATTTCGGGGCAAATCATCCTACTGATATATCTAATAAAAGCCTATACCTGAGCAATCAAGTATGGGCTTTTCTATAGGCGTTCTAATGGCGTTTGTACGCTGTTCGTAATGCTTTATTTATAGCGCCCCAAATCGTATTAAGTTATATTTTTACAGGACAGCAATAAAAAAGAACAAACGTAAGGTTTTGCGATGTTCCTTCCTATAAAGAGAAAGGTGCCTCCCGACTCGGGACACGACCTCGCAGACTGAGAAAGTCCGCTCCCGATGTGGGACGGGGGTAAAAATAGTCAAAAAGGTGGTCTCCCGACTCGGGACACGACCTCGCAGACTGAAAAAGTCCGCTCCCGATGTGGGACGGGGGTAAAAATGGTCAAAAAGGTGGTCTCCCGACTCGGGACACGACCTCGCAGACTGAAAAGGTCCGCTCCCGATGTGGGACGGGGGTAAAAACGGTCAAAAAGGTGGTCTCCCGACTCGGAGGACTCTGAAAAATGCTCGCTGGAGTCCCGCTGGCATTTTTTAGCATTCAGAAATGCTGGCGACTGAGTCGCGGGCATTTTTTGGCACTCAGAAATGCTGGCGACTGAGTCGCGGGCATTTTTTGGCACTCAGAAATACTGGCGACTGAGTCGCGGGCATTTTTTAGCACTCAGAAATGCTGGCGACTGAGGTGCGGGCATTTTTTAGCACTCAGAAATGCGGGCGACTGAGGTGCGGGCAAGTTTTGGGATGTAATTCTGGAATATTCAACAAAAATCGCCTGTTCCTCACGAAAGGGACAGGCGGTTTTTTATTACATGGAAACCAACAGGGCAAAGTGGATGGTGTCGTCGAGAATGCTTTTGCCCATTTCCTTGTCGGCAGCGGCGGCAGTGGGAATGGGAGCGGTTTGCAGAGTATCTGTTTTGGGAAGTACAACAGCGAGATTTTTCTCCATAGGCGCAGGGAGGTAAACGGGCACTTCACGGTCGAGGAAGAGCGTGTCGCGGATGGTGGTGAAAATTGTGTCGCGCAGAATGGTGGGTTCGGGTACTGCTGCGAGCGTGGTAGGCGCTGGTGAGGAAGCGAAAGGCATGGTGCTTCCTACGAGATAACCGATGCAAAGGGCGGCGGCAGTGGACAGCCACCACTTGAGCGGTGCGCCCTTTTTGTGTCCGCTCACTTTTGGCGGTGTGGGCACCTTCAACGTGGCATCGTGCCGGTCGCGCAATGCTTGGGCGGTTTGGGATATTTGTTGCTCAAATTTATTCATAGTCGTGGAGTTGTTGTTTGAGTTGACAGAGCAGGCGGTGCACCTTAGACTTCACCGTGCCCTCGGGAATGTTCAACACTTGCGCCACCTGCTTGATGCTGAGTTCTTCCTCAAAGCGCAGGGCAAAGAGGGTGCGACTCTCCTGCGGCAAGGTGGCTAAGACGCTTGCCAAAGCCCGTTGCAGCGTAGCGTTATCGAGTTGCAGTTCGGAACTATCATCACAAGCTTCGGTGGTCGTGGCAAGTTGTTCGGAACGATAGCGCTCGGCTTGCTCGGAATGCCGAAAGCGGGAGCGGCAAAGGTTGTAAGCAATAGTGTAAAGCCAGGGGCGAAAGGCGGAGGTGGGGTCGAATTGCTCGGCTGCCTGCCACACTTTCAGGAAGGTTTCTTGACAGGCATCAGCAGCCTCGTCCTCATCGTAGCGAAAGGCACGCAGGAAGAAACCCATCAATCGTCGGGCATGGCGCGAGTAGAGTTCGTTGAACGCCTTTTCGTCCTGCTCGTCTCCCACCCTGGTCATCAACTGCTCATCGGTACATACGGTGAGCGAGGTCTTACGGAAGAGGCGTATCATGGGCGGAAGTTTTCAAGATGTTGCAAATAGCGTTGCTTGGTAGGCTCGTCCAACTGCGTATTCATGATGGAGGCACGCAATGTGCGGTACAACCACTGCGCACGCTTCTCATCGCCTACCGCCTTAAACCGCAGAATGAATTTGGGTAGTAGCGTGACGTAATTCACCTGCAACTTTTCGCTCCCCTTCCAGTAGTTCTCCGTGCGGAAGCGGGGTTCGGTGAGGTACTCCAAGTGGTACTTTTCAAAGGCATGCAGCGCTGCCGCCGCATTGTCGTAAGGCGTGGAACTATACTTCAACAAAAGCCCCTCCTGATAGAGGCATTCGCAAAACTCCTTGATTTCCTCGTTCGACGACGCCTCTAAATTATAGGGCACCGAGGCATTCAAATAAACAGGTCTGTCCGTCTGCTCACTCAAGTAATGAATGAATTTGGAGAGTCGGAATTGCGCTGCCTCAATCTCATAAGGCGGAATGCCAAGATGCTTACAGATACCATCACGATAGTTGGGGATATAAAGGAAGGAACTCACCACAATGAACTTATCCTCGTGCAAGTTCATCGCCCGCTGCATCATGATTTTCGGAAAGAGGTCGAGGTCGCCATGCCCGATATAAATGGCATTCTCGGGCATACCCTCCAACTGGTTGTAGTTGTAGCGCAGAGCAAAATCGGGATAGTAACCGCCATCGTACTGCCTTTTCAGTAATTCGTTGAATTGCGCCCCACGCTTCCCCTTGTCGAGGTCAGCCCCCGTGCGCCAAAGATAACCCAAAAGACCATCCACCGTTTCATGACTCACATCATCGGGAATCATTGTGAGTGCGCGCTCCGCAAACTCCGAGTCACTCGACATGGAAATTGTGTGGCGACAATAGTTGTAGGTGAACGTCCCAGGAATCGCCTGCTCCATGCGCGTCAGTACAGAGTTTTCAGCAGAAGTCGGCTCCTTCAGTCCATCAAACCAAAACTTCAGATAATACTTTGCATTAAACAGGTTGCGCCAAGCCACCTCTGACTTCGGGTGTTTCTTTACCTCCGCTTCCCAGGCCTCAGCCTGACGGGCATACCACGCCGAATCCTGTCCGGAAACGATGACGGGAAGCACAGGTTCAGGTCGTTGCGCCAAGAGTGAATTTGCAGTTGCCACGAATAAGGCAAGAACGAGGATACATCTATGTGTCTTCATAGGAATACAAATTTTGAGTTGTTTACAGTTAGAATTTTGTTAGAGTAAAATGGACCATTCATAACTGCTTACGCACGAAGTACGAAAAGGTTCCGCATCGAAGGCAAAAAATTATCTCCGAGTTAGTTTGAATTAATCAGGCGATAATTTCAACTAACTCGGAGATAGATTTACTTCTTCGCCCAAGTATTTGCCAGCACCACGCCTATGAGGGTGATGACGACAAAGATGGGGGTGGCAACGATGCTGATATACGGGAAGTGAAGCAAGACTACGACGAAGACTGCCGAGAGGAGCATCAGAAGGGTAATGATAAGGCGCAGGCGCTTGATGTTGTATTGCGCACGTTCCTTTTCAGAGGCGGTGTTATATCCCGCAATGAGCCAATCGCCTTTGCCAAAATACACCACGAGGGCAAGCACAAAGAAGAGGACTGCGAGAGGGTAAATAATGAAACTTTCCATATTGAGTTCATGATTTTATGATTGCTACTTCAGCGCCTTTCCGTCCGAGAATGCCTTACCCACCTGTTCGCCCAAAGCGTGGTAGGTGTGGTTAATGGGATTGTAGGTGATGAGTTGCATACGGTCAACATCGGGCAATTCTTCGACATTGAGGTATTGTTCATCAACGAGGATATTCACAATTTCTGCCACGATGTAATAGCCCTCCTTGCTCACATCAATCTTGCGCTGGATGCGGCATTCAAAAGTCATGGGAAAGTCCGTGAATACGGGAGCATTGACATGCTCACTCTTCACGACTGTCCACCCCGTCTTCTGCATCTTCTGCGAATCCTTCTTGGCGCTAACAATGCCCACAAAGTCGGCAGCGACCATGGTATTACGCGTTGCGAACGCCACGGTGAAGTCCTGACAACGGTCCAAATTCTCCGTTGTGGCATGCGCTCCCATTGAAATCATGATTTCCTTCGCATCCCACTGTCCGCCCCACGCTGCATTCATCGCATTGGGCGTTCCGTCTGCGTTATAAGTACCGATTATCAGTACAGGTTGTGGAAGCATCCACGATTTTTGTCCAAAATTTTTCATAAAATTGATTGCGACTACTTTTTCTTTCTGTCCAAAAAAATCTGCAGGAGCGTGAAGCCCACACTCATCGCTGCGCCTTGAAAAGCAGCATGTGCAAAGTCAAAAGGATCTGTGCTTATCCATTGACACATGAGGTCGAATGCCATAAAGTTGGGGACTAAGATAATGGCGAGCAATACGTACTTTTTAATCTGTTTCTTCATAATATTGTGAGGTTAAGAAGTTAGAATAATTATTGTGATTATCTAAAATGCATTTCAGACGCTGAAGGCGTCATTAGTTTAGGATTTTCGTCACGCCACTGTCGAGCGGTCTTTCCGAACATTACGACGCCATAGTTCATCTGCGTCCTCGGCATAGAAATTCCACACGGCAGTTGTACTCTGTACTCTATCAGTTGTACTCTGTTCTCTGAACTCTTTAAACAAACTTAATCTTGCTCAAATCGCGGGGCTTTGCAGCCGGCGCTTCATCGGGATAGCCTACGGCGAGGAAGTAACGGAGTTTGTAGCCGGGCGTGAAACCTAACTTTTCGAGGTAAGGTTTTGCAGATTCACTGGCGTTCATAAAGATGGAGGGGGCTGCCATGATGCAAGTGCCGAGACCGAGTTCCTGCGCCGCGAGGCACATGTTTTCGCCCATGAGTCCGACGTTGATGAGCGTCATGCCCAGTTCGTCGTCCGGGCATGCCACGGTGATGAGCGCCACCGCATTGCGAAAGGCATTGCGAAATCCCGGAGCATCGCTGTTTACGAATTGCGGCATTTCCTGCTTCATCAATTCGGTCACTTCGTTCATGTAGTTGGCATCGTCAAGAATGCGCACCTCCCACTCTTGCTTGTTCATGGCATTGGGGGCGTTCACACCACACTCCGCAATCTGCTGCAGGAGTTCGCGAGGCACGGGCGTTTCCTTATACTGACGAATAGAACGGCGCGCCATGATGGCGTCGATAACGGGTGTGTCACTATTGTTCATAGTCGTGTTTTCGTTTTGGCAACTGCTGAGCGAGAGCGTTGCAGTTAGCGTTGTTAGAATAATGGTTCGGAGATTCATTTTTACGTATCTAGTTTTGAGTATTCTACGGTGTAACATCTTTGGGAATCCCCAAAGCGCTAAACTTCTCGCGGCAAATATACGTAAAGAAACGAAATATAGTTCCTATCCAAGTATTAAGGTTACACACTCCACTACGTTTTTCAGCGCTCTACCTTTGCTCAATCCACAAAAATGCGCATCTTTGCAACCACTGAAACCTACAAAACTAGACGATTTCCTCATGCCCCTACTTCCTTGTATCTTATTGCTCCTGATTATTGTGCCTGATTGTTACATTTGGTGGACCCACGTGCGCGGCAATGTTGCCCCCTTTTGGAACTTCGTGTATTGGGTACCCCTTTTGCTGACCATTGCGGGTATTGGTTGCTTTGTATTGGGACATGCCGACCATTGGGTGTTGAAGGTTACCTTCTGCCTATTTCTATGCTTCTGTCTCCCCAAAATATGTTTCATGGTGTTTGCGCTCGCGGGGCGTCTGCTGAGTTTGCTTCATCCCACATGTGCCGTGGTTGGCGCATGGTTAGGACTAAGCGTTGGGGTGATCACCTTCGGTATGGCGCTCTATGGCTTTCTTTGGGGGTGGCAACGCCTGACGGTACAAACCGAGAGCGTAAAGATTCCCAACTTGCCCGCAAGTTTTGAGGGCTATAAGATAGTTCAAATCAGCGACCTGCATTTGGGCACCTTCGGAACGGACACAAGTTATATTCACAAGATGGTGAGACACGTAAACGAACTCCGCCCCGACATGATTGTCTTCACGGGCGACTTGGTAAACACGTCTCCCGAAGAACTTACGCCTTTTAAAGATATTCTTGCATGCCTTTGTGCGAGGGACGGAGTTTTCTCCATCATGGGTAACCACGACTATACAACCTATCACCCCGAAAAAGACCTCGGCGCACGCAAAGCACGCATTGCACAACTCCAAAAGGCGCAGCAAGAGATGGGGTGGCACTTACTTCAAAACGAAGCACGCATCATTCACCGCAAATCTGACTCGCTAATAGTTGCAGGAGTTGAAAACGTTGCGCGTCCACCTTTTCCTAGTTATGGCGACCTCAGGAAGGCCATGCAACATGTTTCACAAGA
>ERZ808052.119-NODE-119-length-10272-cov-4.552820_pt1 | contig 10272 bp, 6 predicted proteins | sample MGYA00380200_ERZ808052 | MGnify/ENA primary metagenome ERZ808052 (study PRJEB31490, sample SAMN06133366) | cow dung metagenome | isolation source: H10 | host: cow | place: China: Chengdu | collected 2015-05 ...
TGAAAGCTGAGCTACAGCCTTAGCCTTAAGGTCATTCCAAGCCTCCTCAGTGATAGGCTTGTTGTCATTCTTATATTCCTCAGAAGTCCACCATACAGTGTCCTCGCTAGCCTCGTTCTTTACGAAGAACTTGTCCTTAGGAGAACGTCCGGTGTAGATACCTGTCATTACGTTTACAGTGTCAAGCTCAGTAAGCTGGCCTTTCTCGAATCCCTCGAGGTTAGGATTCATCTCCTCCTCAAAGAGAAGCTCGTAAGACGGGTTGTGAACGATTTCCTTCACATTGGTGATACCGTACTTGGTCAAATCAATTTTGCTCATAATTTTTTAAAGTAAATATTAAGGTTTGTAAAAATCCGTATTTATAGCGATGCAAAATTAAACTTTTTTTATGATTTGACAAACCATGAAACGCATAATTTTGCATAAAATATTCTGTATATTTGCCATGGAAATGAAACCGCTGGATATACTTAAGGAATATTGGGGATATGACTCTTTCCGCCCGATGCAGGAAGAGATCGTATCGGCCGCCTTGGACGGTAAGGACGTGCTTGCGATCCTGCCGACCGGAGGTGGCAAATCGGTCTGTTTCCAGGTTCCGGCGATGATGCGTGAAGGCATCGCGATAGTAGTTACTCCACTGATCGCCCTGATGAAGGATCAGGTTCAGAATCTGAATGATAAGGGTATCAGGGCTTTGTGTGTAAATGCTGGAATGGGAGCCCGTGAAGTTGAAACCGTTCTCAACAACGCGGCATATGGAGACTTCAAGTTTCTTTATGTGTCTCCAGAGCGTCTCGGGACCCGTCTCTTCAAGAATTATGTTCAGGAAATGAACATAAGCTTCATTGTTGTCGATGAGGCACACTGCATATCTCAGTGGGGATACGATTTCCGCCCCGACTATCTTCAGATCGGAAACCTCAGGGAAATGACGGATGCGCCTGTCATTGCACTCACAGCTACTGCAACTCCTGCCGTAGCCGAAGATATAATGACCAGACTGAGGTTTGAGGAGAGGACTCTTCTCAAGACTGGCTTTGAGCGGCCGAACCTTTCATATATAGTCAGGAAATGTGAAGATAAGCTGGGACAGCTTCTGTCAATATGCACCAGCGTGGCCGGCACCGGAATCGTCTATGTCAGAAGCCGTAAGAAGACAGAAGAACTCGCGGCCCTGCTGACTGCAAACGGGATCTCTGCATCTTTCTATCATGCAGGTCTGGGGCCTGACTCCAGGGCTGACCGCCAGGAAAAATGGAAGACGGATAAGATCAGAGTGATGGTCTGTACCAATGCTTTCGGTATGGGAATCGATAAGCCGGACGTCCGTTTTGTCGTGCATTTCGATGTTCCGGACAGCCCGGAGGCTTATTTCCAGGAAGCCGGCAGGGGAGGCCGTGACGGAAAGAGAAGCTTTGCTGTCCTGTTGTGGAACTCGACTGACATCAAGCGTATACGTCAGATAGGAACAGTGTCCTTCCCGTCACTCGAATACATCGAAGACATATATCACAAGGTGCACGCGTTCTTTCAGATACCTTATGATACAGGTGAATGCCGTCAGCTGAAATTCAATATAGATGAATTCTGCCGTCATTACGGTCTTCAGCGTGCCACCGCCTATTATGCTGTAGTCTATCTGGAAAGGACGGGGCACTGGACGCTTTCCGAAGATATAGATATCTCGACCAGAGTGCAGGTTGTCGTGGACAGGAACGACCTGTATGACATAGACCTGCCTGATCCCCGTATGGCTTCTCTTCTGGAATTGCTGATGCGCCGTTATACGGGATTGTTCTCTTATCCTGTGCCGATTGATGAAGAATATGTTGCATCGCAGATCGGAGTACAGGTGCCAGGCCTTCGTCAGCTGCTGTATAATCTTGCGCTTGAGCACGTGATCAGATATGTTCCTTGTGACAGAGCAACAGTACTGTTCCTGCATCATGACCGTCTGCGCCCTAAAAACGTCTATCTGGATCCGGAGAGATATGAGATGCTCAAGAACTCGGCACTTTCAAGAATGCAGAAGATGATTGACTATGTAAGCCAGGAGGAGGTGTGCAGGAGCTCTTATCTGCTGGAATATTTCGGACAGAAAGATAGCCGGGACTGTAAGACCTGCGATGTGTGCCGTGCTGCCGCTTCCGTCGATTGAAATAATTGATAACCATATGATTATGAAACTTAAGACAAACCACTTCACTTGTGCTCTCGTGGCACTGTTCGCCCTTTTGACAGCTTCGTGCTGCACAGAAGGCGTTTCGCCTGTCGGTATCCGTACGGATGCATTGGACGATGCTGCATGGGATTCTTCAGTATGGATCTCAGCTGCAGACGCTGATGTTGTGACAGGAAAGATCAGCGGAAAGAATTTTCTTGCGGCTGACGGGGCCAGCTGGTTCTGGTCATCAGTGACCAACGATAATGAAGTCGTATCTGCAAAATGGATGACGGCAGGTCTGGGCGTTTATGACGTCTATGTTAACGGTCAGCTTGTGGGACTTGAGATCCTGAAGCCGGGATTCACCCATAATGCCAAGACTAAATATTCATTTACCTACGATATTACCGATGCCATCAGTAAGAGTCGTGGTGCTGTCAATGAATTCTCTGCTCAGGTGACCCCTGGCTGGTGGGGTGACAAGATCGTCACTCCGAATGGAAATGAGGGAATGATCGGACATAAATGCGCATTCAGAGGTGTTCTGGAGGTTGTTTATGCTGACGGAACTACAAAACGTTACGGCACAGACCTCGAAAACTGGAAGGCTGGTATTGCAGGTCCGGTACAGCATGCGGCCATCTTTGACGGTGAGTTTCATGATGCGCGTGAACCTATGGGCTATGATGTGCCTGAGAAACTTTCTGTTCCTGAGATCAACAATGAGTTCCAGGGTAATATCTATCCTTCTGCAGGTGCTGAGATATACCTCCGTCCGGAACTTGCATTCTCACCGGTAGAGGCTTATGTATGGGAAGGTGTAGAGAATGCGGGCGAAGATGCATATGGTAAGATCATAGTGAAGAGGGAATATGAATCAGGTGACAAGATGCAGGTTCTTCCGGGGGAGACGCTTGTGATCGATTTCGGTCAGAATGCGGCTGCTGTCCCTGAGTTCGTTTTCAAGGCTGAAGAAGGAACTGTTCTTACATGTCTTCCTGCCGAACTTCTCAATGACGGAAACGGAGCAAAGAGCAGAGGAATGGATGGACCGGAAGGAAGCTGCCATCGTCTGAACCTGCGTACTCCTGAAGACGGTATGATCCTGGAATATACTTTTGCCGACAGAAACGGATATGTGCGCTATTCTCCGCGCTGCACATTCTATGGATATAGATACGTGTCAATCACGGCAACAGCCCCTGTAACCATCAAGTCTGTCGTTTCGGTGCCTGTGACATCCATCAAGGCTGAGCATGAGACCGGACGCATCACCACAGGCAACGAACTGGTCAACAAACTCATATCCAATACTGTCTGGGGAATGAATTCCAACTATCTTTCTGTCCCTACAGATTGCCCTCAAAGAAATGAAAGACTTGGATGGACGGCTGATACTCAGGTGTTTACTGAAACCGGAACCTTCTTTGCGAACACATCTGCATTCCTTCACAAATGGATGCGTGACATGCGTGACAGCCAGAGCGAAAGAGGCGGTTTTCCAAGCGTTGCACCATATGCTCAGTATGGAAATGAGACTATGCGTCTGGGATGGGCAGATGCCGGAATAATCGTTCCATGGACAATCTGGAAACAGTACGGAGATGTCTCCATCATCGAGGAAAACTGGGATGCGATGGAACGCTTCATTACCCTCATCAATGATAATAAGTATGACCATAAGGCTTTGGCTGATGAGAACAGAGGTTATCAATATGCCGACTGGCTCAGTTATGAAGCTCTGGAAAGTCATGGAAGATCGGCATTCTTTGAAAATAATAAGTCAAAGCCGAGACCGGAAACAATCGAATATTGGAACTATCTCAGTGCTTCATATTGGGCAATCGATGCAGGAATGATGAGCGAAATGGCAGCAGCTGCAGGAAGGGATGCTTTGGTCTATAAGAATATGGAAGCAGCTGCAAAGGAATATCTCAGAACACGATTCTTCAATGAAAACGGATATTTCAAGACTGAAGTTCTCAACACAATGCAGACTCCAGCCCTCTTTGCTCTCAAGAATCAGCTTTTTGACGGTCAGATAAGAGAAGAGATGATTGCACGTCTGCGTGAGAACTTCAAGAGCCATGACAACTGTCTTCAGACAGGTTTCCTTGGAACTTCCATCCTTATGTCGACTCTTACTGAAAACGGAATGGTTGACATTGCCTATGAACTCCTGTTCCAGCGCAAGAATCCGAGCTGGCTCTATTCTGTCGACAATGGTGCCACAACCATATGGGAAAGATGGAACAGCTATATGATTGAGAAGGGAATGGGCCCTAAGGGAATGAACAGCTTCAACCATTACGCGTATGGCTGCGTCTGTGAGTGGATATGGGAAACTGTCGCGGGTATATCATGCAGTCCTGCAAATCCGGGATTCAGCCGTATCATAATGGCTCCGGTACCAGATAAGAGACTCGGATCTGTAAATGCGGAGTATAATTCGGCAGCAGGACTCATAAAGAGCAGCTGGAGGTATGAAGGTGATACCTGGATCTGGGAATTTACCGTGCCGGAAGGTGCTGTTGCCGAGGTTACCGTTCCTGGTGAGGATGCAGCAAAGGAATATACTTCAGGAGACTATGTAATAACACAATAACTTAATGTTATGAAGAAATCTATCTGTTTGGCAATAAGCTTTTTATTTATGAGCGTATCAGCATTGACAGCGCAGAAGAGGATCGTCATGGAATCCTCGGCAGATGAGTTTGTTACCTTGTGGGATAACACTACTGCAAAATACTCCAATTATGAAACGAAGGATGAAGAGGACAAAGGTCGTAAGTTCGCCAATACTTCTTCTGCAGACCTTTACATATTCAAGGCTCCTAAGGAAAAGGCGACAGGATATGGAGCCGTCATACTTCCCGGAGGAAGCTACCGGACAGTGGGATTCTCTACAATGCTGGCTGAATGGCTTCGCGACAATGGTGTCACTGCAGCAGTGATGAAATATCGTCTTCCTAATTATGGCCACAGCGAGGCCTCGTTCGAGGATGGAGCAGGAGCGATAAAGTATTTCAGGGATAATGCTGACAGACTGAATCTGGACAGGAGCAAGATAGGAATCTGCGGAAGTTCAGCAGGCGGTCATCTTGCTGCATGGGTTGCTGCTGCCGCAAGAGGTGATCAGAGGCCGGATTTTGCGATCCTGATCTATGGTGCAATGATCAGAAGCGTATTCTGGGCAGGCTCGGATGCAACCAGAAGATTAGTAGGAAATGATATTACAGCAGAGAAGGTAAAGGCCATGGACGTTACAGAAATGGTTGATGAAACTCATCCTCCTACACTCCTGCTTTTGAGCGATGATGATCTTACAGTGCGTCCGCAGAGTTCAACATTGTACTATAAGGCGTTGAAGGATCACGGCGTGGAGGCTGCAATGCATATCTATCCTTCGGGTGGTCACGGATGGTCAGGAAAAAAGACCTTCAAGTATCGCGACAATTGGCTTGGAGAAGTGAAGGATTTCTTTGCATTCCTTGATTCGGACAGATCTAATCCTCAGGCCCCTCCGGGCAAGCGTGAACTTGTCTGCAGGGCTGATGAGAAGATTCGTGTGTGGGACAACTCGACAGCACCGCATTCAAATGAACAGACTGCAAAGGAATACATAGATGAGAAGAATGTCTATAGAAAGACATCTGACACCGAGTTCTTTGTATATAAGGCAGATCCTGCCAAGGCTACAGGCCAGGCCGTTATTGTCATCCCAGGAGGCGGCTACAGAGGTGTATACGTTGAATTCGAGGGCTATGCGACAGCAGAATACTTCAAAAGCATCGGTGTTACTGCCGTAGTCGTGAAGTACCGCCTTCCAAATTATGGCCATAAGGAAGTTCCGCTGGAGGATATTCAGGAAGCTCTCAGATTCGTAAGGAAGAATGCAGACAGACTGGGAGTGGATCCTGAGCAGGTGGGAGTATGCGGAGGTTCTGCAGGAGGTCACCTTGCAGCATATGCGTCTACATTTATCCCTGACGAGGAGAAGCCTGCATTCTCGATTCTCTTCTATCCTGTGATTACGGGAGAGACATGGGAATCGCATCAGGATTCTTTCGTACAGCTTCTGGGCAAGAATAGAACCGTTGCTGAACAGGAATATTACTCTCTCCACAATAGAGTGACCCCTACTACGCCACCTGCACTCATTCTTTTGAGTGATGATGATGCGGAGGTCCCTACACTCAGCTCAATCCTTTATTACAATGCATTGAAGTACTACGGTATACCGGCCTCAATGCACATCTGGCCTAACGAAGGACACGGATGGGCAGCCAAGCCTTGGTGTACCTGCTGGGACAAGGCCAAGCCGATCATCGAAGACTGGCTGAGCATCCAGAGAAAGGATCAGTAATTCAGCATATTCTGGACTCCGGCAATCTTGATTAGAGGTTGAGAGTTGATATGGTTAGAAGGGGTCAGAGTTGAGGTGGCCCTCTAAGTGTATTGACAGATGACCAGCCTTCTTCGAGCAGGGACGGAACAGGTACGGAACATACTTCGTACAGCGCGCAGAAAAAAGGCTGCTGAGGATATTCTTAATTTATTCATTAGCTCAAGTCTTCTGCATACTACTGATGCGATAAATTTTGTTTAAAAATCCAATTTAAGTTCATTGACATTTTGATTTTGAGTGAGCGTCTCAGGAACATTCAAGAGTTCCTTGATATCTATCTTCATGAGGAGCGATGCCCCAAGTACTTTAGAGATCTCTGTAATCGTAAGCGGACTTTTGAGTGCAGCTTTTATCCATGCTAAGAGCAGATAAGTGCAGATTGCAACCCAAAGGTGAATCTTCACAGCGTTCTCAGAGTATCCCCAAAGTGCTTTGATTGTCAAGTTTCCCTTGATCCATTTGAAGAACGTCTCAATCTGCCAGCGGTTGCGGTAGATATTGGCAATATCAAGAGAGCCAAGTTCGAAGTTGTTGGTTATAAAGGTGATAACTTCATCCTTCTCAGCATCATAGAACTCTATAAGACGTAGGTCTTCAGGATACTTCTTCTCGCTGATATAACCACTCAGGTGAACAGTCTTATCTCCGACTATACCCACAAGATCATTGGCGTTGTAGTTGATGTCAACCACCTCATACTTCATTGTCGCCTTTGCCCTTGTAACGAAATAGGTTTCGTTGAGATGCATCTCATACAGAGCTTCATAGTCCACATAGGCCTTGTCCATTGCATAGATTGCCCATTTGTAGGGTTCATATACATCAAGAAAGTTGCTGTCATGCCACCTGCTGTCCGTGATATAGATGCTATCCGGTATGCTTCCGCGTAAGTCTAAGACTGTATGCATCTTGACTCCTCCTTTGGAGTATTTACCTAGAGCCCATTCAGCCAGTTTGATGCTGCAAGGAATGGTCGTCGAGTCAATTGCGAAGATCTCCCATCCTGGAAGATATACCTCAGGAATGTCTTCCTTGACATACATCGGACGAACCTTGCGGATGAGCCACATGCCAAGTTCTTCGAAGATCCTGTAATCTCTGGACTCGTTTGCCTTGGATAGTGAGGATGAATCTACAACGACCGTAATACCAAGATGATAAGCGGCCTTGTTGACAGACCTGAGAACCAGCGTGATATCCTTCAGAGACTTACACCCGGCCAATTGGCCAAACATAAGATGAAGGCAATGACTGTAGCTATTGAGGTTCTTCGCATGAAAGTCTCCTTTGTACTTCTTGACGGAGTCTTCAAAGATCCATCTGGGGAAGTAGGTCATGATCTGAGAGAAGACATATTTGCCTTTGTTCATGATTTGCGGCTTTAAAGAGCCACAAATTTAGCCAAACGCTCACTTCAAATCGTAAAATGTCAAAGAGCTATTTAAATAATTTGTAGTTAAAGACTTGCAACGACGTTGAACCGAATTATCGCATCGGAAAGCGATTCAAATCGTGAACAAGTAAAAACTTATATAAAGTATTATATATTAACAAGTTATAAACCCATGATGCAAATTTATCGCATCACTAGTATTTTATAAACATGAAAAAAAACAGAAAAAAGCAAATCGTAGTTTTGTGTATAGCTTTAGTTTGCATCTTCATCTTGGTGTTCTCATTGTCCCATAAATCAGCTACAAAAGGTAGCGCGAATCCTCCATTAACAGATGTTTTGACTGATAGCATTTCTCAGATTGTCTCGGCTTGTCCTGGTGAAATTGGTGTGGCGGTTATTATTAATAACACAGATACGGTTAGTGTTAATAATAAAAGCATTTATCCTATGATGAGTGTATTTAAGGTTCATCAGGCATTAGCTCTTTGCAATGATTTTGACAAAAAAGGCCTTTCCCTTGATACCTTGGTAAAGATAAATAAGGAAAAACTTGATCCAAAGACATGGAGCCCTATGATGAAAGATTATTCAGCACCAGTTATATCGTTGACAGTAAGAGATCTGTTGCGCTATACTCTTTCCCAGAGCGACAATAATGCAAGCAATATCATGTTTAAGAATATGCTCAATACTGCACAAACAGACAGTTTTATAGCGAAACTCATTCCACGTTCGAGCTTTCAAATAGCTTACACGGAAGAGGAAATGTCAGCTGACCATGACAAAGCTTACTCTAATTATACATCCCCTCTTGGTGCCGCAATATTGATGAATCGTTTGTTTACAGAAAGCCTTATTAGTAACGAGAAACAAAATTTCATTAAGAATACATTGACAGAATGTAAAACAGGTGTGGACAGGATAGTAGCTCCGCTTCTTGATAAAGAAGGGGTTGTTATAGCACATAAGACAGGCTCAGGTTATGTCAATGAAAATGGTATTCTTGCAGCTCACAATGATGTAGCCTTTATACGTTTACCTAATAACAAATACTATACATTGGCTGTATTCGTAAAGGATTTTAAGGGTAATGAAAAACAAGCTGCAAAAATCATAGCCCGCATATCCGGCACTGTATATTCATTATTGATTCAATTTTAGGGAAACAAAAAAAGCTTTTCCAAGAACTAGTTGTTAATTCCCTTACCCTGCATATCAAAGTAAGGGAATTAACAAGCCCTAACACAAGCGGTATGTATATGTAGAATCACATACCCATTCCAAACCCCCGGCTTCTTTTCCTGGGCTGGTCGAGTTCTTCCTCCTGTTGCTTCTTCCGCTGCGGTACCTGGTTGATTTCCGGAACTTGGGAAATACTGTTTCCCTGTTGTTGGATTTCTTCACGGCCTTGTTCCTGGCGCGGTTCCTGAAGATCCCGGCTCCATTCGGCTTTCATCTTCTCAAGCCGTTCATGGTTCACACGTTCCGCCCACTCCTTTTTCTGGAAGATTTCTTTCGGGCTTCCGTTCTTCATGGTATTGAGATAGTCGAATGTCTGTTCCGGAGCCCGGTCATACCCTGTGCGCTTGTCAAATGAGGTTTCACACTTTCGGAAAAAATCTGTCCTGTCGAAACCTCCCTTCACGTTTCCGCAGTTCTTCTTCCCGGTGTGGTTGGTCTTTGGACTTAGTTTCCTGGTGTTGCTCCTGTCCTTCCGGCTGACGATGATATGTGCGTGCATGTCGTACCGGTCGGCTCCCTTCCTCTCAAAATGAATCTTCCCGTAATACTCGATATCCTCTTTGTTCAGGCCTTTTCCAAACCCTTCCGCATAGTGCTGCATCACATCATCACGGACATACTTTCTCATGGCTTCAGCCTGTTCCTTCTCTGTCTTGCCCATTTTCTCCAGCTCCCGGCTGGAAGGGCTTACCGTGATCACATAGAACTTCGCATCGTTCCGGCTTAATTTTGCCTTGTTGTTGTCTATTTTGAAGGTTACTTCCTGTGCGCTTATGTAGTCACGTGAGTTATTGAAAAACGGCTGCATTAAAACATTAACTATCATGGCAAACTACACAGACTGCACTATGGACTGCATAGCCATAGGCAAAACAGAATTTCCCGCACCTGGAACCTATATGTATTTCGGATATCAGGTAACCGTCACTGACAAGTGGAAGCCTGAAACCAAGAACGGCGTTGTTTATTCTCATCGTTATAGCGGATATTTTATCACGCCAGGAGGCGAAAAGGTTGATTTCAACAATAAGAGAGGCACAAACCTCCTTGCGCTTA
>ERZ808052.120-NODE-120-length-10220-cov-1.622104_pt1 | contig 10220 bp, 6 predicted proteins | sample MGYA00380200_ERZ808052 | MGnify/ENA primary metagenome ERZ808052 (study PRJEB31490, sample SAMN06133366) | cow dung metagenome | isolation source: H10 | host: cow | place: China: Chengdu | collected 2015-05 ...
TATTATTCGTAAACTTTTGTTGTACTATCAACAGAAGTTTGTTGATAGTACAACAAAGATTTACCGTTAAGGAGGGTAATAGCGTACGCCTTAATACGCGTGCGCGTATATATAAGTAAGGTGTCCTATAATCATTTGCTGGGCATAGAAGGACGTGTGCATGATGAGTACCTGGAGAATGGCTAACGACTGATGCCTGAATCTGCGGTTTATATACGCAAATCGGTCATTAGCGCATAACTGTCTAATGACCGATTTGTTTTTAATCCATTATCTTCATATAATTAATCATCGATTATGGTTATATATTAATCTATTCATTTGTCAATGCAATAGCTTGAATGAATAGTATGTAGCCTATAAAACATAGGATTGGAGCAGCGATTATCCTTTGTGCAGAGAAGATATCTGAGCAAAAGTTATCGTTTGTACTGCTCTCCCCATTCATGAGCAGGAGGCCAAGTAGAATCAATGATATGGCAAGCGTATATAACACATAGTGCATACGATTTCCTAAGGTTCGTTTCAAGTTCATAAGCATTATTTTAATGTTTTTTCAGGGAAATAGGTGATGAGAAGTTCTTTTCGGTCATAGTAATACAATAGGGATATGGTCTTTTCCATTATACGTCTCCACTGGTATTCCGTAAAGGCTGAACCTCGACGGCGCTCGGGGCACAATGTTTCTATCCATTCCAGCCACTCAAGAGAGCGGGAGAGCATATCCCTGGCAAGTGTATCGGCTTCTGCATAGTGCCCTGTGTGGTATAGGCAACGTAGCATGGAGAGGGCGGCTGCGTCGTATGGAACAACTTGCTGAAGCATTTCCTTTTGCCATTTGCGTACAACGGCCATGGCACGTTCATTGTCGCCCTGTTCAAGCAAAGTTTCTATCAGGGTTGCCATCTTGTGCTGATGCCCGTATGCCATCTTCCTCACGTCATAGTCGGCATACACATCACCGGCAGACAAACCACCGTAGGAGAAGTTCTTCATGATGTTCTCGTACAGGCGTTCCACGTTTACACGTGTTTCCGTTTCTTTAGTATCTGAAGGAACGATATGATACAACAGGCCCTCCAGCACAAGGTGAGGTTTCAGATATGGCCTTTCGTCTATGTTCATGGACGTTGTCAGGTACAAAGGTCTGTTTTCATCGTCATTTGCGAGAAGTTGGAGTATCAGCAAGTCGCTTTTCAGAAGCATATCCATGCCAGCAAAGGAAAGAGGCATCTTCTCTCCTGACTTCTGCATGACAAAGGCCGTGTCCGTGGGGATGCAACGTATGTCCAGCGTTTCCCATTCGTCCTCTCGTCCGCAGACCAGTGCCTTCACGTAGCGACGAAGACGTACATCTTCCTCGCTCATACCGTCCGTACGGTTGAATACCCAATGCCTCAGGATGTTTGCCATGTCAAAGGGGTTCTCGCCAAGTATCCTCTTCAGCGTATGCGGTTCCTGCTGGTACAACGCCAGCACTCTGTCGTGCAATTCTGGTTCTAAGCGTACAGCATCATTGTTGCCATAACTGTAGTCTTCGGTTTCCCATCCCAATGGCAAGGCAGGAGAATCGTAGGCAGGACGTAGCATCTGGTCAATGTACCAGTCGGCACTGGCATAGGACAAGTTGCACACCCTTGCGTCCGTGCGCTTCCCTTCCACTTCCTGCATATACCAAAGTGGGAAGGTGTCGTTATCGCCATTACAGAAGATGATGGGTTTGCCCTCCTTCGGTGCGCTCTCTAAGTAGTTTTGGCCAAAGTCGCGACAAGTGTATCGTCCGCTACGGTCGTGGTCGTCCCAAGTTTGGCATCCCATCTGTATGGGGACAAGCAGACAGAGAAGCACACCAACAATCACCGATGACCACTCTCCAACCTTCAAGCGTCTCAGCAACGACACCACCGCACCCGTTCCAAGACCTATCCAAATGCAGAAAGCATAGAAGGAACCTGCATAGGAATAGTCTCTTTCCCTGGCCTGCAGGGGTGTTTGGTTCAGGTACAGGACTATCGCCACTCCGGTCATAAAGAACAGCCAGAAGGTAATGAGAGACTGGTTTCTGCCCAACTCGCCCTTCTTTCGTTGCCAACAGATACCCAAGATACCCAAAAGCAATGGCAAAGCATAATAGACATTGCGTCCCTTATTTTCTTTCAAGTCGGAAGGGAGTTTGTTCATATCACACCCCAAAAGCAAACCGTCTATGACATCTATGCCCGTTATCCAGTTACCGTGCTCCGTTTCGCCGTTGCCGGGAATATCATTCTGTCTGCCCACAAAGTTCCACAGGAAGTACCTTATATACATATAATATAATTGGTAGGAGACGAAGAAACCGATGTTTTCCTTCATCGTAGGACCTTCCACGCCTCCCATCCACTGCTCGTAAGCCCGAGCATGGCGCGAAGAGTGCATACGTGGGAAAAGCATATTCTGGTCGTAAACATACTCTATCTTCTTGCCCACATCCATGTAGCGCCCCGTCTTCTCCGACTTGCGGTAGACGGTCTCCCCCTCCTTGCGTTTGGCAACCATAAAGTCACCCTTGTGCTCGTACTCAGGCTTTGCCTTGTAGGTAGGCCCATAGAACAAGGGATTGTCCCCGTACTGCTCCCTGTTGAGATAGCGTTTCAGTGCGAAGACATCTTCCGGAGAGTTCTCATCCATAGGCGGATTGGCAGAGGAACGGACAAGGATGACACCATAGCAACTGAATCCCACAAGTATCAAGGTTACACAGGAGAGCACAAGCCTCCCCGTCCCACGCAATCTCCATAGTCCCCAAACAATCAGCACTGAAAGCAACAGGATAAAGCCTGCAAGTCCGGAATTGAAGGGAAGTCCTAACAGGTTAACGGCCAAAAGTTCCGCCCTGCCTGCCAGCCACAGGACGCCAGGGATAAGGCCATAAAGAATACCGCCAAGCAAAAGAAAACTAACCGACAGAGCCTTGCACACTCCCCACATCGTTGTCTTCTTCGTTTTCCTGAAATAGTAAACCAGCACCATGGCAGGTATGCAAAGGAGGTTCAGCAGATGTACGCCAATGGAAAGTCCTATAAGATATGAGATAAGCAATATCCAACGATTGGAATCTGGACTATCTGCCTCATCCTCCCACTTGAGAATTAACCAGAACACCAGTGCCGTAAGAAAACTGGAATAGGCATAAACCTCCGCTTCCACGGCAGAGTACCAGAAGGAGTCGCTGAACATGCAGGCAAAAGCACCCACCATGGCGGAACCTTCTATCAGGAGGAGGTCCTGCACACGTTCCACCTCGCCATAACCGCACACCAGACGCCGCATAAGGTGCGATACCGTCCAGAACAGAAGCATTATGCAACCGGCACTGAGCAAGGCAGACATGATATTCACCATATATGCCACTTGCGAAGGGTCGGAAGCGAACTGGGAGAATAGGTTGGCCGTAAGCATGAAGAAAGGTGCGCCTGGCGGATGCCCTATCTCCAGCTTATAAGCAGAAATGATGAACTCGGAGCAATCCCACAAGCTGGCTGTAGGCTCAACCGTAAGACAATAGACCGTGGCGGCAATGGCAAAGACCAGCCACCCCACGATACGGTCAACAAGTTTGAATCGGATTTGTTGCATGGTTGCACGGATTAGGTTTCTCCGGCAAAGGTATGAACAATGGGCACACCTTCATGCAAAATCTACCTTACATTACCCTTACAATTACACTACAACAAAGGTACTGCATTACTTCATCAATACTACCGACGGGCAAAATCTCCCTTTTCATCGGCCAGGAAGTATTCCCGCCCTCTCTTGTTCTCTATCCTGTATGAAGAAGATTGTCTTGCCAACGAAGACTTCATTCTGCTGATAAAGGTATATAGTGTGTCATCGGGATTGTCCTTCTTTGGCCAAAGGGCAGAACATATCTCCTCTTTGGTAAGAGTACGGGTGGGACTTTCCAGAAACATATTCATAAGCTGTTCCTGCATGGGAGTCAGAGCCAGGTTAGCACGCATGGATGAATGGACAACCGCCACTTTGAAAAGCCTGCGGTTGGCAAGCATAAAGACAAGCATAAGCAAACCCGCAAGGCAAGAAAGCATAGACCATTCCATGCCGGCATGACCGAACACGCTTGCCATGGATGGATTGGCATAGGCACGTACCGCAAGAACCACCTCGCTACCCTTGGTACCGCATCCTGCCAGCATTATTGTATCACTGCATATACGTGCATGGGAAGTTCCGGTTTCATGACCTTCTCCATGTGCCTGAACCAGGGAATAGGAGACGTGTGCCGTATCGCGCAGGGAAGGGATATTCAGAAAGTTGGCAAAATCATGATGAGTGCCGTTGAAAGTAAGCATAGGACTCCCCGGCATAGAGGACAAGGAGTCAAGTATACCTTCCACGCTGGCATCTGTTAGTGCCGTACGTTGCAGTGCCTGGTTCAGGTCCTCTGCCATCTCTGTCCTGGCCTTGTCATAGCACCTCCATCCTGTGATAACGGATACCGCAATCATCAGTAATGGAAATATCACCATATAACGTAAGTTCTTCATTCTTGCGTGCGTATTGCCGTTTAAGCCCATTTCATCATTCTCTGAGCAACTTGCGTGCTGCCTCTATCAAAGTATCCTTGCCCTTTGCAACATCCTCGGCCTTCAACTCGCATGGAATGGTGGGAGGGATACCGAATTCTATGTGCTGCTTCTGCTTGTCATACTGAGGGCAGGCGCTGAAACGCACCAACCAGCCATTAGGCAGTTCGCTGGTAAATGGCATGCCACCGCCGCCACCTGTCCTGTCGCCCAAGGTGCGGACATTAGGGCAACACAGCATATCGCGGACGAAGGTGTTTGTGGCACTGTAGCATCCTCGGTTGGTCAGCACTATGGCAGGCTTCTGCCAACGGATAGTGGTACTTGGTTCCAGATACTCGGGACTTAGTTCCGAGAAGTCGGAATGTCCTGTACCGGTCTTATATGATCGGTAACCCGTAAGTATGCGTTCGTTGGTAAAGTGCGATGCCAATCGCTGGGCATAATCCAACTGTCCTCCTCCGTTGCCTCGGACATCTATAATCAGGCCCGAACACAAACGCAAATGATGCAGAACCTCGGCAATATTGCCCTCGCCTATGCCCGAGGAGAAACTATGATAGACGACATATCCCACATTATCATCCAATATACGGTAATACAAGCCTGCTGCTATACGATAGTCCTTGCCCAGGTATGCCTCCCTGATTTCTTCGTTCAGGTTGGAGGGATAATCCTCCTTCCATGCCCAATATCGTCCCACATCAGAGGCAGTATAAAGGTTTACATGCCCGTCCTGCAGTTCGCTGAGCATATTGCATAGTACTTCCTGCAATTGTGGAGAGGTCATATTCTTGTTCAACTTGCCACGATACCTTGCATGCACCTCGTCCCAATCCAAGCCTATGGCCTCTGCCTTATAGTCAAGGAAGCAATAGTGCTCGTCGATTATCTTCCACAGGGCTTCCATATTGCCCTCCGGGGTATTGTCGAATTGCACCTCATCCACACATGAGGCAAGCGTCAGGACTGATAATATAATAAGGTATAGCCTTTTCATCCGTCTGTCTCTGTAAACATCACACTACAATATCACCGAAGTCTTCCGCTCCGCCTTTTTTACCTTGCGGAAATGCTTTACGAAACCTATCATGAAGGAATGCGAGCGGTCGTGCACCTTGATGCCATGAACATGACTCTGCCTGATGTCGCACAGATAGCCAACCCTCATGACCGTGTACTTGCCAAGGGGAATATCCATGGTAAGTTGTTGCCACAGGCTGAAGGCATTACCCGGGTAGGAGAAGCAGGCGTTTCCATCGGCATATCCGCTTCCTATCTCGTAGTAACTTTGCCCGAACTGAGGAGAGAACATCACACCTGCCACCGGCATGTTTGCCTGATACCTGACCCCTAAATCAAGTCCCCACAAACGGAATTTGTATATTGCCATCACGGAAGCAGAGAGGTCCACACATACCCTGCCTTGGGCAGGATTGTTGCCTCCACGGGAATTGTACAGCACCCCTGCATCTGCCCCTATGGCTCCACCAGCCATAAGCCGTAGTCCCTGCACTGGTGTCCAGTTGTAGTGCCACAAGGCGTCGTACCCTATGTGTCCGCCCCAATCAGTGGCTGTGCCCGAAATGTTGGAGGTTTGCGAGAAGGTTCCTTGCCAGAGGCTTTGGAAAGACACACGTCGGTGGGCAAGGCGTGTCATTCGCAGAGTTTCGCGAACGAACGACACCTGATAGCCGGTGTAGTTCAGAGGCGACAGATATGTATCCAACTGATGCGATGAGCCTATGCCCAAGACAAAGGAATGTGTACGTATGGAATCCCCTGCCGATTGCGCCACGAGGCGAAGGGGCATGGATAGTATTGCGAGGGTCATCGCAATACTTGTAAGCAGACGGCGAGACATTGTCATAGATTAACAGTGTTGGATTTACTCAAACAAATGCATCTGTCCAGTGAGTTCGTCCGCCACATCCTGCTGGCTTTTGCCTGCATCGGGGTCCAGGTTTTCTTCCTCGTCCTCAATACCGTTCTTTTCATCGGCAGCTGGCTCTTGAGGGAATCGCAGTGGTTCCAGTTCCTCAACCCCAGCAACGTTAAGTGTTGTTATACGCTTGCCCTTGGCCTTGAAACTCTTCACACCGATGAATTCCTCGGCATCCAGTTCTATTGGCTCCCGGAAATCATCGGCCCCGCCCATGGTCACCTTGATGCGCGGATAGACTGTATCGGTCAGGAGGAGAAGTTCGTTGTCGGGGTTCTCGCCAAGGAAGTTCTGCTTGCGCGATGTCGCCTCCAAGGGGAAGCGCTTCACATAGGCATAGCCGCTCTGGTCCTTGTCGAAGAGAACAGCCGTCCATATCTTGCCGGCGTCGTACTTCTCTATGCGCAGGATACTGTTCTCGTAGTGGTTGTTGGTATCAAAGTTGGTAACATAGAAATCACCGTTGGGCAGGAGAACCAGTATCTGGTCATCGCTTTGGAACTCGCCCAGATATTCGCCCTGCTCGTCGTAGTTGATGCGGTTCACATCGGGATCCCACCACACCTTGCGTCCGCCCAGGGTGCTGCCACCATGGCTCTTCAGTGTGATGCGGGCAATCTCGTTCTTGGACAACAGGTTGCCCATGGAGGCACGTCCCTTGATGGCAAGCAGGGAGAAGTCGTAGTCGAAGAACACTTTCTTCAACTTCGGGTTGGGTTTCATCACCACCTTTATCACCTCGGCCTCGCCATTGGGGTTGGCGGTAAAATAGAGCACACGGCTGCCTGGAGTTCCCTTTGTAAGGTCGTACTCGCGGTCGCGTGTCATGCTGGTCACATTGAAACGCTTCACATAGTAGTTTCCCGCCTTTCCGTCGCGGTACACGGCATTGTAGATGATACGGCTGTCGCTCTTCTTGAAGATGGCCACGTGCATAATCTCCACCTTGCGCTTTTCCTTCTTCGAGCGCTCGGTTTCGCCAACGAAAATCTTGTCTGCCACCTTCACCACCTTGTACGTACCATCCTTGTAGAAGATGATCACATCGTCTATGTCCGAACAGTTGCAGATGTATTCGTCCTTCTTCAGCGATGTGCCGATGAAGCCTTCCTCGCGGTTGATGTACAGTTTCTCGTTGGCCTCCACCACCGTAGCGGCGGAAATGGTGTCGAAGTTCTTTATCTCCGTCAGGCGCGGATGGTCCTTGCCATATTTGTCCAGGATAAACTGGAACCACTGGCATGTCACCTCCACCATGTTGGCCAGTTCCTGGTCAATCTGTGCCAGTTCCTCGCGGATGCGTGCCATAAGTTCCTCGGCCTTGTCCTTGTTGAACTTCAGGATGCGTGCCATCTTTATCTCCATCAGGCGCAGGATGTCGTCCTTGGTAACCTCGCGCACCATCTTGGGATACCACGGTGTCAGACGCTCGTCAATCCATTCGCAAGCCTCGTCCATGGTCTTGGCATTCTCAAACTTCTTGTCCTTATAGATGCGCTCCTCTATGAATATCTGTTCCAGCGAAGCGAAGTGCAACTGTTCCAAGAGTTCGCCCTTGCGGATAAGCCTTTCCTGACGCAGGAGTTCCAGAGTATTGTCCACAGAACGGCGCAACACGTCGCTGACGGCAAGGAACTGTGGTTTCCGCTCGTCAATGACGCAACAGTTGGGACTTATGCTCACCTCGCAATCCGTGCAGGCATACAGGGCATCTATGGTCTTGTCGGAAGAGGCGCCAGGGGTGAGGTGCACCAGTATCTCTACATTGGCAGAGGTCATATCCTCCACCTTGCGCACCTTTATCTTGCCCTTCTCGGCAGCCTTCAGTATGGAGTCTATGAAGGTTGATGGCTTTGATGCCGTACCTGTTGTCTTGCCGAAAGGTATCTCAGTGATGGCCAGAGTCTTGTTGTCACGCTTCTCTATCTTGGCTCTCACACGCACCGCACCGCCACGCTGACCGTCGTTGTAACGGCTAACGTCAATGCTGCCTCCCGTGGGGAAGTCGGGATAAAGATGAAACTCCTCGCCACGAAGGTACTTGATGGCAGCCTCGCAAATCTCACCAACGTTATGTGGCAGAATCTTACACGACAGACCTACGGCAATACCCTCTGCTCCCAGTGCCAGCAACAATGGGAACTTCACGGGCAAAGCCACCGGTTCCTTGTTGCGTCCGTCGTAACTAAGTTTCCATTCTGTTGTTTTGGGATTGAAGACAACATCCAAGGCAAACTTTGACAGACGGGCCTCAATATAACGTGCCGCGGCGGCATCGTCACCTGTAAGTATATTGCCCCAGTTTCCTTGGCAATCAATGAGCAGTTCCTTCTGTCCCAGCTGTACCAAGGCATCCTTGATACTGGCATCGCCATGGGGGTGGAACTGCATGGTGTGTCCCACGATGTTCGCCACCTTGTTGTAGCGACCATCATCCATGCGCTTCATTGAGTGCAATATTCGACGCTGAACGGGTTTGAAACCATCGCCTATATGAGGTACGGCACGCTCCAGGATTACATACGAGGCATAGTCCAGAAACCAGTTCTGGTACATACCGCTGAGATGGTGAACTCCGCCACCACTTTGTTGTTTGTTGTCTGCCATTTTACGGGATTTTCCGTACAAATATACGAAAAAGATATGGCGTCGCATCGGTATTGCGACGCTTTTTTCATTTATTTGAGTTAAACTCTAATATACTTTCAGTCGTTGGGATAAAATATTCAAGCAAGCTTGATATCTTTTTACTCGTTTATTAGTATCTTTGTCCGTATGAGGTACCTGATTCTATTGCTATTCATGCTTTTGCCACTGATTCCATCTCATGGACAGAGATTCCGGGTAGCGACATGGAATATAGAGAACGCTTTCGACACTGTTCGCGACGAAAGCAAGGACGACCTTGACTTTCTGCCCCATGCCGAACGTCGTTGGCACAGCGGTAGGTATTGGCGCAAACTTCGTGGCATCACCCAAACGCTTGCAGCGATGGAACTGCCTGCTCTCGTTGGTTTCCAGGAGGTGGAGAACGACACGGTACTACGCGACCTGACACGCCGCACTGCACTATGGTCGGCACGCTATAAGTACATCATCACTGACAGCCCAGACTCCCGAGGTGTGGACGTGGCTCTCCTTTATAATCCAAAGGTCTTTTCGCTCCTGTCGTGGCATGCCGTGCGGGTACCGAGTGTGGAGCAGGGGTTGCGACCAACACGAGACATCCTCGTGGTCAGCGGTTCAATTGGCAAGGATACTCTGCATGCCTGTGTGGTACACCTGCCCAGCAGGCGCAACAACGACAAGGCCACACGACAAAACCGAGCACTGGCCGTTGCCACATTGTGCAATGTCCTTGACTCGTTAAATGGAAAGAAAGTGTTGATAATGGGCGACTTCAACGCTGAACCTGGCGATGAAATCTTCACACACCTGTCCAAGAGACTTGTAACACTGATGCCAACCGACAGGAAGACACTGAACAAAAAACGAGGTACCTATTACTTTCGCGGAATATGGGGATACCTGGATCATATCCTTGTCAGTCCCGAACTGTATCAGTATGCCCTCGACAAGGCCACAGAATGCAGATTCCCATGGTTGCTAAGAACTGAAAAGCAGATTCCCCATCGCACCTATGGAGGCACCAGTTATCTCGGCGGTCTCAGCGACCATTTGCCACTGATAGC
>ERZ808052.122-NODE-122-length-10172-cov-4.088361_pt1 | contig 10172 bp, 12 predicted proteins | sample MGYA00380200_ERZ808052 | MGnify/ENA primary metagenome ERZ808052 (study PRJEB31490, sample SAMN06133366) | cow dung metagenome | isolation source: H10 | host: cow | place: China: Chengdu | collected 2015-05 ...
TCCACCGGCATATTTTGTGAAATGACGGTGATTGCTCTGCTGCCCCAGATGACGGCCAGTAAAAGTCCTCCAATGGTCAGGCAGTACAATGCGGACAGAGGGAGCTTTCCTTTCATTTACAACACCTCACAATATATTCTGACAGGAACAATAATCCATTTTGCGGCATAGAATGACCTGGATTGACAAATCCAAGTAAATTGCATTGGAGGAATGGATTTTGGAACGTAACAACGACCGGAATGGCTTCGAAGGCAGACTTCCTGCAATGGCACCGCTGGCAAACCCTTACGTGCCTTTTCAGATGGAAAACCCACCGAAATACGAGCCGAGAAAAGCGCTGATTCGCGGTACTATGTTCCCGGGACTGGATCTGCCCTTTATGGGAATGGTGAATAAAACCGAAAAGCCGGTTACCCCCATGACGGATATGCAGACGCTGGCATTCATCATTCAGGAGCTTGCGCTATATCTGGACACTCACAAAGAGGATCAGGAAGCCCTGCAGATGTATCAAGCCTATCAGCAGATGTATGACAAATGTATGCGTGAGTACACCCAGAAATGCGGCCCTATGAATCACCGTACCCCTACGGAAGGCCCTTACCGCTGGCTGGATGATCCGTGGCCTTGGGAATATGCCAAGAATAAGGAGGGCTAAGCATGTTTATTTATGACAAGAAACTGCAGTATCCTGTAAAAATCGATAAGCCCAATCCCAAACTAGCTGCCGTCATCATTTCCCAATACGGCGGTCCGGATGGCGAACTGGGCGCAAGCTTGCGGTATCTTTCTCAGCGCTACTCCATGCCTTTCGATGAGCTGAAAGGCTTGCTGACGGATATCGGTACGGAGGAATTGGGACACTTAGAGATGATTGGTGCCATTGTTCATCAGCTGACCCGTAACTTAAAGGACAGCCAGATTCAAGACTCCGCTTTTGCCCCCTACTTTGTGGACCATACCGCAGGTGTGTACCCCACTGCTGCATCCGGCTTCCCGTGGAGTGCCGCCAGCATGCAGGTCAAGGGCGATCCCATGGCCGATCTTGCTGAAGATCTGGCCGCTGAGGAGCCTATTAAATATTGGTGACCGCTTCCCTCGGTCGAATTTTGCGATTCGAAAAGTCGTTGTGCCGCAACGGTTTTTCGGATTTTTAACTTTTCACCAAAAATTACAAAAAATGACAAAAGTATAGGTTTGCTATCACATGTCAGACTGCTAAGGTTCGCGCGACATTAGAACTTCCAGTAAATGGTAACGGGAACAAGCCTAGTTATTTTGTCGCGCTTACCTACTTCAATGCGTTCAATCAGTGTTTCGACCATGCTACGAGTAAGGTGATCAACATGAATATACGGATCAAGCAGGTCAGTTCTCCGATCGCCTTTGCTGAGGTTCGCGTCAATTTCTTGTATTTCTTCGGTGCAGTTGTGAAGCAATACCTCATAGCGTTCCCTGTCTTCCTGAAATCCTTTTGAAAGTTCAAGGAAGTCTTTTGGAGTGATGAGGCCCATGGCTTTATCGGAGTACATTTGCTGCAAGGCTGTATTGCATTCATCAAGTCTTGCTTGATATCTCTTTTGATCAAATAGCAGCGTTCTCTTTTTAGCGGTTTGCATGGCTTCAAATTGTACCTGTCGTTCCATTTTCTGCTGGTCCAAAAGAGAATCATTTAGCTTTCTTAATTCCTTGATGACAATTTGCTCCAACTCAGCTTCCGGCAGGAAGGCACCTGGACAGGCCTCTTTAGAGATATATTTTGTCTCACACTGAAGGTAATACCGTTCATGATTCTTATGGGTTCTCAAGTTGTATCCGCAATGAGCACATACTGCCACGCCAGTAAACAGATGTACTTGTCCGGTTTGGATGTTTGCTCGATAATGGGTGCTGATTTTCTTTTGTACTTTTGTCCATAGCTCCATATCAATGATTGGATCATGCGTACCCTCAACCCTGATCCACTGATCTTTTGGACGGGTTACGAGCTGCTTCGTTTTATAGGAAACACTGCCAATCTTGCCCTGTACAAGATTTCCTATATATACTTCATTCGAGAGAACACCCTGTACAGAGTGGTATTTCCATAGCGGACTGGCTGCACGGGTGCTAGGAGCATATCGAAACCCTTTCTTTCGTTTATACTCAGTCGGGTTAGGCACTCCCCTATCGTTTAATAAGCGAGCAATGGCTGACTTGCCGTACCCATTAGCGAATAAATGAAAGATTTCTCTGACGATTTCCGCGGCCTCTTCGTCAATGATCAGATGTCCCTTTAAGTTGGGATCCTTTTGATATCCATATGGAGCAAAAGCACCGATGTGGAATCCGTTTTCTCTCCGACTGTTCAGGACACTTCGAATGTTTTCAGACATGTCCTCAAGATACCATTCGTTTACCAGACCATTGATTTGGCGAGACTTTTTATTACCTTTATTGTCGGTATCTGCATTGTCAACAATACTTACAAAGCGTATACCCCAAATCGGAAAGAGCCCATGAATATACTTCTCAACCAGCTCCAGTTCACGAGTAAACCGGGACTGCGTTTTGCAGAGAATAATGTCAAATCTGTGAGCCTGTGCATCTGCTAAGAGCCTCTTGAATTCAGGCCTGTTTCGATCTGCGCCGGCGTAGTCGTCATCGCTGTAAATGTCGTAAATCTCCCAGCCTTTCTCATCTGCGTACTGCATCAGCATCGATTTTTGGTTTTGAATACTAATGCTATCATCAGTTTTGTTTGCCTTGTTCCTGTCTTCTTCGGACAGGCGGCAGTAAAGTGCTACTTTCATAGCTCCATCTCCTTTATGACGGAGCAAAGGATCATTTTGACTGAATAATGATTGTTTAGAGTATGTCATTTCCTCACCCTCAAATTGACAGAAGGATCAGACTATATCTCTCTATGCTTACTTCTGCTGATAGTTATGAATTGAAGCCTGTTAGAAGTTCCAGTGAATAATCACAGGCGTCATTTTAGATACAGGATCTTTTTTACCGACTTCAATGAAATCAATAAGTGTGTCGACCATTTCCTTCGTGAGCGATGTACAACCGGTATACTGGGCGATTAGTGCTTTTTTATCTGAAGTCAGATTTAACGTTCTATTGATTTCTAGAATATTCGTAGTAATTTCGGTAATTCTTGCCTCAGCTTCGTTATGATCGGTGTTAAGGCGCTGCATTTGCTCTACATATTCACTTTCGGTGATTGTACCTCTAAGTTTTTGGATGTATAGCTCCTTCATCATGGATGGCTTAGAGCCTATTTTTTGCTTAAGAGCGGTTTTTTCCTCTTCCATTTCTGCCTTCATTTGCGATAGATCCGGAAAAGGTTCGATTCCTTGCTCCAGATAATCCTCGTCTAAAAGTTCTCCAGATAAATGCTTGATGTGTGCCAATACGATTCGCTGAAGCTTATTGAGTGAAATATAGGCACCGATGCAGGAGTCATGAGACAACGAGTGACGGTCGCATTTGAATCCTCTGCGGTCTCCGCTCTTTACTGAGTGCAATCGATATCCGCAGTTTAAGCAGCGTAGTTTCCTCGCAAAGATACCTTCCGTTCTCGGAGCACTCCCTGTTGCCTTTTTCTCAATCAATGCCTGGACTTTGTCCCATGTTGTATGATCGATAATAGGTTCGTGTGTTCCTTTTACAACGATCCATTGTTCTTCAGGATATACAATCTTATCTTGGTTCTTATAAGAGACAACACCGGTTTTGCCCTGAACCATGTTTCCGATGTATACTTCATTGGTTAGAATGTTGGAAATGGAGAAATAGGACCAAAGACCGCTCTCGCTCTTGTTTTTGTTTCTAACCTGTCCGTGTCGTCTCTTGTATTCTGTTGGATTGGGAATTCCTCTTTCGTTGAGAGTACGTGCGATAAGTTGCTTCCCTTTTCCGTCCAAGAAAAGAGTAAAAATCTCTCTTACAACAGATGCTGCCTCTGGATCTATTATTAGATGACCTCTTTCGTTGGGGTCCTTCATATACCCGTAAGGGGCGAAAGCGCCTATGTGGTATCCTTGCTGCCGTCGACTCGTCAAGACTTCTCGAATATTGTCAGACAATTCTTCCAGAAACCACTCGTTAACAAGGGCATTGATTTGTCTGGACTTTTTATTACCTCTGTCATCCGTATCCGCACTATCTACCAGACTGACAAATCGTATCCCGAGCATAGGAAATAATGTGTGGATGTACTTCTCTACCAGTTCCAGTTCGCGAGTAAATCGGGATTGGCTCTTACAAAGAACAATGTTAAATTTTCTTGCCTGGGCATCTTGAAGCAGTCGATTGAATTCGGGCCGGTTTCTATCGGCACCGGAATAATCATCGTCACTATAGATGCTGTATATTTCCCATCCCTTATTTATTGCATATGTGATGAGCATACTTTTTTGGTTTTGGATGGATGCACTGTCGTCAGTTGCTGATGTTTTGTCCCGGTCTTCATCAGATAGTCGGCAGTATATTGCTACCTTCATGATTTTTCCTCCTTAATCGTGTGATTACGTTATGATTACACGGAATTGCACTCCAAAGTGCAACGAGGAAAATTACTGTTTAGCTTTTGCTCGTTCTGTCTGATTGATCATTTTGATCCACAGGTTGGTATATTCCTCTCGGGTAGGTTTTCTGCCATTCTTAAAGACGCTTTTGACTGCGTTGTTAGGCTGCTTCTTTTCTTCCATATGGGCACTCCTTTACATAGTTTGGTTAATGATATGCAAAAGCAGTTTCTATCTTTCTGGCTGCTTCAGTGACTGGACACCACGCGGTGTCGGTAAAAATGGGTATGAAAAAACCACCAGCCCTGCTGATCCCTCAGCCCGGGTTGGTGGTTTCTTATTTAGCCGGTCAAATCAAAATCGGATGAGCTGCCGCTTTGTGGCGGGCGTCTCTTACTCGGCTTCTTATTCAGGTCGTATTTGACCATGATTTTCATGGCCAGCTCGCTCAGTATGTAGGCCTTGATCTCTTGATCCACGATCCGCTGCTTAGAGCCATCTGGCTGGTTTATAGTACGGACAGATGCCTTTACAATCTGTGGCTCATAGTGATTGAGAATGGCTGCAAGAGCCTCTTCGTTGCCCATCTTGGCCTGGTAGATGGTTTCATAGGGAATCTTATTCGTCATTGACTCGCACCTCCAACAATTCACGCAGGCGCAGCAATGCGGATTTCTTTCTACGGGCAATGGATGTTGGCGAGACACCGAGGATATTGGCAACTTCGGTGTCGTTATATCCGGCAAAGTAGCTCAGCAATATGACTGCTCGCTTTTGCGGGATGATGTACTGGAGCGCTTCACCTAGATTCTTATCTCGAACTACGATAGGCTGCTCCTTTACATAGTATGTCCGACTGTAAAGAGTATAAGTATCGTGTGTCTGGATGGAATGGATATAGGCAATCATGGGATCGTCTATGTCCATCTCAACTTTCTGCTTTCTTTTGGTTTTTCGGAAAGCATCTACTGCAGCATTTCGGATTACCCTTTTGCAGAATGCATCAAAGGCATGTACGTGGTATTCCTGTAATTCGATTTCTGTCATGTCACAACCTTCTTTCTGCTGATATTTCAGCGGGATATAACTTATTACGAATAAAATATGCTGCTTTTAACGCTTTCACCCATATTATAACAAAACTTCCTAATAAATATATGAATACGACATGAATTGATGTTCGTCAAGAGTAGATATAAAAAGGCCCCCTGTGTGTTACAGGAGGCCTTACGGTCACATATTGAATAGATTGAGATCGTCCAGCATGTCCATGATGTCCTGGCTGACCTCTTCTGCCTGCTTCTGAGGAATGCTTTCGCTGTGTGGCGGGAGTTCGATTCCGCGCAGCTTCTCCTCGATCAGCCTGCTGATATGAGCCTCCAGGGCATCTAAGGACATGGTATTGACTGTCACATGGCTCTGATCCCCATCCGTCAATTCCGGATGGTTCTCCATGTACTCCAGTAATGCTGCTATAATTACAGCGCTCTTCTTCCGGCCAAGCTTCTCCAGCAACTCCCCTGCCCGGATCTCCGAATCGGTATGGGCACGAAACTGGATGCAGTACCGGTACATACCATCTTGCTTCATGATCTGATCCTCCGGAGTTATTTGCCGGACAGATTCATCTGCATGTTGGCCATGGAGTAATAGCCAACGGCATTTGCCTTGGGATTCTCGATGAAGGTGGCGGATGCTACCATCGGAGAATTCTCCAGGTACTCACGGTACAGAATGCTTCCGCCGCCGATAAAGACAGCAGGGTTGGAACGAAGATCCACCTGCAGCTCTCTGAGCTTGTCCAGGATATCCTTAGCATGGTGTTGACCTGCTTCCCGGATGGTCTTCTTTACCTCCTCAGGAAGGATGGTTTCCTTTCCACTGAGGACTGCGCTGATATGCTCATCCTCGATCCGCATATCATGCAGGGCACCCACACGGCGGATAATGTCGTTGTTCATGGTGATTACACCCATTTCCAGACTCCGGCAGAACTGCAGATCCGGCTTGCCGTTTCTAAGGAGCAGGACATCAGTGGTATAGCCGCCGATATCCACCAGGAATACCCGCAGGTGCTGGTTCAGCTGGCTTTTGATTCCTGTAATGGCTGCGAATGCCTGAGGGTAGACAAAGACATTGCCCATCAGAATGGTGAAAGGCTTGTCGTTGTAGATGAAGTGGATGGATTCGGACCGCTTGAAGTACTGGGTGAACTTGTCCTTCAGGATGCTGTAATGCTCCGGAGGCAGTCCGACAGCCAGGTGTACCCGCTCAACAGCACTGGTCTTCCCTGCCAGAACCATTTCCCGGGCAATGGCAAAAAGGCTCAGAATAAAGTAGCTCTCATCTCTGGTCTTGTCTCTGCGGTAACTCAGCCGCTTACCGGACAGCGTCCAGTAGGAGCCGCCATATTCCAGGACTTCATCTGCCATGGGCGGGCGAACAGAATGCTCTGCAAGGCCTGCCATGAAGCTGTGGTGGGGCGTCTTAATGTCATAGTTTCCATGATCGATTGCGATTAACATGAGATTTCCTCCTTATTGATTGTTCGTATGATTACACCGCGTAGGATGCTTTTTTGCAACGGTAAAACATATTATTTTTCGTAAAACATATAAGTGCGGGATACAAAAAGCTCCACCAAGGACGAATCCTGGTGGAGCATAGATATAAATTAACTGTTAGACAAATTGGAATTGGTCAATGAAAACTTTTCGTTTCTTCCAATCATCTTCCAACATTGCCATTATAATAACATCAGCATATTTTTCTCCATCCATGATGGCATCTCGCCGAAGTCCCTCTTTTCTGAACCCAGCTTTAGAATATACTTTTTCCGCACGAGGATTAAACGAATATACATCCAATTCCAAACGGTGTAGTTTTAATTCCTGAAATGCAAAATCGCAAGTAACTTCCGTTGCCCAACTACCGATGCCTTGTTCTCGTTCTAAAGGGTGAAAAATTGCTATGCGGAAATTGGCACACCGTAAGCGCCAATCAATTTCATTAATGATAGTTTCTCCAACGATACGGCCATCAGGTGCGATGATTAAAAAGAAATATCTACTATCTTCATTAATAGATTTGTAAAAGAAAGAAATTACTTCTTCCTTTGAAAATTCTTCTTTACATCCTGTAAATCGTACCACATCCTTATCGAGTGGACAGAAGTTCTGGGCATAGTACTCTTCGGCATCTTCTTTTTTTGCTAATCGTATCATAAATCCATTCTTTTCCCATAAGAAATTGCGTTCCAACATATCACCTCGTCAAATTCAAGTTTGTCTAAGAGTATTATAAAATAGAATTGTTACGATTTCTACCATTTTTTCAAAATACTTACTGGATCGGCAATAAGTAAAATACCGCCCGCAGGATTTCTCCTACGGGCGGTGTTCATAATAGCTTCTTGATTTAATGCTGTTCCTGGTGTTTCGCAGATCCCTTCATGCCTTTTTCTTTGGCGTTCTTACTGTAGGTTTTCCGGCGCTCTGCGCTATACGGTGCGGTCAGCCGGAAACTCAACCGGCCTTTTTTGATTTCAAAGGTAAGACCTCCTTGCTCATCGTCATCGGTTTGGCGGCAATGATCCGGGTACATAGCAGCAAACTTGCTGAGCCGCTTTTTCAGTTCCGTATTATGGGTTTGAACCTCAATTAGATCGCCATATTCATCAAAATAAATGGCAGTTGTTTTCTGCCGTTTGGTAAGTCCTGTTTTCATGAAATACCTCCCTAAATATTTTTGTTCAAGAGTACCAATGCCCCCGGAAATCCAGCAGTATTGGCAACATTTGTCTAGGTTACATCAACCTCATACCAAGCCAATGAACATAGGTCCGCATCAAATCGATTGGATATGTGCGACCTGCAGGCAAAAAAGAGCATAACAAATAGAACGTCTTGTGCTTGCGTTTTGACAGCCATGTGTTATCCCACTTCTCCTGCGGCAGCAAACCTCCCATGTCTAACTGGATCATCCGCTCCCAGCGGTGTCCGAAATTCCTTCGTTCTGCCTATCCACATTTGGGTGCCGCTTATGCTCCTACGCGGGATCAGTGTCCCATGGTGCGATTCTTAGCAGCTAACCGGCTCTGTATTTGTTGATGTGCATTCCTACAATCCGGCACCATTGAAATGGCGGACGCTTTCCCGTACTGCAGGGTCTGTTTTCTTAGGCTGCTTCCAGTTCCGGGTGGATTATATCTGCCCGTAGCTTTCCTGGATCGTAATCCACGCCATGCTTCAAGATGGCATAGAATACCCGTATCAGCTTGCAGCCTGCTGCGATGATGGCCTGCTTGCCCTTGAGCGGATTCTTCTGTCTGGTGGTGAAATATTGATATATCTCGCCAAACTCGGCATTGTTCTGAATCATGGGCAGCATGACCTGGAACAGAATCTTTCTCAGCCGTTTCCTTCCTCTCTTGCTGATGGAGCTTCTGCCGCGATGCTTGCCGGAGCTGTTTTCCTTGACCTCCAGCCCGGCCAGCTTCTGGATCTGCTTCGGTGAGTCAAAGCGTCGTACATCGCCCACCTCTGCCAAAAATCCAGCCACTGTGATAAGGCCTACCCCCTTGATGGCCAGCAGCTTATCTGCATAAGGTACACTCAGGGTTTCTTCTTCCAATACTTCTGTAATCATTTCCAGTTGGCTCTGCTTTGTTCTGAAATCCTCCAGTAGAAGCTGGATTTCCATTCTGGCGCAGTTTCCTCCCGGCAGACCGATACTGTTATGCGCGGCTTCAACCAGGGTCAGTGCCCTCTTCATACCAACCGCGCGCAGTTTCTTGTCTCGCCAGAGCTGATTTACACCCTCCGGTCCCAGCTGAACAATGTCCTGCGGCAACGGTACCGTTTCCAGCACCGTCAGGCCGCTTTCTGCGGAGAAGTTTTTGTAAACGACCAGATACTCCGGAAAATATATCTTAAGCCAGCGCTTGATCCGGTTCGTGATAGCGTTCAGTTCCTTCACGATCCGCTCCCGGCTTGAGACCGCTTCCCGCAAATCTGCGTAGATTCCCTCGGGGAGATACGGATAGCTGTATCGACCATCCACTACCAGCTTTGCGATGGTTTTCGGATCTTTCAGATCCGTCTTCTTGGGGCTGTTGTCATCCAATTCCTTGATCTGCTTGACATGATACGGATTGACAAGAGCCAGCTTGATGTTGTTTTCTTCCAGATAACGGGCCAAATTAAACCAATAGTGCCCGGTGGGCTCACAGCCCACGATAATCTGCTGCGCAGACGCAATGGTTGTATAGGTGTTGATATACGCAAGAAAGCTCTGGAAGCCTTCCTGGCTGTTATTGAAGCGAAACACTTTCTTGGACAGCTCCTGTCCGCGCCAGTTGAACGCTCGGGCAAAATTTGTCTCACTGCCGATATCTACACCAACGATTAATGTTGTTTCTGTGACTTGCGAAATCTTCTGATTCTGTGTATAATTCATATGGAACCTCCGGTTTGATTTGGGTTGTCACATCCGCCAAGATGCTTCTCAAATTGTACCGCGAGGTTCTTCTTTTTTCAATTGGCGCTGTTTACGGATTACAGGAATGCTCCTGAAAAATAAAAATACAGGGATCTTCCAACTTGGAAAATCCCCGTAACACTTACGCTGCACTCCCTACGTTGGCATTATCCA
>ERZ808052.123-NODE-123-length-10168-cov-3.342285_pt1 | contig 10168 bp, 6 predicted proteins | sample MGYA00380200_ERZ808052 | MGnify/ENA primary metagenome ERZ808052 (study PRJEB31490, sample SAMN06133366) | cow dung metagenome | isolation source: H10 | host: cow | place: China: Chengdu | collected 2015-05 ...
ATCATCGGTCAGGCAACAGAGTACTACACATCTCACTCTTACCGTCCTACACAGAAACTTGCTGAAAGCGCTGAGACAGGCCCGGCGACAGTAATCATCTCAGGTGTCGGACTCGGTATGCTTTCAACTGCCATTCCGGTAGTTACAATTGCAGTCGCTATCCTCCTCGCATATCTCTGTGCAAACGGATTCGACCTTTCATTCTCTGCTGACAGCCTTTCAACAGGTCTTTACGGTATCGGTATCGCAGCAGTAGGTATGCTTTCAACTCTCGGAATCACTCTTGCAACTGACGCATACGGCCCAATCGCTGATAACGCCGGCGGTAACGCCCAGATGAGTGAGCTCGATCCTGAGGTACGTAAGCGTACAGACGTCCTCGATGCACTCGGCAACACAACAGCGGCAACAGGAAAGGGCTTTGCAATCGGTTCAGCTGCCCTTACAGGTCTTGCTCTCCTTGCATCATATATCGAAGAAATCAAGATCGGTCTCGAGCATCTCGGCAAACAGATCGTAAATGTTTCAGGCGAGCTGATCAACGCTGCAGACGCAACAATTCCTGACATCATGGCTTACTACCATGTAGACCTTATGAATCCAGTGGTTCTCGTAGGTGTATTCATCGGTGCGATGATGTCATTCCTCTTCTGTGGTCTCACAATGAATGCAGTGGGACGTGCAGCTCAGAGCATGGTTACAGAGGTTCGCCGTCAGTTCCGTGAGATCAAGGGTATCCTCACCAAGGAGGCTACTCCGGATTATGCACGTTGCGTGGAGATTTCTACAAAGGGTGCTCAGAAGGAAATGCTTCTTCCATCTCTCATCGCCATCATCGTTCCTGTTCTTGTAGGTCTTATTCTCGGTCCTGCAGGTGTGATGGGTCTTCTTATCGGAGGTCTTGGCTCAGGTTTCGTTCTCGCAGTCTTCATGTCTAACTCAGGTGGTGCATGGGACAACGCCAAGAAGTATGTAGAGGAAGGCCACCTCGGTGGAAAGAACTCTGAGGCTCACAAGGCAACCGTAACAGGTGATACAGTCGGTGACCCATTCAAGGATACATCAGGACCGTCACTCAACATCCTCATCAAGCTCATGAGCATGGTGTCGATCGTGATGGCAATGCTTACAGTAGCAATCCACTAATGTTAAAAATATCTAAAAGTCGCCTGTTGCTTTTGTGACAGGTGACTTTTTGTTATATTTGCTCTATGGCTACATTACTACAGAAACGTGATCCTTCGATAGACCTGCTCAGATTTATCGGTCTGACTATGATAATTCTGGCTCATATCGGTCTGTCCAGATCCACATCTCTTCTTTTCCAGTTGAGGTCCTTTGATGTACCTCTCATGGTATTTACTTCGGGACTTGCATTCTCAGGCAGGAACACCGGATTATATCTGTCTTTCATCGGCAAGAGGACATTGAGGCTGATAGTGCCTGTCTATATTTTTGTCGCAGCCTACATCCTTCTCAATCCTGTTTTCTCCGACTGGGGAATTGTAAAGGAATACTCATCAAAGGAAATATGGGGAACATTCATGCTCAGGCTTAATCCAAGCATAGGTTATGTGTGGATCATCAGAGTCTTTCTTATCGTAATGCTTGTGACCCCGCTTCTTCTGAAGCTTGACAAGGCCATCAGGAACGATTGGGTGTGCTTCAGTGCGATAGCTATCGTCCTTCTGGTTCAGCAGGGACTGGTGGAGTGGCTCAACCCTATGAAGCCGGGCTGGTTCATAAAGGACTGGGTTCTTTACGTATTCGGATATTCGGCAGTATTCCTCTGGGGATTGAGAGCAAGAAAGGCCACCGGTGCAGCTTCGTCTGCTGCATTGGCGGTCCTGGCAGCTGGAGTTGTGGCAAGTGCAATATATATGAGCCTCAAGTATGATACGGTCATGAGGCTTCAGGCAACCAAATATCCGCCGCAGCTTTATTTCCTTATGTGGGGTATGCTCATCAGCGGTATTCTCTGGTTCAGCCGAAGATGGTGGACTCCTGTTCTTGACAGGAAACTCTTCACCTTCATCGGACGAAATACGATATGGATCTACCTCTGGCACATCCCGTTTGTCAACATAGTGGTAGACGGCCCGTTTGATGCATGGCATCCGCTGTGGAAATATATCTTCGTCTATGCGGCTGCCTTATGCATATATGCAGTCCAGTACAGATTGGTGGCCATGGCGCAGAAGCGCTGGCCGGAAAGCAGAATAACCAAATATTTCATAGGATAACATGAAGAACTTTTTAGCAATTGCAGCGGCCGCACTGCTTCTTTGTGTAGGCTGCTCGGAAAAAGTAAACACGCCGCAGCAGGATAGGGAACTTTGGGTGGAGTATCTGCTTAAAGTGGCTGATCCTGTCATTAGAAACACTGCGGAGGGCACTCTCAAGGTGAATATGCCGTACGAGGCTCATGCAGATAAGGATACACGTCCGTTCTCATATCTAGAGGCGTTCGGAAGGACAATATGCGGCTTTGCTCCTTGGATTGAGTCTGATGAGGATGACAAGGGACTCAAGGAGGAGTATCGCGAGCTTGCTCGCAAGGCTCTGGCCAATGCGGTGGATCCCCAGTCTCCGGATTATATGGAATTCTCATATAAGCGTCAGCCGCTTGTTGATGCAGCATATCTTGCTCAGGGAATGCTTCGCGCTCCCGTGCAGCTCTGGGAGAAATCTTCTCAGGAGGTCAAGGACAATCTCATTGCCGCTTTGAAGCTTACAAGGAGCATTAAGCCGGGAGAGAACAACTGGCTGTTGTTTGCTTCGATGGTAGAGGCGGCAATCCTTGAGTTCACCGGTGAATGCGATGTTGAGAGGATGGTTTATGGCATCGACCGTTTCAAGAACGACTGGTACAAGGGAGATTCCTTCTATGGTGACGGAAAGGACTTCCACATGGACTATTACAACAGCTACGTGATTCACCCGATGATGATGGATGTGCTGAATGTGATGAAGAAGCATAATGTTGAAGGATGGGAATTCATTGATGTGGAGACAAAGCGTCATGCCCGTTATGCTGAAATTCTGGAAAGATTCGTGGCTCCTGACGGAAGCTATCCGGTGCTTGGCCGCTCGATTTCTGCATGCCGATGCGGAACCTTCCAGGTTCTTTCACAGGCCGCACTTATCGGAAATCTTCCTGAGACTGTTTCTCCGGGCCAGGCGCGCTCTGCCCTTACAGCAGTCATTAAGAGGCAGCTCGAAAACCCTGCGAATTTCGATGAGAACGGATGGCTTACAATCGGCTTTGCCGGACATCAGCCGGAAATGGGTGAGACCTATGTCAACACAGGCAGCCTCTATCACTGCACTACAGCATTTGTGGCTTTGGGCCTTCCTGCAGACGATCCGTTCTGGACGGAGCCGTTCGCACCATGGACCGGCATGAAAGCCTGGGCCGGCGAAAAGATTGACGGTGATCACGCAATAAAGAACTAACTAACAAAGATTATATGACAAGAGTATTGAAGTTGCTTTTAACTGTCCTTGTGGCAGTTCTTGCTATCGGGTGCGTTCAATGCCCGGAGGAGTTGAATGGCAAAAGGATCGGCGAACCTCAGTTCGAGGAATATGCAGGTGTGTTCAGGCTTTATCCCGCAGCGGATCTCAGATGCGGCGATGCACCTGATGGTTATACACCATGTTATATCACCCACTACGGCAGACATGGTTCACGTTATGTGATTGATGCCAACCAGTATGAGGATGTCCTCAATGTGCTGAAGACTGCAGCGGCAGATGACAAGCTTACCCCGCTCGGACAGAGTGTATATGAAAGGTATGATGAGGTATATCCTCTGCTTAAATGGCGAGAAGGCGAGCTGTCAAGGATTGGAGTGGAACAGCATAAGCTTATTGCAAAGAGAATGTACTGGTCTTATCCTGAAATATTCAGGAACAATCCTCGTGTAGAGGCCATTACATCCATGCTTTCCAGAACAATGATGAGCATGACTTCATTCTGTGAGTCCCTTATGGAAGAGGATGTCAAACTCGACATCCATCAGGAAGCAACCATCAAGAACATCCGTCCTCTTAATCCGTTCACAGTTCAGTCTGAGCTGGTGCCTGAAGATGAGAAGAGATACATAAAGGGTACAAACACCCTCTGGTGGGAGAGTTTCAGCGAATTCATGCACAATACCATAAAGACCGAGGACTTCATAGCCAGAATCTTTACAGATTCAGCATATGCTGCATCTGTCTGCAATCCTCTCAAATTTATGAGAGACCTATATTATGTTGCCGTACATTTCCACGGTACTGACCAGTGCGATGTCTCGCTGGCGGATGCTTTCACGGAAGAGGAGATCAAGGCTCTCTGGGAATGTGACAACGCAAAGTATTATATGGAAAGAGGCCCTGGCATCAACCCTGTATATCCGTCTGAGCAGTATGGAGTCTATGTGCTCGAGGATTTCATAGACCGCGCTGTCGAGGATCTTGCGCAGGACCGCCCGATGGTGCGTCTGAGATTCGGTCATGACGGCTGCATGATGGTGCTTTACACTGTTATGGGACTTCCTGGCTGGAGCGATCCCGCAAAGGACTATTCGGACATCAAGAACGTATGGCATAACTACAACGTTCCGATGGCATCCAATGTCCAGATGGTGTTCTACAGAGGAAGACAGCCGGATGATATTCTTGTAAGGCTCTATATAAACGAAAAGGTTCAGGCCATGCCGTTCGAGCCGGTAGGCGACTGCTTTTACAGATGGGAAGATGTGCTTGCCGGATATACTGATGTTATTAAGGCTGGAAAAGAAAAACTCTTATCATGGAAATAATAAGAAAAAGCTTCATTGCATTATCAATGCTTGTCATGACCTGCGCCGCTGCAGCAATGCCTAAAGTGTATGACATCTCATCGCCGGACGGCACATTGTCGGCTCAGGTAAGCATGGATCAGGGAAAGATCACATGGTCGGTGACCAAGGACGGCATACTCGTGCTTGCTCCTTCCGAGATCTCTATGCAGCTTGCCGACGGCACAGCTTATGACGGATCAGTCAAACTTCAGAAAACCCTCAGGACAACCGTTGACAATGTTCTTGAGGCTCCTTTCTACAAGAAATCCCAGGTAAAGGAAAACTATAATCAGCTTCAGTTCCGTTTCAAGACCTATGATCTTGAATTCAGAGCGTATGACGCAGGTGTCGCATACCGCTTTGTGTCAAAGTCAAAAGTTCCGTTCAAGGTAGCAGGAGAGACTGCCCGCTTCGCTTTTCCTGAGGACTGGATGATGTATGTTCCCTATGTGTGCCAACACACCGAAACACTGGAGTCGCAGTATTACAATTCATTCGAGAACCGTTATGAGCATACGCCTCTGTCGCAGTGGAATAAGGAAAGAATCGCCTTTCTTCCAATTATGGTGGAGACTCCGCAGGGGTATAAGATCAATATCATGGAGTCTGACCTCCTGAACTATCCGGGAATGTACATGTATAATTCTGATGGAGATTCGGTGCTTGAAGCTCGCTATGCTCCATATCCAAAGGATATCAAGCAGGGAGGCCATAATAGTCTTCAGGGAGTAGTCCAGACACGCGAAGACTATCTTGCAAAGTACGATGGAGCAGTGTCATTCCCTTGGAGAATCTTCAATGTAAGCACACAGGACAAGGAAATGCTCGACAACGACCTCGTGTGGCTGCTTGGAAAGCCTGCTGATCCTCAGACAGACTGGTCATGGGTGAAGCCAGGAAAGGTGGCTTGGGAATGGTGGAATAACTGGCATGTGACAGGAGTGGACTTCAAGGTCGGCGTCAACAATGACACCTATAAGTATTATATTGACTTTGCTTCAAGATACGGAATCGAATATGTCATCCTTGATGAGGGTTGGGCAGTGAAACATAAAGCCGACCTTTTCAATGTCGTTCCGGAAATTGATATAGAAGAGCTGGTGAAATATGGCGCGGAGAGGAACGTGGGCATCGTCCTTTGGGCCGGTTACTGGGCGTTTGACAGGGATATGGAAAAGATATGTGAGTACTATTCCCGAATAGGAGTCAAGGGATGGAAGATAGATTTCATGGACCGTGACGATCAGATGATGGTAGACTTCTACACCCGTGCAGCACGTACGGCGGCAAAATATCATCAGTTCGTGGACTTCCATGGGGCCTACAAGCCTGTCGGCCTTAACAGGACTTATCCTAATGTCCTGAACTATGAAGGAGTGCACGGCCTTGAACAGATGAAATGGTCAAAGAAAGGAACCGATCAGCTCACCTACGATGTTACCTTCCCGTATATCCGAATGGCTGCCGGTCCCGTAGACTACACTCAGGGCGCCATGAGGAACTATAACTACCGTTACTATTCACCTTGCAATGTCGATCCGGTAAGCCAGGGAACACGTTGCCACCAGCTTGGTATGTATGTGGTCTTTGAATCGCCGTTCAATATGCTCTGTGATGCTCCTCAGCATTATGAGCAGGAGAAGGAATGTACAGAGCTGATTGCAAGAATCCCTACTGTCTGGGATGAGACCATAGCCCTTGACGGAAAGGTGGGCGAATACATTGTGATCGCGCGCCGCAGCGGAGATGACTGGTATATTGGAGGTATTGCAGGCCAGAATGCTCATGAGGTCACACTTGACTTGAGTTTCCTTGGTAATGGAGCATGGAACATCGAGCTCTTCAAGGATGGAGTCAACGTCGAGCGTCACGCTGAAGACTATAAGAGAGTCGTTGTTCCTGCCGAAGGAACCCTGACGGTCCGCATGGCTCCAGGCGGCGGATTCGCAGCGGTAATCTCAAAGTAACTATAGACATCTGAATTCCAGCAGGCCACCTTTTACGAGGTCTTTGTGGCTGACACGAAGTGACGGTAGAGTCTTGCCTGAGAGCTTGACGGATCCGATCTTCTTCCATCCTTCGCCACTTGTCCTGCTGCATTTGATTACAAGTTTATTCTCGCCCTCGCAATACTCGGGGGCGAGTCTTATTTCTATACTGTCAAAACGTGGAGCTGTGAGGGTGTACTCAGCCTTGCCCGGGCAGTCGGGGTAGAATCCCATCATTGAGAATATCGCCCACGCGGACATAGTTCCTGTGTCATCATTGCCTGGGAGACCGTTCGGGCGGGTCGTGTAATACTTTTCAAGAAGTTCATGGACTGTCTTCTGCGTTCTCCATTCCTCACCCTTGAAGTAGCTGAAAAGATATGGGTATGCTATGTCCGGCTCGTTTGCGGGATCATATAATCCTTCATCAAAGACCTTCTGAAGCTTGCTGATGAATGCCTTCCTGCCTCCCATCAGCTTTGCCAGTCCCGGGATGTCGTGCGGGACATAGAACGTATAGTTCCATGCACTTCCTTCGTGGAATCCCGGTACCGGCTCGAAATTCTCTCCCTGACGAGGGTTGAAGGGTTCGAGGAAACTGCCGTCTTTTTGCAGAGGTCTCAGAGTGCCGTATTCAGGACAATAATACTGCTTGTATTTCAGAGACTGTTCGAGGAACCTTGCTGCATCTTCCTTATGCCCGAGTTCTTCTGCCAGAAGTGACAGAGCGTAGTCTGCGATATAGTATTCCAATGCATGCGATACGGAGTTGTCGCCGGAAAAGTCTGCGGCATACATTCCCAGAGGCACATAACCCTTCTCAATATATGGGTCGATGTCCGGTCGCATTAGGTTGTCATTGCCTGGAGTTGTAGCTGATTTTACGAATGCCTTGTAGGCAGCATCAATATCGAAATCCCGAATGCCCTTCTGCCAGGTGTCCGCGATCACAGGAATCGCCGGATCGCCTTCCATAGTGAAGGTCTCCCTTCCGAAAAGTTCCCATTTTGGCATCCAGCCCCACTCCTTGCTTATGTCCACCATCGACCGCACCATGTCAAGCTGCTTCTCCGGATACACAAGAGTCAGGAGCTGATGAAGATTTCTGTAGGTATCCCAGAGAGAAAACACTGAATATCTGTTCTGTCCTTGCGGCACCTGTCCTATGCCGTCGCTTTCCATCAGCGGATACTCTCCGTTCACATCGTTGAGAATGCTTGGGTGGACAAGAGTATGATATAGAGCGGTATAGAATACCTCCTTGTCTTTCTCTGTGCCGCCTTCGACCTTGATCCTGCTCAGATGGGACTCCCATTCTTCTGCGGCCTGTGTCCGTACTTCTTCAAAGTCTGCTTCGCCTTGTTCTGCGTTCAGATTCCCCCAGGCATTGTCGCAGCTTACAAAGGAAACGCCCATCTGCAGCTCAACCTGTTCCCCCTCCTCAGTCGGAAACGACCACCAGTAGCCGATGTCGTCTCCTGCAATCTCGCGTCCGTATTTCCTATATATTTTATAAGTACCGTCATCTTCGCACCACATGCCTTCCGGCCCGTTCATCTGGGGCTGCTTCTTCCAGAATCCGCAGCTTGCGGGTCTTTTGTTTATGCGAATTGCGAAATACACAGGAAACACAGCCTGAGAGTTGTAGCAGAATGTTCCCGCCATTCTCATTCCCTCAATCTCCGTGTCGCTTATCTTGCGGATCCATGCTCCGGTTTCGTTTGTAAGTCCCTCTCCGAAGTTCACGAGGATGTTTCCAGAGCCTTCCGGGAAAGTGTATCTCTCTATGCTGGTGCGGCATGTGGTGCTGACCTCAGCGAGGATGTCGTATGCTGTGAGCTTACAGCTGTAGTAGCCAGGTACTGCTGTTTCATTCGAGTATTCCGAGCCGTATCTTGAGTAATCGACTATAAGTTCTCCGCTTGTAGGCATAGTGAGTGCGAGTCCCACTTCCGGGCATCCCACGCCGCTGAGATTCACATGCGAGAATCCTGTCATGAAACTGTTGTCGCTGCTGTAAGGAGTTGACCACCAGCGCTTATCCTTGTCAAACCTATTTAGATCCGAGCCCATGACATTGAACGGTGTTGCAGACATCATTCCGTTGGGACACACGGCTCCCGGGTTGGTCGTACCGTAATTGCTCGTTCCTACAAACGGGTTTACCCATCCGTTAACCCCGGCTGTCGCAGCTGCCGACATAGCCAGCATTATTATACTTAATATGTATTTCTTCATGCCTTCCATATTCTAAGACTCTGCAAGATAGCATATTATTGCCGAATTTTATATATTTACACAAAATTCCTAAGCTATATGCAGACTCTAAAGAATGAAATGCTGACAATTCAGGTCAGCGAGCACGGTGCCGAACTTCAGAGCATCAGAAAAGATGATTATGAATATCTGTGGCAGGGAAATCCTGAATATTGGGGACGTCGCTCTCCGGTGCTTTTCCCGATTGTGGGAAGCGTTTGGGAGAAGTGTTTCAGAGTGGATGGAAAGGTCTATGAGATGGGACAGCACGGTTTTGCGAGAGACATGGATTTTGAACTCGTAAGTGCCGCAGACACAGAGGTATGGTACAGACTGGAGTCGTCAGAAAAGACTCTCGCTGCATACCCGTGGCCTTTTGTTCTTGAAATCGGCTACCGCCTTGAAGGAAATTCAGTGAAGGTGCTTTGGAAAGTTACCAATCCAGGCGAGACAGAGATGTACTTCCAGATTGGCGCTCATCCTGCATTCAATTATCCGGGATATGACCCTGATGCTGTTGACAGGGGAGTCGTGGCATTTGACAGAAATGATAATCTTCAGAGGTCTGGCTTCAAGGGAAAAGGATGTGTGGATCCTCAGGCGCGTTTCCCTATTCCTCTCTCGGATGACGGCATGCTTCGCTTGAAACGTGACACCTTCGATGATATCGACACCCTTATGCTTGAGAATGATCAGGTCCACAAGATTGTCTTCCTCAAAAATGACAGCAGTCCATATCTTACAGTGACCTTCGATGCTCCAGTTGTGGCGATCTGGTCGCCGCCTAAACGCAATGCTCCATTCTTCTGTATCGAACCGTGGTATGGACGCTGCGACAGAGCAGACTTCACAGGCGAATTCAAGGACAGGGACTGGGTCAATGCCCTTGCTCCCGGAGCAACCTTCTCAGCCTCCTACACCATCACCCTCGACTCACATGTAACTATATAAATTGAGAGAGGCTGTAGCTTCAAGCTACAGCCTCTCTCAATTTCTCTGTCTTACACCAGCGCTTCTCCAGTCATGGCAGCCGGCTGCTCGATGCCCATCAGCTTGAGGATGGTAGGAGCTACGTCTGCGAGCTTGCCGTCCTTT
>ERZ808052.124-NODE-124-length-10144-cov-2.670806_pt1 | contig 10144 bp, 11 predicted proteins | sample MGYA00380200_ERZ808052 | MGnify/ENA primary metagenome ERZ808052 (study PRJEB31490, sample SAMN06133366) | cow dung metagenome | isolation source: H10 | host: cow | place: China: Chengdu | collected 2015-05 ...
ACTCACGTTTCCTCCTGCCCTCCCTGCATCGCCTTCAGAAAGGACTCCAGATCACTGCCGCCCTCCGACGCCAGCTGCGCCAGCTGTTCCAGCGCCCGGAGTCTGTCAATGAGCCGGATCTCCACCGCCCCCTTGTCGTTGCGCTTGACCTCGCTGAGCAGGCTCAGATCCAGCTTGTCCAGACTGGGATCATCCTCCAGCGCCAGACGCACACAGTCGTTGGCCTTACCGAATGCCAGCTCCGCCAATCGCCGTGTCACATCCCGCTGACGGATCTGACCGCTGCGGATGCGTTTTTTCAGCGAAGTATCTCCACCATGCTGTTCCATAGCTTCCCTCCCTTTCACCCGTACAGGTAAAAACAAAAAAAGTTGCACGCAAACGTGCAACTCTACAAAATTTTCCTTCTAATCAAAAACTTCCGACTAAGCCGCTTTCCAAACGATCATTGTTTCGTGCCTAGTCATAATGGATGCCGGATAATTGAAACTTTGTTGTGTCTGTGATATAATTAGTTAATAAATCAGAATTGGATGAGGCAGTGACATGAAAATAACAAAACGAAATATTTCCATCCTATGTGTTTCTCTTGTCTGCATCGTTGGCATAACGTTTCTTGGCCAGTTTTTGAAATACATAAATGCAAGATGGCTCAGAATCGCAGCCAATGTTGGAATCTTTCTGCTGGACGGTGTTGCTGCATGGATTGCAATGAAACTGACAGGAATGAAAATCGATATTGACTTCAAGAATAAGCGTCAATATCTGATCGGTGCAGCGATTGCCCTCGCTTTGAGTGTTGTGATCGCCATTATCCCTGCTCTTTGCGGTTTTTCAGTAGTAGGAAACCATGCGGATTTTTCATGGTTCGTCATCATTTATGATTTCTTGTTCTATCTGCTGATCATCGGACCGGTGGAGGAATTTGTGTTTCGCGTGTATTTGCAGGATGCGTTTGTGAGCTTCTTCGAAACACACAAATGGATAGGGGTAGTCATCGCGTCTTTCCTGTTCGGATTGTGGCATATCATCAACGGAAATGTCGTTCAGGTATTCTTCACATTCGGCATCGGACTTGTATTCGGTTTTGCCAAATACAAACTGAAAGATTGCGGATATGTCGGTGTCTCTTTCGGACATGGACTATATGACTTTTTGAACACCCTTGTAAGGATGTTTATTGTCTGACCAATTCCAATATATTGTATGAAAACAGCCGCATTCTTATCGTCGGGAATGCGGCTGTTGCACATTGGAAAAGTCAGGAAACTATGCGTTTTTTCCGTCAAGAGCCACCCTGCCAGACAACGCAGACCCACAGGGCCGCCGCCTTAGTCATGTAATAGAGCATGGATGCGGTCATCCGCTGGCGCTCATTGGATATGATCTGAGGCACACCCCAGCTTTCATTCAGCGGCACCCATGTGATGATACAGGGATGATTGAAGTCACGGCGAATGAATTCCAGCAATGTTGCGGACAGGTTCTCCACCGTTTCGTCGGTGTAGGCAAAAGGACTGGGCACTTCGCCCCAGACCAGAACACCCATCTTGTCTGCCCAGTAGTAATATCTGGGATCTTCGATCTTCTGATGCTTTCTGGCACCGTTGAAGCCGAATTTCTTAGTCCACTCCAGATCTTTGCGGATCTTCTTGCTATCCAACTGTACATCCAGTTCAAAAGGTGTATAACCGCCCTTGTAACCGCCTACAGCATGACCGTTGACATACACCTTCGCTTCAAAATCAACCGCACCGAACTTCAGCAGCAATCTACATTACTTCCGTCACTTCCACCTGCGCCCAAATGCGATCCACATCGGTTTTTCGGGGCGGTAGTGTGCCTGTTGTCAGGCAGGCCGCCGTACCAAAGGTCACGGCCATTTTCAGACATTCCTGTGCGCCGCCACCGCGATGGGCAGCTGCCAGAAATCCGGCAATCGAACTGTCGCCTGCGCCAATGGTCGATACCGCCTGTACCACCGGCGGTTTTGCAATGTAGGATTTCCCGCCGCTGATCAGAAGCGCGCCTTGCTCTCCCAGAGAAACCATCACATTGTCCACACCGTGATTGGCAAAGCAAGCGGCCTTTTCCATTGCCTGATGGATCGTTTTTACATCGCAGCGGAAGTATTCGGAGATTTCCTCCTGATTGGGTTTGATCAGCCAGGGCTGCACCTGATAAATATCTTCCAGCGAGAAGGACTTGGAATCCAGAACGATCCGCGCTCCCTTTTCCCGAAGTTCCTTCAGAAAGGTCTTCACCGTTTCCATATGGATACCGGATGCTACACGACCGGTAAAGGTGATCACAGTGTCACCGTCCACCTGCAGCACGTCCATTACCTCGTTCAGGATACTGTCATCCACAGAAAAACCGGTGAAGCTGATGCGGGTCTCCGGTGCATCCGCACAATGCAGTGTCAAATTTTCACGGATGCGGCCTTCTTTTTCCAGCAGAATACACTGGATTTCAGACTGCTGCAAAGACGCTTTGAAATCTCCGCCGTTTTCCTTTCCCAGAACAATGACAGCTGTATTGGGAATCTGTCCGATATTCAGCGCCCGGCTGATGTTCACACCTTTGCCGCCGGCTTCCCGGGACTGGACCTGCGCCAGATTTTCATGGTAGGGGGCGAAAGACTCCGCAAACGCATGAACGTCATATGCAGGGTTGAGTGTCAGGGTATAGATTTTCATACCAAATTCCTTTACAGCCGGGGGGCATTCTCCAGCAGATATTTCTCTGCTTCCGCACACCACAGACCGCCGTTACGCTTGACGATCTCTGCCAGTTCGGCATACAGTGCGTCGGTCTTGCCCAGTTCCTCCAGATCCGCAATGGCGATCAGCGGAATATCCAACTCATTGTAGCATACTTTCTTGGCACCGTTGGGTCGTGCCATATCAAACAGGGTCTGAGGCGCAGCCTTCATACCCAGAATGTGAGAAACCAGTGCGCCTGCGTGGATCTTGTTTTCCTCCACCAGATGCAGAATGTCGGTCATATCCTCCGGAATGCTGCCGGCAGTACCAACCACATGAATACCGTCGTAATGCACACGGTACAGATTCAGGCTGCCGGGCATATCATGGACGGGAGGACCGGCGAAGAAGTTGATGCAGCCATCCCCACGGGCGATCTTCTCAGACAGGGTAAACAAAGCCGGTACAGGAACCATAACGAACACATCGTCAAAACCGCCTTCGGATATCTGCAGCAGATACTCTGTAGGATCTTCCATGCCGGAAGTGTTCACATACCGCAGCTCCACACCCTTTTCAGCAGCCTCTTCCGGACTGCACATTTTGGCGGCATAGTCCAGTCGATCCTGATTCAGGTCGGTCACAACTACCTGAGAAACTCCGGCATAGCCAATCGCCAGTTCCACGCAGCCGATGCCCATAGGGCCGGCGCCGCCCAGAATGGCGATGCGGCCGCCGCGCTTTGCGCCGTCGGTGCGGACATAATTCGTATAGTCGGTGTGGTACAGGCCCTTATAACCGCGGATGCAGCAGCCCAGTGCCTCTGCCAGAGAGCCAGCGAAATAGCTGTCGCCATCATAAGGCAGCAGACAGCCTCTCTCGATGACAACCTTGGGTACCACTGCGTACTGGGTGTTGCCGCCGATGTAGGGATAGGAATAACCGGGATCATAGCCGTTGGGCAGCTTCAGCGCAGGCTGAATGACGATTTTCTGACCAACCTTCCAGCTATCCTTCAGCGCTTCACCAACCTGCAGGATCTCACCGCACATCTCATGTCCGATGATGACAGGATTTTCAGCGATATCCTTGGGTACACGCTTGTGGGCAGTACCCTGTTTAATCGCCTTGTATGTAGAAGCACACACAGAATCACTGACCACACGGATCAGAATTTCCTCCTGCGTAATTTCCGGAAGCTCAAATTCCTCCAGGCGGATATCATCCGCGCCATATAAACGAATTGCTTTTGTTTTCATGTTATTTCTCCACAAAAAAAGATTGACGGGATTAATCAATTCCATTATATTAGAACAAAAGAATAAATCAATCTGCGCCAATCAATTCGCAGAATAATCATTTTATATCACAAATTGATCACAAATAATCATAGTGGTGATAATATGCTAATTAACGAACGTCACAATCAAATTATCTACGAACTCCAGATCCACCCGCATATAACGGTAAAGGAACTGGCAAAGAAACTGAACTTTTCCGAGCCTACCATCCGACGGGATCTGACAGAACTTGAAAGCCGCGGCATCATAACAAAGCACTATGGCGGTGCAATTCTGAATGAAGGTGTTGCTAACCGGGAGATCCCCTTCATCATCCGGGAAAACGAACAAAGCCAGACAAAGGCCGAGATGGGTCTTCTGGCTACCAAATATATTTCTGACGGTATGGTGATCATGCTGGACGGTTCCACCAGTGCATACCATCTGGTTCCCTATCTTTCTCGCTATAAGGACATCATCGTCGTTACCAGCGGCGCAAAGACCGCCCTTGCCCTTGCAGAGATGCATATCCCCGTCTTTTCCACCGGCGGCAGAATGAGAACCAATTCCTTTAGCTACATAGGACGGGAAGCAGAAGATGCGATCTGCCGCTACAATGCGGATGTTATGTTCTTTTCCTGCCGCGGTTTGTCCGAAACCGGTATGCTCAGTGATCCATCCATTGAAGAAGCCAGTCTGCGCCGTGTTATGTTGGAACAGTGCAAGAAGAAATATCTTCTTTGTGACGGCAGCAAGTTCAACAAGACATATTTTTACAATATGTGCCATGTATCAGAACTGGACGGTGTTATCTCCGACCAGCCGTTGCCGCCAGGCGTTGCCGCAAAGCTGCGGCGCTGATCCCTTGACAAAAAACAGACGAAAGCGCGGCTTTCGTCTGTTTTTATTATAGAGAGCAAAACTTCCGGCAACCCCGAAGGGCTGCCGGAAGTTTCTATTATTCTTTAAGCTCGAAGTAAATTACACTTCTTTGAAGGAAACACCGGTAAAGGTCAGCTTGAAGTTGCCCAGACCGCCCAGTTCCAGACAGCTGTAATTGTCGCTGCCTGCGGTGAAGCGGACTGTGAAGGTGTTTGCACCAACCACAACATCGTATTCCTGACCGGTCAGGAAGTTTGCGCCGCCCACGTGGTACTTGATTCTGCCTGCTGCGGTGCTGGTGAAGAGGAAGGCTGGTGGGTTATTTCGCAAGCATAGCTTCCACATCCGCCTTTTCGGGCATCACCCGCAGGGCGCCCTTGCGGGTGGTGATGAGGGATGCGGCAGCGTTGGCAAAGGTCAGCATTTCCAGCAGATTTTCATCCGTCAGGTTCTGCAGACCGTGCTCCAGCACATAATTGATCACGCAGGCGCAGAAGGTATCGCCGGCGCCGGTGGTTTCGATGGTGTTCTTCTGAAGGAAGGGCTTGGCCTCCACTTTCATATCCTGATAATAGGCACGGCTTCCGTCACGACCCATGGACAGAAGGATCAGGGGGATGTGATAGGTATCCTGCAAAATCCGGATGCCTTCGTCGAAATCCTCCTTGCCGGTAAACCACTGGATCTCGTTGTCGGAGATCTTCATCACATCGTACCACTGCATGCCAAAGGCGATCTGCTCCTTGGCTTCCTCCAGCGTATTCCACAGAGGAGGACGGAGGTTGGGGTCATAGGTGATCAGGCATCCGTTGTCCTTTGCAATCCGCAGAGCCTTCTTGGTGGCTTCACGGACACCGGAATGGGTCAGGGACAGAGAGCCGAAGTGAAACACCTCAGATTCGGCGATCAGTTCCTCGTCGATTTCCTCAGCACGCAGATTCATATCCGCGCCGGGATTGCGATAGAAGGAAAAATCACGGTCGCCGTCGGCATAGGTGTGAACAAAGGCCAGCGTGGTATGCACATTCTCGTCCAGCAGCAGATTGCGGGTATCGATACCCACTTCTTCTACCACAGTTTTCAGGTGCTTACCCAGAAAATCATTGCCGACTTTGCCGATAAAAGCGGTTTTCTTGCCCAGCTTCTGGAGCATTGCCAGCACATTGCAGGGTGCGCCGCCGGGATTGGCTTCCATCAGGAAATTGCCCTGATTACTCAGGCCGTTTTCCGTGAAGTCGATGAGCAGCTCACCCAGAGCAGTCACATGGTATTTTTTCATTTTTTATTCCTCCGCGAACAGATCGTACTTCGTGATATCCATTTCCACCTGACCGTCGGCGCAGAAGGAAATGCCGGTGGCTTCGGGAGTGGTCATAAAGGTGGCGGTCATGACCTGCTCGCCATCGTTTACGAAAACTTCCACGCTGTACTTATCCAGAATCAGACGCAGCTTTACTTCGCCGTCCTGATAAGGGATGAGGCTGCGGCGCTGATGGATATAGGCACGGCGGGAACCGCAGTGCTTCCGGTCGATCTTCAGAGTGGATTCATGGGGACGGTAGCTCACCATGGTCCGGAACTGTTCGTTCTGGGCAAACCAGATACCAAACTTATGGTACATGGCATTTTTATCCTTGGGACGGATGGTGATCTCCATATCCACGATCCGGCCTTCGATACCGGGCAAAGTCATCAGGCCGTCCACCGTGACATTTTTGTACTCGACTTTGTTGCTGCGGTGGGCATCCAGTTCCCGAATGGGGCGCTGGTACAGACGGCCATGCTCGATGCTCAGCTCTCTGGGCAGCGTCATCTGACCGAACCACTTGCGCTCCTTGGCACCGTTCTGGTCGCAGGTATCCCAGTTCTGCATCCATGCGATCATGATGCGACGTCCGTCGGGAGTGAGGGTCGTCTGGGGTGCGTAGAAATCGATGCCGTAGTCCACGGACTGATTGTGTTCGTAAGTAAAATGCTTTCTTTCGGCATCCATGTCACCGATCAGGCAGAGAGTGCCGTTGCCGTTGTGGTACTCAAAGCCCTCCGGCAGCATATCCTGAGGACTGCACAGCAGAACGTGCTTGCCGTCCAGTTCAAAGAAGTCCGGACATTCCCACATCATGCCGAAACGGCCGTCATTGCGGATCAGAATGCTCTCATACTTCCATTTGAAACCGTCGGGGCTGCTGAACAGAAGGATCGCACCTTCTTTATCAGGAATTCGGGTGCCGACCACGCAGCGGTAGGTGCCATCGGCTTCCTGCCAGATTTTGGGGTCACGGAAATCGTTCCGGCTCATGCCCTCGGGCAGATCGGAGGCATCCAGAACCGGATTGCCTTCATATTTGTGATAGTCCAGACCGTCGCCCACTGCAAGGCACTGGGTCTGAACATCCTTTCCGTGGTCGCCGCCTTCCTTCAGCACACCGGTGTACATCAGCAGCTGCTTTCCGTCGGGCAGTTCAATGGCACTGCCGGAAAATACACCGAAGGAGTCATAGGGTTCATCGGGCGCCATGGCGCAGGGCAGGTATTTCCAGTTCAGCAGGTCATCACTGACTACATGACCCCAGTGCATGGAGTTCCAAACGGTGTCGTAGGGGTAATACTGATAAAACAGATGGTACTGATTCTTATAGAAAGAAAAGCCGTTGGGGTCGTTGGTCCAGCCCACACAGGGAGTCATATGAAATCTGGGCCGGGCCGCGGAAGGAATCTCGGCACAGCCTTCCTTCTCATAGGCTCTGGCAAACAAAAGCTGATGATTGATCATAAGCTTTCTCCTTTTGATTGATTTACGGATTCTCCACTACCATGGAGTTTAAAGAGTTTTTCAAGTATGATACTGCAGATGAGAATGCTTACCGACGGAACAATGGACACCAATCCCGGTGCCATACAGATCAGCAGAATTCCCGCTGCGGCGGGTGCAAATACGGTCAAAGCCCGCAGAGGATGCAGCAGCATCAGCAGAAGGCTGCCTCGCAGGGCATCTTTCACACCGCCGTGGAATCTGGCGCAGTAGGCAAAAGCGTATACCATCCATGTGATCCAAAGACCCGCCAGCAGCAGAATCAGCCAGTACAGTTTACCGGCAAGCTGTCCCTGCAAAGCCAGAGTCCTGAATACCAGCACATCCACACCCAGCAGGATCCCCGCAGCCAGCATCACCAGCCACACAAGGGTGGAGCGCTTCCAGTTTTCCCGAAAAGCTCCCGTGAAGGTACGGAAAAGGTAACCTTCTCCCTTGCGAATGTAGCGGTATACGGTTGCATAAAGCGCGGTTGTCGCCGCACCGGCGGTCACAACAGGCAGGCAGCAGACCAGCCACAGAAGGCTCAGGCACATGCAGTCGAAAATCTTGATGATATAGCGCATTACGGGGTTTTCAATGTCAAACAGCCACCGCAAGGCATCTCACCTCCATGGATTACTTGGTATACTGGCGCAGAGAAGTAAAGGTAACGGTGTTATTTTCCGCGAACAGCATAATGGGCTTGCCGCTGGCGCCGTAGATTCTGACGGTCAGCGCGGCTTCGCCATCGATGTAGAACACACCCACAGAACCTTCCTGAATGTAAGTGAAGGTATAATTCTGTCCGGGGATCAGTTCCACTTCCTTTTCCGTGATCAGGGTGTCGCCCTCATTGAAGGCAAGCTGCACAAGACCATCGGCAGGATTCAGGGAAATCAGCTTGTACTTATTCTCCTTGCCGTTGAAGTCAAAGGCAAGACCGAAAGAACCCTGCTTCTCAAAGCTGAATTCACCGGTGATCACAAAGCTTTCATAGCAGGTAAAGACATCGGTATAGCTGTAGCGGGAGCCGGCCTGAGCAACCAGATGGGCAGAATCCAGCAGAAGGGCTCTTCTGGTGGTAAACTGCTCCTGAACGGCATCCACGGGAGCGAGATACAGTTCCCCGTTTTCCTTCTGCATGATCTTCTGAACCACCACATTGCCTGCCCATGCGGCAACGTCCTGCGTGGAGGAGGCAGACTCGGAGCGTCTTGCCCAGCCCACCATGTAGGAATTTTCGCCGTCCTCTACATGCTTGGCAGCGTAGAACAGCTTGCCTTCCAGACGCTGGGGCTGACCGTAAGGACCGTAGGGTTCGCTGGAAGATGCGTACCAGAGGGTATCATCCTGAGCGGAATAGGTCACATACCAGATGTCACCGATTTTAAAGGTATCGGTACATTCCAGATTCCAGAAATTGCCAACAGGATTGGTAAAGATCACACCTTCATAGGTGATGTTACCCAGATCTTTGCCCAGCGTGTACTTCAGGATTCTGGCAGTGCCGTCCTGAGAGGCAGTGAGGGTCATGGAGATCTTGCCGGTGGCAGGATCGTAGTAGCACTGGGGGTCACGGAAATCGTTCTTCTGCCGCAGATCAGCGGGGGGCGTGATATACCAGCCCTCGATCTTTTCGAAGGAATACAGATTGTCACTCTTGGCGACCATGACTTTTTCCTTGAATTCCATGTTGGATGCGCCGTTGTGACCAGTATAGAACAGATAATAAACATCGTCAACCTTCACCACAGAGCCGGTACCGATCCATGCATCCTGACCGCCGCTGCGGGAGGATTCCAGAACCGGTGCGTCATACTCCGTGTAGGTCACGAAGTCGGTGGTGGTTGCCAGATAAATGGAATGGTTGTAGGAATCGCCGCCATCTTTCAGATAGTAGATGTAGTAGACACCATCTTCGTAGTAGGGCATGGGGTCGCCCACATAGGGCTGATTGGTTCCGTCCATGCCGGGCAGGAAATAGGTGGTGTATTCATAAGCGGATTCCTGACTGCCGGGGGTTCTGAGGGAGGAGAAATCCTTGTCGTTGCTGCCGGTCTGGATCTCATCGGCAGTATCTGCATCCCACAGAGCATACAGGGTCAGATCGGACTGAACCTTGTCTTTGCCAAAGTTCCAGGGGGTGGTCATGGCTGCGTCCGTGTACCAGCCCTGCAGCACATAGCCATCCCGCTCTATATTTTCCGGCTGGGTGATCTTGCCGCTCTTTTCCAGCGTCAGGGGAGCGGGATCTTCGCAGCCGTTGGTGTCAAAAGTAACGGTGTAGGGACCGCCGGAGGAGCAGCTGCACAGCAGCAGACAGAGAATCAGCAGTACCCCGATCAGGCTTTTTTTCATAAGAGCCTCCTTGTGTCAGTCGCACTTGCAGAGGGGATGTGAAAACGCACCCCCTCTGCAGTTAAAATAGTTTAGTTGACGGTCTTCTGGTAGATGGTGATGCTGCTGATTTCAACAGTCACCTC
>ERZ808052.126-NODE-126-length-10104-cov-3.012167_pt1 | contig 10104 bp, 8 predicted proteins | sample MGYA00380200_ERZ808052 | MGnify/ENA primary metagenome ERZ808052 (study PRJEB31490, sample SAMN06133366) | cow dung metagenome | isolation source: H10 | host: cow | place: China: Chengdu | collected 2015-05 ...
TTCTCATATGAAAGACTGTGCTCACTTGCAGACAAGATAGATTTCATAGAGACAGGTGCCGCACCTATTACCCAGCACGATATGGAACAGCTCAGCAAGGCTCTTCCAAAGTCTCGATTGTACAACACTTTGGGCGGAACCGAGATCGGAGCTGTGTGTACATATAACTTCAACGACGGAAGATATATGGAAGGCTGCATCGGTCGTCCTATGAAGAATTCGACAGTAGAGGTCACTTCCGAGGGAAATATCATAGTTTCCGGACTTACAATCATGAGCGGTTATGTGGCTGATGAGGAAAATACCCGTAAAGTGCTGAAGGACGGCAAGATATATGGCTCTGATCTTGGATATGTGGACGATGAGGGCCTGATTCATCTCAAAGGACGTCAGGGTGATGTCATCAATGTCGGTGGCTTCAAGGTGGATCCTTCGGAGGTGGAGAATGCCGCTGCTTCTCACGATTCGGTCAAGGACTGCATCTGTATTGCCGGTACTCATCCTGTGATCGGTACTGTTCTGAAGCTTCTTGTTGTTCTGGCAGATGGGGCATCTCTGGACAAGCGTTCTCTAGCGCTGCATCTCAAGTCCAAGCTTGAACCTCATAAGATTCCTACTTATTATGAGGCGGTGGAGTCGATCCAGCGTACCTATAACGGCAAGCTTGACAGGAAATTCTATAAGAAGTAACTACTAAACTATATGACTATGTTCTGGATTAAAAAGAACTATGATGTTTATGGCGAGCAGGGTGGTATCTCTACAGCCATCACTCTTCCGGAAGGATTCAATACTGCTTCTGACCGTTGCCCGATGGTAATCCTGATGCACGGTTTTATGGCCAACAAGAAGTTTCATCCGATTCCGACATTGGCCAAGGCTCTGGCCAAGGCAGGAATTGCATCAATCAGTTTTGATTTCAATGCTCATGGCAAGAGTGAAGGAAAGTTCGTCGATATGACCATTGCCAATGAGATAAGCGATGCCAAGGCAGTCTTCGAGTATGTGAAGACGCTTCCTTATGTTTCCCAGATCGGTTTTGCCGGTCATTCGCAGGGTGGTGTCATTGCTGGAATGCTTGCCGGTGAGCTTGAGGATGATCCTCGCAAGCCTGCCTGTATGGTTCTGCTTGCTCCGGCCGCTGTCCTTAAGGATGATGCAATTGCAGGTCAGTGCATGGGCAAGAAATACGATGCTTCAAATCCGCCTGAATATGTAAGCGTGATGTTCCATAAGCTTGGACGCAAGTTCATTCTCGCAGCTCAGAAACTTCCTCTCTATGAGACCTCTGCAGCCTACACCGGCAAGGTCTTCATTATTCATGGTACTCAGGACAAGATAGTTCCGGTCTCATATTCCGAGAAGTACCATGAGATCTACCCTGGAAGCACCTTGCAGCTGATCGAGGGCGAGAATCATTTCCTGAGTCAGCAGAAGGACTCCATCGCAGCATCTGTCGCTTCCTTCTTCAAGGAAGGTTTCTCGACAGTTCTTTAATGAACATGATGCTGTAGTCCTGCCAGTTGTTCCATGTGTGCCCTCCATCAGAAACATGAAAATGATGGAGGTGTTTTCTTGTATAAAGGTATCTGCTGAACCTGAATGCGGAATTATAGACGAAATCATATTTTCCGGACATTATCCAGTAGAATGCTGGGGGATCTTCGAATTGACCTCTGAGCTTTTGTTCCAGTTTCCTGTAAAAGAATGAGTATGGCCCAGGTCTCATCGGATGGTGTATCAGAGGAGAGAACAGTCCGACATAACCGAAGCAGTCAGGATTGTTTGCCGAGATGTACATTGCCTGAAGCCCTCCAAGAGACAGTCCTCCGATCGCTCTGCAGTCTTTGCGCGGTATGGTCCTGTAAGATGAGTCTACGTGTTTGACGACATCGTTCAGAAATGCATATTCGATGCTGCCGTTCAGTCCCAGGAAGGCCTCTATGCTTTTCTTTTCGTGCGTATTCCTGAAGTCGGAGTCATTCCGGTAGCGATTCATGTCAGGAAACACGTATATGCATTCCTCTGCTTTCCCATCAATCGTCAGACTGTCTATGTTTTCCAGAATCCGCCCTTTCCTGATCCATGATGTTTCATTGCCGTTTGCTCCATGCAGCATGTACACGACGGGATATTCGAGTCCGGAATCAAAATATGATTCAGGAAGATAGACGAACATATATCTGACACTGGGGCCGGGAACCGAACTGCGGTATGTGTCTTTAACAAGAAATCCGAGAGGAATGTACTCCTTGTCATACGGTCTGTAAGCCATTCGTGCAATCGAACAGGATGTGACGGATAATACTGCCGAGAATGCCGCGATCGTGACAATTATACGTAATCCAAGCTCCTTCATAAATATTGCCCTTTTCTCCGACCGGGGCAAAACATGAGCCAGATTCAACTCTTATCTCAAGGTCTTGTAGGAGAGGATGTGGATGGTGATGGCTGTGGCGAGGGCCAGGAAAAGGATTCTGAAGATAAGGCGGTCGGCTACGAAGATGGCGCAGTTCAGCAGAGTTATCCAGACAAGGCTTACTGATATGACCTTGATTCTTAGTGGAATAGCTTTGTATACCATGAAATTTCTGATGTAGGGACCGAATTTGGGATGGGCGAGGAGCCATTCGTAGCGGTCTTTGTTGCCGCGGAGGAAGAGAGCTGCCGCAAGCAGAAGGAATGGTGTGGTTGGCAGTACAGGGAGAAATGCTCCGAGGATACCGAGTCCCAGAGCTATGAATCCCAATATAGTAAGCAACCATTTCATATATATGCACAAAAAAAGGGTAAGCTGATTACATCGCACCGCTACGACCTCCTACCCTTGCTACGGTCAAGTCCTGGGGGAATTCAGAGGGAGCTGGTCGTGTAAGACTTACCCGGGCACAAAGGTAAGTACAAAATTTGATTTTCAAAAATATTTCGATGCTATCGTGTCTTTAATCTCTTTATTGCAGGAGCGCTGACACTGAATTTTCTAAGGCCGAGGCTGATCAGGAGATCGGTTGCCGAAAGGTCTGCTGCATATTCTCCGCACATGCTTACTTCGATGCCAGCTTTTCTGCCTGCCTCGATGACTGTTCGTATTGCTTTTGTAACTGCTTCGGAATCAGGTCTGTACAGATGTGAGATTTTTGGATTCCCTCTGTCTGCCGCCATGATGTATTGTGTAAGGTCATTGGTTCCTATGCTGAAGAAGTCAGCCATCTGAGCGAATTCATCTGCGAGAAGTACAGATGCAGGAGTCTCTATCATCATTCCTACCATAAGGTTTCTGTCGAAAGGAATGCCTTCTGCCTCAAGCTCCCCGATGCATTCGTCAACCAGGAATCGTGCAGAACGGAACTCATCCAAGGTCGTGATCATAGGGAACATCATTCTTACATTCCCCTCTGCACCAGCTCTGAGAATGGCTCTTATCTGAGCCTTGAACTGCTCCTTCATGTCGAGGGATATCCTTATAGCCCTGTATCCAAGGAACGGATTTTCCTCTTTCATCATTGGCATATATGAAAGAGCCTTGTCTCCTCCGATGTCAAGTGTGCGGATAGTCAGAGGCCTGTCTCCGCAAATCCGCGCAGCCTCGCTATATGCCTTATACTGAGATTCTTCGTCTGGAAATACGTCACTCTCCATGTATAGGAATTCGCTTCGGAAAAGTCCTATTCCCTCAGCACCTGCCTTCACTGCCTCACGAACATCTTCCACATTTCCGGCATTTCCCAGGATCCATACACGTTCTCCATCTTCTGTGAATACTTCTTTTGAAGGATCGTAATCAGCTGAATTTTCTGATGCAACTTTGTACATATATTCCTGAAGAACAGACTCATCTGGATTGATTAATATCTTTCCAGCTTCGCCATCAAGAATAAGCAAGTCTCCGTCATGGATTTCATCCATGCAGTCATTCACGCCAACCATTGCAGTTATGCCCTTACTCGCCGCGATTATGCACACATGGCTTGTCCTGCTGCCTGTCTTTGTGACGAAGCCGCGGATTCTGCTGAAATCCATCTGTGCGGTGTCTGAAGGAACAAGTTCCTCCGCTATGATTATGCTGCCTTCTGCAAGTCCTGCAAAAGGGGAGGCTGCGTCTTCTCCGGAAAGTCTGCGTGCTATTCTTCTGCACACGTCCTTTACATCGTCCTTTCTTGCCTTAAGATATTCATCATCGATTTCATCGAACATTGCGCAGAGGGCATCCGATGTCTGGAGTATCGCATCGTATGCGGAAATCCCATCCTCAATCAGCATCGCCGCCTGTTCTTCAAGCATAGGGTCATCAGCCATTTCGTAATGAGCGGCAAATATTTCGTTGCTTTCCGCCTGTCCGGACAATTCTATCTTTACTTCTTCAAGTGCACGACGAAACCTTCCGGATTCTTCCTCAGGGCAGCCTGGGACATATGCCGGATTCAGGGATGGCTTATAAACAAAAGCATTACCGATGGATATGCCACCGGTAATGACTCCTGTAGTCAGTTCCTTCATATCAATATGCTATGAAAAGTTTGCAATGAATTCTGCTGTGGCAGCAAGTGCTGCATCTTCGTCTCCTCCGTCAACAGTGAGTGTCACTTCCGTTCCGCATTTGAGTCCGAGCGAAAGGAGTGAAAGCATGCTTGCTGCATTTACAGTCTTTACGTCTGTGCCTATAGTGACCTTTGCAGGTGCGAAGCTCTTGACAAGTTTTACAAGTTCTCCTGCAGGTCTTGCATGCAGGCCTTCTGTTGCAGATATTGTTACTTTCTGTGTCTTCATATCTTCTACTTCAATGTTTCATAAATTTCCGAGGCGTCTGCCGATTTTGATAATCTATCAAGGACTTCTTCGTCCTCAAGCGCCTCACTTACCTTCGCAAGAATCTCAAGGTGTGAGTCGCCGACTCCTGCTATTCCGATGATAAGGTGAGCCTTCTCGTCGCCGAACTCCACTCCCTCAGGATACTGCAGTACAGCTATTCCAGACTTTATGACAGCTGCCTTAGCTTCGGATGTTCCGTGAGGAATCGCCAGGCCCATGCCCATATATGTGGTTGTGAGATTCTCTCTTTCAATCATTGCATCAATGTAGCTGATGTCGACATATCCGCTGTCATAAAGAATATGTCCTACTCTTCTGATTGCCTCTTCCTTTGACTCTGGAGCCAGACCGGTCCTGATGTTCTCAATCTTCAGGATTCCGCCCTCATCGAGTACCGGCTCTTCAACCTGCTCTGGCATCACTTCATTGATGCCGGTCTCGTCATTGCCGACTTGATCGGCAATCTCCGCAACCCCTGTCTTCTCTGCCTCAATAAGCCTTTCAAGGAGTCTGTCCAAAGCCGGATCAGAAAGGAAATTGTCTATGATGACTACCTCCTTGCCCGGATTTGTGCCTTTGACGCGCTCTGCAAGTCCCCTCTGGCATACGATAAGGTCTGTTGCATCAGGTACCTGGTCCACTGCGCAGTTTCTGACCTTGACCTCAAGTCCGGCTAACGAAGTACGCTTGCGGAATCTTGTCGCACCCAGTGCGCTTGACCCCATTCCTGCATCGCAGGCGAACATTATGAGATTTACGAATCCGACTCTGCTCTCGTCTATATTCAGATCTGCATCAGGAGCCTTTTCTTCGGTCCTCATGAATGGTATGCATACTACGAAGGATACAGCAGCTGCGATAAGTATTCCGCCAAGTATTATGAGAGTCTCTCCTTTTGGAGCCATTACAGGCAATGTGATGAAGTTTCCTGGGGAAGCCGGGGCAACAAGGCCGGCATCTGTAACCTGATAGAATCCTAATGCCGCCGCGCTTCCTGCAATCGCTCCAAGAAGGAGGCCTGGTCTTGCGAGAATGTATGGGAAGTAGATTTCGTGGATTCCGCCAAGCGACTGGATGATGATTGCTCCAGGTGCGGACTGCTTCGTGCTGCCTTTTCCGAATGCCCAGCAGGCAAGGAGTACTCCAAGACCCGGTCCCGGGTTGGTCTCGAACAGGAACATTACCGATTTTCCGACTTCATTGGCCTGCTCGATTCCGATAGGGGAGAAGATGCCGTGATTTATGGCGTTGTTCAGGAACATCACCTTTGCAGGTTCAACTACCAAGGCCACTAATGGCAGTAAGTGATGCTGTATAAGAACTACCGTCAGTTTGCTGAGCGTCTTGGTAAGCCAGATCACAATATCTCCGACAAACATATATCCGAAGATCGCCAGAAGCATACCGATGATACCTATCGAGAAATTATTGATCAGCATCTCGAATCCGTCCTTGACCTTTCCTTCGATCTTTTCGTCAAACTTCCTGATGCACCATCCTCCGAGAGGACCCATCATCATTGCGCCGATGAACATAGGAATGCTGCTTCCTATGATCACACCCGTAGTTGCGATGGCGCCGGTGACACCGCCTCGTTCGCCTGCAATGTTCTTTCCTGCAGTGTATCCTATGAGGATAGGAAGCAGATATTTGAGCATCGGGTCTACAAGTTTTCCGAGATATTCGTTAGGACACCAGCCTGTGGGAATGAAGAGAGCAGTGAGGAGTCCCCATGCGATGAATGCTCCGATGTTCGGCATGATCATACCGCTGAGGCTTCTTCCGAACTTCTGCACTTTCTGCTGGATATTTATTTTTTTCATATTGTTTCAGATTCTGAATTGCAGGGTAATTGCCCTTCGGTCATATCTAGATGCCCTAGGGAGTATAGATGTCTAAATACTGTCAAAGATGAGCGGCAGAAGGTCATCCACCTTCTCGAATTTCCAGATCTTGTCCGCTCCCACAAGAAGTACTGACATCGGTCTTCCGCTCTTTGTCTGGTATTGGGCCATTACCTGACGGCATGCTCCGCAAGGAGTTGCAGGTGTTTCGCAGAGTCTGCCGTTCTGGCCGGCTGCGATGGCCAATGCCTTCATCGGGGCGTCCGGGCGCTTGGCGCTTGCATAGAAGAGAGCAGTCCTTTCAGCGCACAGACCTGAAGGATATGCGGCGTTTTCCTGGTTGGCGCCTTGTATGATTTCGCCATCCTCAAACATTACGGCAGCTCCGACGTTGAAATTCGAATATGGAGCATAAGATCGTGAAACAGCTTCTATTGCTGCATCCGCCAGTTTTCTGTCATCCGGACCGAGCTGGTCGAGAGACTCATACTCGATGTAGGCGATTTTAATCTCTTTGTTTGTCATAACAGAACAATTAAATTATCTTTGCGTCTCTGCAAAACATACAAATATAATGAAAAATTCGAACAATAGTCATATTAAAGTGTGTATCGGCCTCTCTGGAGGAGTAGATTCAAGCGTTGCTGCACTTCTTTTGAAGCAGCAGGGCTATGATGTGTTTGCTCTGTTCATGCAGAACTGGCACGATGCATCCACAACTCTCCACGGGGACTGCGAGTGGGAAGAGGACCGTTTTGTTGCAGAGATGGTGGCCCGCAAGATCGGTATTCCGTTCTATTTCGTGGATCTGAGCAAGGAATATAAGGCCAGGGTAGTTGACTATATGTTCGATGAATATGAAAAAGGCCGTACACCAAATCCTGACGTTCTGTGCAATCGCGAGATCAAGTTCGATGCATTCCTGCAGTGCGCATTGAAGATGGGGGCAGACATGGTGGCGACAGGTCATTACTGCAGAAAGATTACGGAAGAAGGTCCGGATGGTAAACCTCTATATCGTATTCTTGCAGGTGCGGACCCCAACAAGGATCAGAGTTATTTCCTATGTCAGCTGACACAGGACCAGCTTTCTAAGGCCCTCTTTCCGATCGGGGACATTCCGAAACCAGAGGTCCGACGTCTTGCAGCTGAGGCCGATCTTCCGTCGGCAGACAAGAAGGATTCTCAGGGAATATGTTTTGTGGGCAAAGTGGATCTTCCTACCTTCCTTCAGCAGAAACTCAAGCCTTGCGAGGGTGATGTAGTGGAGGTGTTTGATGCATATTATTCGGATGACAGTCAATATGGTTTCATACACGACACGCTTCAGTCCCTCCTCGCTGATGTTTCATCTGATGTGAAGATGATAACTGACTATATATCGGAAGACAAGGCAGTGGAAGTGGTCCAGGGAGGAATGCCATGGTCCATGTCTAAGCTGGAAGCTTTGTCGGATGAGGCTTTATACAGACTGTCCCAGCCGGTGCATTATGATATAAAGTTTGAGACAGAGACCTACAGGAGCGGTCGCAAGCATATCAAGAAGACCAGGTACAAAGAGAATCCATACGGAAAGATTGTCGGAAAACATGACGGTGCCCAGTTCTATACGATAGGTCAGCGTAAAGGTCTCAACATCGGTGGTCATAAGGATTCCATCTTCGTAATAGAGACAGATATCCCTAAGAATATTATCTACGTAGGTGAAGGTCACACACATAAGGGACTTTCACGCAGCTGTCTGCGTATAGATCAGTCAGAAATCCACTGGATCAGAGAGGACCTTAAGATGCAGATAGGCGATATCCGTCGTTATAAAGTCCGTATCCGTTATCGTCAGCCCCTACAGGACGCAACGCTTATAATGCGTGAGAACGGACTTTATATCCTGTTTGATGCACCGCAGCGTGGAATAACACCAGGTCAGTTCGCTGCCTGGTATGCTCCTCTTGAAAATTCAAAGGAGGCCTCTGATTCCCTCCATCCTGACACCTGCACTGAGATGATCGGCTCAGGAGTCATATAGAACGAGATTGCCGGTCATGCCGGCAATGAATCGGGTGTCTTCCTAAAGATTGTAACCTGATACGATAACCCTTGGAGAATTTCCTCTCGAATCGGCATCGTACCAGCGGAGGGTAACAGTCTTCTTCTCTCCAGGCATCAAGCTGAAGTAGTTGTCTTCGTAGAACATAGGAAGAATCTGTTCGCCATCCTGTCTTCCCACAACATTGAGGCGTATCATCACAGCAGGAACATTGCTTCTGTTTTCCAATGTCACGGTTCCTCTCCACTCGTCTCCGTGGATTGCAGAACCGTCATTTACCTTTTCAAAATCGGAACGAACCTTCACGTCTGCCCTTGACATCGAAACCATTGCCTGATGGTTGCCGTATTCTGTACCGTTGATATAGAAGTTGTCTGAAACTGCATTTCCTTCGGTATCAGTAAGATATAGCTTGATGAAATGCGTCGGGCTCACATCTGACGGGAATTCGACTGCAAAGCATTTTACAGTAGTGTCCTCTTTGCTGTCGAAGCAGCCGGAAGCCTCCCATACGATCCTTCCATCCATATTCATCACAAGTGCCCTTGCTGTAAGTCCGTTGTGGAAACCTGCATTGTAATTGACAATCTCAACATTGTTATCAGTAGGATTCCACTGTATATGCAATGGTTCCGATCCTTTCTTGCAGCCGAAATATGCGGCAGTAGGCTCGAAATACCAGTCATATGTCTGCCATGTCATTGAAGGCCACGCCGGATGACTCATCCATAGAAGCAGTCCCTTTCTATTTAAGCTTCTTGACTCGAACATTGCCCTGTATCCGTCGTAATTGATGAACTGACCACGGTCTGCAAATTCTTTGGCACTTGAAGGCTCGCCGTATCCCTTTGCTATGAGCTCGTTGAAAGTGGCTCCGGCCTGTGCTCCGCTTAAAGTGAAATCGTGCTGTCCCCACTGCTTGTTCTGAGGCCAGAGTGCATCCGGAGAATATGTCCTGAGCATTGATTCATAGGTCATTACTGCAGGCATTCCTCTCTCGCTGTGGAATCTGTCGTTGCCGGAAGGAAGAGTGAAATATTCTTTTGGAGTCAATGCCCTATATGGTCCATGACCGCTGACGCATCCGTCTGCTGAACTGGAAATGTAATGAAGTCCCGGATGGTATGTCTTGACGATATCCCTCAGTCCCTTATCTATGTCTTCAGGAGGGAAGCCTTCGTTTCTTCCGCAGTAGATGACCAATGACGGATGACTTCTGTGATGTCTGAGATAATCTTCTGCGTTGGCGAGGAACATTTCAGAGTCATCAGGGTCAGGACCGTCAGCAGGGTTCGCAAGCCAGAAATCCTGCCACACCATTATGCCATGGCGGTCGCAGGCCTCGTAGAAGGTGTCGGGCTCAATCCGGATGTGCTTGCGCAGCAGGTTCAGACCCAGTTCCTT
>ERZ808052.127-NODE-127-length-10102-cov-2.857556_pt1 | contig 10102 bp, 12 predicted proteins | sample MGYA00380200_ERZ808052 | MGnify/ENA primary metagenome ERZ808052 (study PRJEB31490, sample SAMN06133366) | cow dung metagenome | isolation source: H10 | host: cow | place: China: Chengdu | collected 2015-05 ...
ATTCTCTTGTGCATTGAGCCGATCAAGACATATGCTATACTCAAGAAAATGGATGATGTCAGCAAGGACTCAAGAACTCTTTTTGAATATGTAGGAGGTTGGGACGTTCTTTATTCGATTGCCTCATTCAGAAATTGGATGGATTCGTGTGGATTTGTGTGGTCATTACCGACTTTCGTTTCACAGCCCAAGACTTTGAAAGCAAAGAACATCTATCATCCTCTAATCAACAACTGCGTTCCTAACAGTATTCAGATCGACAAGTCTGTGATCATAACAGGCTCCAATATGTCGGGTAAATCATCATTTCTAAGGACTCTTGCAGTAAACATCGCGTCTTCATATGCATTGAATATGAGTTTTTCTTCAGAGTTCTCATTGCCGGAATGCCGTCTGCACTCTGTTCTTTCAGTATCGGACAATCTTGATGAAGGGAAGAGTTACTATATGTCAGAAGTCTTAAGAATCCAGTCCATTATTGACAGATGCAGCTCTGCAGATGATCATGTCACTGACTTTGTGTTTATTGATGAGATTTTCAAAGGAACTAATACTGTTGAAAGGATTTCTATTGCAGACGCAGTAATCAGATATCTTTCATCACTGGAGAACACTACAGCAGTGGTTTCCACTCATGATATCGAGCTTGCCAGAGGGCTTGAAACGACTCTTGACACATATCATTTCAACGAGACAATAGATTCTGAAAAGATACGATTCTCGTACACACTTATCCCTGGTGTCGTATATACCCGTAATGCAATCTCACTACTAAGGTTGTGCGGTTATCCGTCATCAATCCTGGATAAAGCTGAAGAGAATGCCAAGAATATCCATTTCAGCACGTGGAATTAAATGCGGATTTTCTTTTATCGAAAGCGTTGCGACAATAATCACCATTTTCATGTCGCACCGATAATTCATTCTGCTTCTTGCAATTCCAAGTATTATCCGATATCTTTACATGCACAGATCGGGATTTACCGTCATCCCCGACCTGATCGGGGATCTGATACAGAATTATGGATATGGGAAAGAATAGATGCCCGGTCAAGCCGGGCATGACGTAACTAACGGGCATGACGGAACGAACGGGCATGACGTAACTAATGGGCATGAAATAATGATTAACGTCATCCCCGACCTGATCGGGGATCTTATACATAATCAAGGATATGGAGGAGAAAGGATACATATACTTCATGACCAACCAAACCAACAAGGTCCTCTATACTGGCGTGACCAACTCACTCAAACGACGAGTCACAGAACACTTTGAAGGTCGCGGCTCTGTCTTTACTTCAAAATACAACTGCAACAAACTGGTATACTTCGAGCAATTTCCATCAATCGAACAGGCAATCGCAAGAGAAAAACAACTAAAGCACTTCAAAAGAGAATGGAAGAATCAGCTTGTAGAGACCAAAAATCTGCAATGGAAGGATTTATCCCATAGTATTATTGATGATCCTGACCTGACATAAGAGATGCCCGGTCGGGGCCGGGCATGACGGCACGAACAACGGGTATGAATACTATTCTTATATTACTGTTATATCTTGTATTTACCACGGGAAGCACCATGTCCGCCTGCTTCCAGGCCCTCAGGACCGTCTTTCCGCCCTCGGTCCGCATCAGCGTCGCGACGCTGGGGTTTGTGTAGGAAGGCATGATATGTGTCTAGCCTTGTAAAAAATCGATGATTAATTGATTCTAAACAATGTGCGTTATGAACTATTTATTGATTCTTCTTGCTGTTTCGATGCTGGTTTCAGGACTCGGATGGATATATTTCATCTATTTTTTCAGCATCGGCTACGGATTCGGCGTTTCTGCATTAGCAGTGACCATCGCTATACTTTTCAAGGATGTGATGACTTTGCCGACAGTTCTTTTATGTGCGGTAATGTTCATTTTCGGCTGCAGGCTCGGACTATATCTTCTTACTCGTGAAAAAAGGTCACCTGAGTACAAGAAGATACTGTACGGTCCGGATGCAGCCAAGAAGAAACCGCTGTTCGTGGTGATTACTGTATGGATATTCTGTGCATTGCTTTATGTAGGCCAGGTCAGTCCTGTTGCCTTTTTCCTGGCAAACAAAGCATCAGGGGCACCTGTAAACGATGTGTGGGCATGGATCGGTGCCTGCCTGATGGCTGCCGGAGTTGTTCTTGAAAGCGTTGCGGACGCACAGAAAAAAGCAGCCAAGAAGATAAACAGGCACAGATTCGTAGACACGGGAGTGTACAGACTGGTACGCTGCCCGAATTATCTTGGAGAGCTTGTCATATGGACGGGGTCCTTTATCGTGTGTTTCGGAGCTTGCTGTACCATATGGCAGTGGATTATTGCAGCGATAGGATACATCGGTATCGTATATGTGATGTTCAGTGGAGCACGCAGACTTGAAATCCGTCAGAACGGAGCCTACGGCAACGACCCGGAATATCAGGCATATATAAAGAAAACCCCTATCCTTCTCCCGTTTGTTCCCATCTACAGTGTAGAGAAGCACAAGTGGCTGCAGGCATGAGACAGGCGTATATCCCTTACTGGATCTTGCCGTTGCTGAACTTCATGCGGTGGGCTATTCTTCCGTCATCCTCCAGGATCCATGATTCAAAACACCTCTGTCCTTCCTCAACTACAATGATGCGGGCACCGGGACGGAGGTTGTTATATGTGGAGTCATCACCGGAAAAACGGCCGTAACCAAGTGCGATACCTTTTTCTGCAACAACATAGTCATTGTCGTGATCGTGTCCTACGAAGGTGCCCATCACGCTTCCTGATTCGACCATTGCCGCAAACATTCCCGTATTGAGTGCACCCGGACACTCATCTTCCGCTCTTTTTCCCTTACGGGAGTTTTTCGGATTGTTCCATGCCTGTGCATATTCCTGAAGGCATATGTGGAAGAACGCAAGCGAAGGGACAGATATGCCTCCATTGGCTTCTGTCCTGGCCATGCAGGAATTCCTGAGCCACTCTATCTGATCCGTGGTGAACCAGCCATATCCACGCACCGTCTCTATTGTGGAATAGTCACGAGAGTCCATGCAATATAAAAGGAGAGCAGGTCGGTCACTTTTTGAGGACAGAACTTCTATTTCCATATCCGCCAGTTCCTTGGCCTTATTCAATCTGTTCAAAGAATACGGAGCTGCTGCTATCGGCCTCGACATCTCTTGACGAGTAAGTTTTCTCTCTGGATCATGATTGCCATATACGATACAGAACGGCGTCTTGAATGAAGCAAGAGAATCAAGCAGCCTGCTCCATGTCTCAGAGGCATCACCTCCTGTGACAACATCTCCAGTCAGCACAATGAAATCCGGCTTTTCCTGATTCACGACACGACTGATGCGCGCAAGTGTCTTGTCCGCCTGAAGACAGCGATACTCTGAAGCACCTTCTCCTGTTCCGAGATGCGTATCGGTAAACTGGACAATCTTGAACTTCCCGTCCTCATTGAACCTGAGGACATTCTTCTGCGCAGAGAGATTGACAGAAGATATCAAAAGAGCTGCAAAAAGTACTGTAGACTTGATTTTCATAGTAAGACATCAGTGTTTCAGGTCAATGCTTTCGTTCGGGATGAAATAGAATCTGTGAATATCCTGAGCGACTTTCTTGTCGGCGGCGACAATCCTTGCTGCCTTTTTAAGGGATCTTCTGAGACGATGATGATGATAATGTCGCTGGAACCAGTTGTAATGGTGATTCCTGTCGGTCAGGTAACTCAGATCACTGACTTCCACCACTCTTCTGCCCTCTTTATCGCGGTATTTTTTCATCCTTGCCCTTAGTTTTATGCAAAATTACGTATTTTTGCGTTCATTCCAACCTAGAAATATGAAAAGAGCTATCCTGATGTACTTGTGCTTTGCATGGGTATTGATGTCATCCACAACAGCTGTGTCATCAGCACAGACTGTCCCTTCCAAATATACTTTTGATACGGATTTCCTGATGCTTCGCAACACGATAGATCCGGATTTCAGGCACCATTATGACGACTGGACGCAATATGCTCCTGCGGCAGTCATGGTGGGCCTCAAGGCATGCGGATATAAAGGACGCAGCACTTGGGGCAGGATGCTGGTTTCCGATGCGTTTTCTGTCGCGGCGATGGCAGCTATGGTAAATGGAGTAAAATATTCCGTGCAAAGGTTACGACCGGACGAGTCAGCATCCAATTCTTTCCCTTCAGGTCATACGGCGACCGCTTTCATGACAGCAACGATGCTCCACAAGGAATATGAGGGAAGAAGTCCATGGTTCGGAATCGGAGGATATACCCTGGCAGCACTGACGGGAGTATCAAGGGTGCTTAACAACAGGCATTGGCTTACAGATGTGATGGCGGGAGCGGCTATAGGCATCGGTTCCGTGCATCTGGGATATTTCATAACTGATAAGATTTTCAAGGACAGGCAGCTGAATCCTGCATATGAAGTTCCGGAGTTATGTTATGATTCTTCTGTGAAGCACTATGTTGCCGAGCTTATGTTCGGACGTCGCTTCGTCATCGGGGCAGAAGGTCGCAAAGCCATGGGTGCGCTTCCGCTACGAGGCAGCCTGGCAGGCGTACAGGTGGAAATTCCTATGATTCCTGGTGTTGGAGTCTGTGCCAGAGGAACAGCCAGCGGAATGATCTACAATGGCGGGATATGCTCCGATCTCTACACAGCAAGCGCCGGAGCATACTGGAACCTGCATTTCGCCAGGATCCTTGAGTTCCAGGCAAAAGCAATGGCAGGATGGGCACGCATGCATCAGGCAAGCGGAGCTGACCTATCTGGCGGCATAAGTCTCAGCCTGATTACTGACAACAATTTCAAGATAAAGGCATTCGGAGAATTCGACTCTGTCTCACTGTCCAATCAAGAGCCTTGGATCAACACATTCATCGCCGGATTCTCCACCGGATTCTTCTGGTAGAATCACGACTACGCTCTCCGATTCCGTCACCAGGAATTCTATTACGCAGGCACAAGGCATCAGACATCCACAAAAGCAACCTTTCGGCAGAAATTTAGCCAAAACCGACAAAAGTCCCTTTTTTTGACTATCTTTGTACCCTATTCGCTTTGGTGGTGGAATAGGTAGACACGCGGGACTTTAATGGGCAATAGAAATTGCCGGTACAGAGTGCCTCAAAGGAAACTTTGAGAGTAGAACTCCCCTAACAAACGGAAACCTCGCCCGCAGAAATGCAGGCTTTGGCGACGGCTCACTAAATTCAGCCCCGGCTGATAAATGGCGTAGAGACTATACAGGGAGGGCCTAAACGCGTAAGCGCATGGTCAAGAAATAGTCCAGACTACAACGGCTTAGCATTCAGGATGAAGCCGGCTTGTGTAAAAGCAAGAGTAGCAAGAAAATCCCGTGGGCAGCAATGCCCGTACGGGTTCGATTCCCGTCCGAAGCACATCAACCCCTCTCAGGAATTTCCCGAGAGGGGTTTTTGTATCTTCCGAGATGCATCTGACCACCTGCCGGACACAAAATCGGCTAAAACGTGTCAAAATGGAGGTCAAGGAACCGTTTTGAGCACGAAATCGGAGAAAACGTGTCAGAATCGGTGGTGAATGGGCATTTTGAGCACGAAATCGACGAAAACATGCGCGAAAGTTCGAATTATAGCATACCTTTAGACGCAGAATGCACAAGTATATGACATTAATGCATCGCAAGCTCTGCAGGCCGGTCTGGCCGGGTATCTGACGCCCTCTCAACAACTTTGCATTTCAATAATCACATTAATTAACCACCGATGCCGGCTCATCGGACAAATGACAATTGAAATGAACGTCAGATTATCCTACCACGACAAGGAAACTGTTTGCCTGAACATATTCAACGAAATGGGTGAGGTGTATCACGGATGCACACCGGAAAACCATCCCATAATCATTAAAAGCAATGAGGAATTCAAGACAGCCTGCACTCTTCTGGCAATATGCAGGCTCAGGTATCCAAAAATCATAATCCTCACATTTGAACTGATGAACAATCACCTGCACATTGTTGCAGCAGGGGATCAGGATGCCATATTGATGATGTTTGCCGAATACAAAACCCTTCTGGAAAAGTATTTTCTCCATGAAGGAGATTCCGGAATTGAACTCAATGAATTCAAACTCAAACTTCACAAAATAACAGATCTTGAAAATCTGCGGAATGTAATAGCCTATGTCAATAGGAACGGATCAGTGGTCGATGAAAACCACAGCCCATATTCATACCCATGGGGAGCTAATCGATTCTACTTCAATACAGAAGCAGCGGAAAGGCATAATACTCCCCAAAAATTCCTCAGGATAAAAGAGTGCAGAGCACTGACACACAGCAGAAAATATGATGGAATCGGTGCTGTACCTCTTGTGGACGGGTATGCATCACCCTTACATTTTTGTGATATTTCTACAGGGGAAAAACTATTCCGAGATGCCCGACATTATTTCTATAAGATTTCTAAAAATATTGAAAGTTACGAAGAGATCGCACGTATGATTGGAGAGAATATATTCTACACTGACAATGACATGTTTCAAATAGCCTGCACCATTTCCCGGAAAGAACACAATTGCAGTTCCCCGCATCTGCTCTCGCGCGACGGAAAAATAAAACTTGCTAAGATTCTTCACTACGACTACAACGCAACCTTGAAACAAGTCCAGCGGATGCTTAAGATTGATGTGATGACACTCAAGTCACTCTTTGGAGAATAAAAGTTCATATGATATAAGAAAAGAGAGGCCGGTGGAGGAGGAGTAAAGAGGTTTTGCTATCTTTGTGATGTTCATCATCACACCTTTATGCCTGACAAGTTGAGTCCAGAGCAGCGGAAGCGCTGCATGTCCCGGATACGGGGAAAGGATACCAAGCCGGAAATTCTGGTTAGGAAGGGACTGTTTGCTCGTGGGTTCAGGTTCAGGCTGCAGGACAAGAGACTTCCAGGGAAGCCGGACATTGTCCTGCCTAAATATAGGGTTGCGATCCTGGTGAACGGCTGTTTCTGGCATGGTCACAAGGGATGCAGATATGCGACACGTCCCAAAAGCAACGTGCATTTCTGGGATGCAAAAATTGCTCGAAACAGGCATAGAGACGAAGTCACAGCCGCCCACCTCGAGGCTTTGGGATGGACTGTGATTACCGTGTGGGAATGCGAACTGCGAAACAAGGAGACCGCCAAAGAAAAGATTGATGACCTTGCAGAGGAAATCCGTGCGGTCGGAGAAAGAAGAATGATGGCAGAGAAGCTGCGCAGATCCGAGAACGCGGCAGCGAGAAAAGAGCGGGTGAGGATGCTTGAGAGACAGAATGCACTGGAAATGGAAATAAGACGTATTTACCCAATTCCAAACAGGATAAGAACCGCATCCATCGAAGAGTGATGCCTTCGCGCCTACTGACACAAAATCAGCAAAAACGTGTCAAAATGGAGGTTAAAGGCCCGTTTTGAGCACGAAATCAATTAAAACGTGTCTAAATCAGTGGCGAATGGGCATTTTGAGCACAAAATCGGCAAAAGCGTGTCAGGATTCGGATATGGATGTATGATATGATAATGATATGAAACGAATAGAAGTAGTTGCGGCAATCATCATGAGGGGCAAAGAGGTGTTTGCCACTCAGAGGGGATATGGCCAGTGGCAGGGGTGGTGGGAGTTTCCCGGAGGCAAGATGGAGGAAGGCGAGAGTCCTCAGGAGGCACTGAGGCGTGAGATTCGAGAGGAACTGGATGCCAAAATTGAGGTCGGAGATCTGCTGGAGACTGTGGAATGGGACTATCCGGAATTCCACCTCACAATGCATTGCTACTTCTGCACCCTTCTGTCTGAATCCGTGCACCTGAACGAACATGACGCTGCTGCCTGGCTGACAAAAGACACCCTGAACTCTGTCAAATGGCTTCCGGCAGACGAAGGGCTCATCAAGCGGCTTCAGACGATACTCTAAACCATCACTGTTACAATAGGACGTGAGCACGAAATGCATCACCGGTTCACAAATGAGGTGTTCCAGATTTCACGGAAAATCAGGAACACCTCATCTTTAAGTAACATAAATCCTTGTCTGAACATTAAGGGCTGCCGGTCCACGGAGACTTTGACACCCAAAAGGAATCGTCTCGTCAGGAGTCAACACAACAATATCCGAGAGTACAGCCAAGTCCCGCCTACCTCATGTCGAAGTCTACGAGAATCGGCAGATGGTCTGAAGGACGCCAGAAATTCGAAAGAGTGTCGCGTACCGGGGTTGTATAATCATCCCAAATGATATCTGCCGCGATGACACGATCATACAGCGGCTTTGTGCAATAAACAAAATCGATTCGCGAGTTCTTTGCCCCAACACTTGGAATGAACTGCTCAGGATGCTTGGACTTGATGACGTCTATGTATGGCGTATTGTCCAGAACATAGTTATGGACAAGAAGTCTGGTATCATCTTCTGCATAACCATACTGGTCATTGTCAAGACGTGAACGTGAATTGAAGTCTCCCATCATCATCCAAAGCTGCTCTGAAGCGTTTTCGACGGTCCCGATTGTATGCTCGCATATATATTTGATCTCGCGAGCCCTATATTTATCTCCGCCGTTTTCAGCTCTTGACGCATTTCTGTCCTCGGCCTTATAAGCATACGCCTGCGGCCACGTATGAAGGGTAACGATATTGACGGTCTTGCCGTTGACATCAATTGTTGCCCAACCGGCTCCATGAGAGACAATGACATCCGACTCGTCTCCGACAATCTTGGAAATATACGTAATCGGATATTTCGAAGTGATGACCTGAGGATAGCTGTCGCGATATCCTCCGATACCCCAATACTGGTGGCCATATCTTGCTGCAAGTTCACCCCATCCGTCTACAAGGTAGCGGTCCTCAACAGCCATCTTCTTATCTGAATCCGTCTTCCAGATAGACTGAGCCTCACACCACACGCAAACATCCGGGTCCTGAGCCTTGACGAACTCGACAAAACGGTCGTAATTGTCATTCTGACCATCCCACATTCCATTCTGGATGTTCCAGTGAAGGAGTCTGAGGGTTGTCTGGGATGAAGACTGATTCTTGTGTGAAGAACGCGATTTATTAGATGTGACGCCACAAGAAAGAAGCAAAACAGAAGCAAGGAAGAGGAGGGTAAACTTTTTCATATTGACTCGTTATTTGAAATGTCTCAGTCAAATTTATGGAAAATACGATAAAACAACAAACCCTTCCGCCATTTAATGTGGAAGGGTTTGTGTGTGGTCCCACCAGGGCTTGAACCTGGGACCCCCTGATTATGAGTCAGGTGCTACTAACCAACTGAGCTATAGGACCGATTTTTCGTTTCTTTTGCTCGATTGCTGCGTCAGGCTGCGCATCGTCGGTCGGTCACTACCGAAAGGTAGCTCCCTTCCTCCTCACTTGCCTTCCTTGCACTCGAAGCAAAATAAACTTCAAACTATTAATTTGCTGTGGTTCGGAATGGTTACCGAACCACATTGCAAATATAATACTTTTTTCGATTAGTTGAGCTTAATTTCAACCTCAACACCTGAAGAAAGCTCAAGCTTCATAAGAGCGTCAACAGTCTTAGGAGTTGAATCGTAAATGTCAAGAAGACGGCAGCATGAGCTGAGCTCGAACTGCTCACGTGACTTCTTGTTTACGAAAGTCGAACGGTTTACAGTGAAGATCTTCTTGTGAGTTGGAAGCGGAATAGGGCCGTTTACACGAGCACCTGTTGCCGATACAGTCTCAACGATCTTCTTTGCCGACTTGTCAACAAGCATGTGATCGAATGATTTGAGTTTAATTCTAATTATCTGGCTCATATCAAATTTCGTTGAATTCAGTTAAACAATTATTCGTCATCCTCAGCCTTGTAACCGCTCTTCTCGATAACCTCCTTAGCGAGTCCTGCTGGAACCTCTGCATAGTGGTCGAATGTCATTGTGCTGGTAGCACGACCAGAAGAGATTGTACGGAGGATAGTCACGTATCCGAACTGCTCTGCAAGTGGAACGTATGCCTTTACGATACGTGCACCGAGAGTTGAGTCCATAGCGTTGATCTGTCCACGACGACGGTTA
>ERZ808052.128-NODE-128-length-10078-cov-3.090291_pt1 | contig 10078 bp, 9 predicted proteins | sample MGYA00380200_ERZ808052 | MGnify/ENA primary metagenome ERZ808052 (study PRJEB31490, sample SAMN06133366) | cow dung metagenome | isolation source: H10 | host: cow | place: China: Chengdu | collected 2015-05 ...
CATCTGCATAGCAATACCGTCCTTTTTATTTGATAAAATCTTTCATTACAATAGTTTTTCCGCTTTTTGAGGATTCGTATACAGCAAGTAGTTCAAAAACAACTCTGCTTGCTTCTTTCGAGTCAACCAAAAATACTCTGTCCTCATTAATGCAATCATAAAAGTCTGAAATAAGACGTGTATGACTGTCTCCCCACTCTTTTTTACCCACAAAATCATTGTCTTCATTCTGTGAAAAAATAGTCTCAACACCATCAGCAATTTTAAACACGCTGCTGCCTTCAACTCTGATAACAGCTTTTTCACAAAAAATTTCAACAATTGGGTCAGAATTATCACCGGATGCATTTGTTGCAAAGTAAACAGCACGAGTTCCATCTTCGTAAGTAAAATAAACACTTGCTGTATCTTCTACTTCAATATAATCCTTTAAATGATAATTTGAAATATGACCTTCAACTGTTTTAGTTGTTTTACCGCAAAGGTATTGCATAAGATCGTGGGTGTGTATTGCCTGATTTATGAGAACACCACCGCATTCCTGTTCCCATGTTCCACGCCAGGCATCCGAAGAATAATAATCCTCATCACGCCTCCACGTTACTATGGCACGTGCACTTTTTACCTCACCGAATTTTTTTGATTCTATCAGTTCTTTAGCAAAAACAACTGATGAATTGTATCTGTTTTGAAAACAAACTGCTAATTTACCCTTTGAAGCTTTTTCAGCTTCAATAAGGCGTTTAAGCCCCTCTACAGATGTTCCGCAAGGTTTTTCAAGTACAACATTTATATCTCTTTCAAGAGCTTCAACAGCCATATCAACATGAAGATAATGCGGTGTGCAGATATGAACAACATCAGGCTTTTCTTCATTGAGCATGGTTACATAATCATAGTATGCTTTACAACTGTTTTCCTGAGCTTTGGCATCTGCTTTATCTGTTACGATATCGGCAACCGCAGTAAGCTCAGCGCCTTTATTTTTCAACATATTTATGGCATTGAAGTGACATTTGGAAACGCCACCGCAACCAACAAGATTAACTTTCATAGTTTCACCAACGATCAGAACGTATTACTCATATCGCTTTCAACTGTTTCAACAACATTCTCTTTTGCTTTGGAAGTTGCAACTCTCTTCTGAAGTTCAGCATAGAAAACATCTTCGTCAACAGGAAGAGTTACTTCTTCATTTGTCCAGCTGGAAAGGTGTGCAGCATTAGAAATCATAAGTCCTCTGATACCTTCTGTGCCGTTTGCGACCAAAGGAGTACCATTGAGTATATGTGAAGAAAATGCGTTAAGAACGCCTGAATGCTGCTCGTTAAAGCCATCTGTTTCAACTTCAACAGTTGTAGTAGCAATGTCTGTAAAACCCTTGTCGCAATTCATACAATTTTCACTGATCGGAGTATCAAGCACAGTGAGTGTAAGGTTTTCCGAATTTTCGCAAACAAGTTTAGCTTTATCCATTGTGATTTCAAAACGGTTTGTGCCCGGATAATCACCTGTTGTGGTAATGAACACACCTGTTGCGCCATTGGGGTATTCAGCATAAATTGTAACGTCGTCTTCAACTTCAATATCATGCCACTTTCCGTTATGGCAGAAAGCACGAACCTTAGAAGGCATTCCGCAAATCCACTGCCACAAGTCAAGCTGATGCGGACTCTGGTTAAGAAGAACACCGCCACCTTCACCGGACCAGGTTGCACGCCATCCACCGGAGTTATAGTAAGCCTGAGTCCTATACCAGTCGGTAATAATCCAATTCACTCGGCGGATTTCACCGTATTCGCCACCGTCAACGATTTCTTTAATTTTTCTGTATACGCAATTTGTTCTCTGATTGAACATCATTGCAAAAACTTTGTCACTCTTTTCTGCGACTTCGTTCATTTCACGTACCTGTTTAGTATAAACACCTGCAGGCTTTTCAGAAACAACATGAAGACCTTTGTTCAAAGCTTCAATAACAAGAGGCGGATGGAAATAGTGAGGAGTACAGATAACAACTGCATCAACTTCACCACTGTCCATAAGCTCGGAGGCTGAATCATATCTCTTTGCCCAGGGAAGCTTCTCTTTTGCCCATTCAAGCTTTTCGGGAACTATATCAGCAACTGCAGTTAAGCGCATGTCTTTAATTTTGCCGGCAAGGAAGTTGTTCGCATGAGAAGTACCCATATTACCCATACCGATAATACCAAATCTGATAGGCTGAGCTTCCTTTGCAACCTTGTGCATTGCGTCAGCAGCAACAGCGAAAGACTCTGCGTGTGAAGCATAAACATTCTTTTCCATCATTTTTTCAGTTGCATCGTCAGCTTCAAGGCCTGAAAGACCATCAAAAACTTTAAGATGAGGTTCAAGAGAAAGCACTCTGACACCATCTTTCTGAGCAAACTGTTTAAGAATAGCTACAAGGTTACCGTCACCTTCACCTGACGGAACAACAGTACCGTTTTCAAAAAGTGCATCTTTAACATGAAAATATTCAACTTTGTCGCCGATAAGCTCATATGCTTTAAGCGTATCAACTCCGCACTGAACAAAGTTTGACGGATCAAAAACTGCAAGAAGATTGTCGCAGGCACGAAGAACATCATTCATTCTTTCGGCAGTGTCACCATAAACATCTTTTTCATTTTCAAGGCAAGGAATAAGTCCCTGCTCAGTTGCATAATCAGCCATTGCTTTAACTCGGCGAATTACTTCATCTTTATATTCTTCATGACTTTCGCCTTTAGTAAAGAAAAACGAGAAAATTCTGATATATTTTGCTTCAAGGATTTTACCTACAGCAACGGTATTTTTAAAGCTTTCAAAATGAGGATCAAAATCATCGGTAATTTCAATTTTACCATAACCGGAACCGATAGAAGCAACCTTCATACCCTGCTCGTCAATTTCTTTCTTCATTACTTCAGCTTCTTCAATCGTGAGCGTATTTATTGATTTTTCACCAAAGCCGCGAAGCTCCATATGAGTTATTCCATTAGCTTTACACGCAGCCATCTGACCACCGATTGTTGTTTCACCTGATTCATCACAAAATGCCGAAAAAATAAAATGTGCCATACTAAACTCTCCTTTGGGAGTAAATTTGCAACCATAGTTGCGTACATTACAATAATATCATATAAATTCAACAAATGGAATAGAAAAACATAAGAATTATTAGATTTTTTATGATTTTTATCAAAGAAAAAGCCGACCCGCCTATGTTAGTGCATAGTCGGATCGGACCAATTTATTTAAACTGTTCAAAGTTAAATTTAATATAATCAGCAACAATTTTGAGAACATCATCTTTGTTGCTTTTCATGAAGGTACAATACTGAGTATCAAGAGCTTCAGTTGAACGATACACCATTTTTGGAGGGTCGTTCAACTACTATATTTAGTGCAATGTTTTATTTATTTTCTAAACATAGATAAGTGCTCTGTTACAAATCATATTATAGCATAATATGACTGTTTGTTCCAACTATTTTTTCCTGATAATCCGGTTCACCCGTCACCAAATATATATTATTATATTGCTTCTCTGTCAAACGTAAAAGTCTCACTATTCCGGTTTTAGGTGCGTACTCTTCAATTCGTCTGTAATGTTTTTCGGACGCTTTCCTATTTTGCACTATCCGCATATACACTTCCGGTGCTATTCGCAAATAGCCATCTTTATGTAAAAACTTTCGAAGCTTCGTATACTCTGTTTTAGTTCCCCATCTATCTGTTGGACTAAGAATAACAAGTAATCTCATTCCGTAATTCCCTCCATACTTTCAATCGGCAGAATCATTGGTAACTTCAGTTTTTCTGTCGAAGCATCTAAAATAATCCTCTTTAAACTTTCTACCATAATATCAATCGCCGACATTACATTAACCTTGACTCCATCGACGATACAGGCATTATGTAATACATGTGCTAATTCTCTTCTTTCTGATTTTGTCAACTGAATATTTGACGCTATATTGTTATGTGCTACTAAATCAACTATTGCACGATACGGTTCTATCAAATCATCGGCCAGATTAAATGCATTCAATTGATTGTCATGATGTATTCCAAAAGTTGGATGAAAACCCGTTGCCACCAGTTTTCTTGCAATTGCACTTCTTACAACAGCATAGCCATAATTCAGTCTGCTATTTATAGGGTCCTCACTTCTTCTGTTAAATCCCTCATGATAATATGAAAAATATTCTTTAGCAGCTAATGATTCACAGTAATCCACATTTTCCTCATCTACAGTTGCCACATACTCTGCAATTCTTTCCGCACCATCCAAACCCATAATAGACAGCGCTCGGGATTGATTACTTATCTTTTGCTTAATAATATCAATCCATATCTCCATATATTTTTCATGTGCAGTATTTACCTGTGTATGCATTAATTTAGACTGCCTTGCATGACCTTCAAAGGGCAGCACAATGGCTGTCGGCAAATATCTGTCATCCAGTGTCATCAGTGCCACCTTATTTTGACTTAAGATAGATAAATCCATTGTAGAAAGTCGTATATTAGCCCCATGTACCATAATCTGATTCAAGTCCTCTATCGGAACAACTGCAACTCCATCGTCTGTTGTAATTTCCAATTGTCCTTCTTTTATGTGTATTTCTGCCGCATGACTAATTTCAAGTGTACGAAATCCCATAAATGTTACCTCTCAAAGTATCTTTAAGTATACGTATTTTATTTCTTTCTACCCCTCTGAGAAATAGGGCTCTTCATCAGCTCTGACTTCTGCATAATCCGTATCAGTGACTGCTTTTCGTCCTCTGTCAGCTTATTGTAACGGAGCTTGGTCTGCTTACAGAACACCATCAGAAGCTGTTCTGCCCGGCTTCCTTCAAAGGCAGCCACTTCTTCCAAATCCTGCCGCAGTTCTTCCGCAACAGATGTTTTCAGTGCTCCGTCACTTCTTCCGGCGTGGGCGTTTCTGATATCTTCCAAGATACTGTCCATATCCTTATGTACCCGGCTACGGAAATAGTCGCCTTCCTTCACATGGGCTGACTGCAACAGATACATGGTTTTGTCCTGTTCCTTTGGCTGATACTTTTCCATGATTTCAGCCCTTGCCACATCCACCCATGCATTCAGGTTCTGTATCTGCATGGATGCAATACCCTCCACATAGATCTGTATGTCGGCAAGAAGCTTTGTGAAATCCGGGTGGGTTGCCAGTTCACAGAGCAGTGCCGTATCCACCCGTTTACTCTTTAATAGCTCTATCATTTCGTCACTCAGATGCAGGTCAGAAAGCTCTGCATTCGGGTGGCTTTTTGTTTCTGTCCGGGCAAGCAGATAATCGGCAGTCACACCGTAAAAGTCAGCCAGCCGGTTGATGGCATGATGGCTGATATCCTTGTAATCCTCTGATTCATAGCTTCCGAGGGCAGATTTTGACAGCCCGGTTTCACCGGCAAGCTGTTCCAATGTCAGTCCCCGTTCTACCCGTAGGTCTTTTAAGCGTTCCTGTATGGTTAATGCCACAGTATCATCTCCTCATAATCATATTTCTTCTCCATTTTACCACATTTCCGTAAAAGCGGAAAGTCCTGCCAAATATCCTATATTTCCTGCCTTTTGGATATACGGCACAGTATGAGAAATAAGTGTAGACTTTCCTTAGTTCATCGATGAGCCGTACCTTGAAAATAAAGAAATGTCCACTCTTTTGTGGACGGAAAGGAGTTATATGCCACAATACGCTATTTTACGATTTGCGAAGCACAAGGGAGCCCCGTCAGGGGCACTGGAAGCCCACCACGAACGGGAAAAGGAACGGTATGCCAGTAATCCCGACATTGATACGGAACGCAGTAAATACAACTTCCACATCGTTAAGCCAAAGGAACGGTATTCCCGTTTTATCAAACATCGAATTGAAGCATCCGGCTGTCGTACAAGAAAGGACAGCACAAGGTTTGTGGATACGTTAGTTACCGCAAGCCCGGAGTTTTTTAAGGGGAAATCCACACAGGAAATGGCAGCTTATTTTAAACGTGCTACGGAGTTTCTTGCAGACCGGGTCGGGAAGGAGAATATCATTTCGGCAGTGGTACACATGGACGAGAAAACGCCCCATCTGCACCTGACCTTTGTTCCCTTAACCAAGGATAACCGGCTTTGTGCAAAAGAGATTATCGGGAACCGGGCAAGCCTTACCAAATGGCAGGATGATTTTCATGCTTACATGGCAGAGAAGTATCCCGATTTGGAGCGTGGAGAAAGTGCCAGAGTCACGGGAAGAAAGCATATTCCCACAAGGCTCTTTAAACAGGCGGTCAGCCTTAGCAAACAGGGCAACAAAATCCTGCAGACATTGGAGAACATCACCATGTTTAACGCCGGGAAGCAGAAGGAGGAAGCATTACAGCTTTTACGGAAGTGGTTTCCGCAGATGGAGAATTTCCTCGGACAGTTAAAGAAGTATCAGGTTACCATCGATGATTTGATTTCCCAAAACCAAGAACTGGAAGCCCGGGCAAAAGCCGGGGAAAGCGGAAAAATGAAGAATGCGATGGAGCGGGCGAAGCAGGAAAGCGAATTAAGAGAGCTGCACCGGCTTATGGACCGGATACCGCCGGAGCTTCTTGCCCAGCTCAAACAGGAAGTAAAAAAGAAAGACAGAAACCGATAGATAGCATCTGTGGATGCCGGGAAACGAAGAAAGGAGGATGCCTATGGGGAAGAACCGAAGCAATACGGAATCGCCGGCAGGAAGGGTTCTTACGGCAGAGGACGGAAAACAGTATTTCGTGTGTGGAAAAACCCACATCGAGATATCCGAGCACTTTGCCACAAACGGTAAGAAGCTGGATGCCCTGCTGACGGATGTGATGTTACACACTGCGGAAGGGAAGATTTCTGCTTAAACACATTGATTATCACCCATGCTTACGCTATAATATTTTTACAGGCAGTATTGTAAGCGTGGGTTGTTTCAAAAGGAGGATTTTGATGAAACAACCAAACAATACAACCATTTATAACACGGCACTTTACCTTCGTTTGAGCCGGGACGACGAGCTTCAGGGAGAAAGCGGAAGTATCCGCACCCAACGGATGATGCTCCGGGAATACGCCCACGAACACGGTCTGAACGTGGTGGACGAATACATTGATGACGGATGGTCTGGCACCAACTTTGACCGCCCGGAGTTCCAACGAATGATTGATGACATCGAGGATGGCAGAATCAACTGTGTTGTGACAAAGGACTTATCACGACTTGGCAGAAACTACATCCTGACCGGACAGTACACAGAGCTCTATTTTCCAAGCAAGGGAGTCCGCTACATTGCCATCAATGACAACGTGGATACCTTAAACGGAGACAATGAGCTTGCACCGTTTTTAAACATCTTGAACGAGATGCATGCCAGACAGACCAGCAAGAAGGTCAAGGCAGCCTTTCGCACCCGGTTTGCAAACGGAGCCCACTACGGAGCCTATGCACCTTTAGGGTATCGAAAGGACCCGGAACAGACGGGACACCTTCTGATTGACCCGGATACCAAGTGGATTATCGAAAGGATATTTGAACTTGCCCTGCACGGTGCAGGAGCGGCGAAAATCACACGGATACTGATGGAAGAAAAGGTTTCCACCCCGGCGTGGGTAAATTTCCAAAGAAACGGCACCTTTGCCCATGTATTTGAGGGAGCAGACGAATCCAAACGGTATCAGTGGACGATATCACAGGTAAAGAGTATCTTAAAAGATGAAAACTACATCGGGAACAGCGTGCATAACCGTCAGTCCACCGTCTCCTTTAAAAACAAAAAGGTGGTACGGAAGCCTGAGTCGGAGTGGTTTCGGGTAGAAAATACCCATGAAGCCATCATCACGAAGGAAATGTTTTTGCAGGTACAGGAACAGATAGTCGGTCGCCGGAGGGTATGCAAAAACGGTCAGACCCAGATATTTGCCGGACTTATCAAATGTGCCGACTGCGGATGGACGCTTTCCTATGCACAAAACCGGCAGAACAAAACACCTTACGGTTACTACCACTGCAACAAAAACGGGCAGGGACTGGGTCAATGCTCCATGCACTACATCCGCTATGATGTGCTTTACGGATATGTGCTTTCCAGACTGCAATATTGGTCGGAGCAGGTGCACCGGGACGATGAAAAGCTGTTACAGCAGTTGTTAAACGCCGGAAACAAGGAACGCAGTGCCGCAAAGAGACAAAGAGCCGTGGAACTGAAAAGAGCCACAAAGAGAAAAGCCGAGGTAGACGGACTGTTTACAAAGCTGTATGAGGACTGGTCTTTGGGAAAGATAACCGAATACAACTTTACCATGCTTTCGGAACGGTTTCAGACAGAGCAACGGGAACTGGAAACAAAAATCCGGGAACTTCAGGAAGCCTTAAGCTCCATGGAGCAGACGGAAAGTGATGCAGGGAAATGGCTGGAACTGATTAAGCAGTACTCAAATCCCACAGAACTGACCACTGAGCTTTTAAACACCCTGATTGAGAAAATCGTGGTGCACGAAGCCTTAAAAAGCCCGGATGGCTGCCGGAAACAGAAGGTAGACATCTACTACCGCTTTATCGGAAAAATTGATTAAATGAAACTCCCTGCGTGTCGGGATGCGGTACGCAGGGGAAGCAATAACCTTAACTATGGGAGACCGGGAGAGGTTATCCTAGTATTGACTCTTTAAAGGCAATTTCAAAGCTGTTTAAAGTTTCTATTGATGATTTGCTTTCGGGAGAAGAATTGATTTCGATTGCTGAAACAGAGCAAAAAGAGAAGACACAAAATATGCGTGACTTAGTATTTGGAGTTCTGGACTGCATGGCTGCAATTTTATTTATTCTCCCGGTTTTTGGACAGGAATCCGATGGTATGATTCAAGCGGTGTCGTTGTTTGAGCTTATGAATGCGTTGGATTATCTTCGCATATTTTATATCATAATTGTGGCATGTACAGCCATATTTGGTGTTATCGAAGTTATTCTACATAAATATCAGCGAATTTATTGGAACCAAGGCAAGCTGTTTGTTTCTCTTGGATTTAGTGTAATGGGTATTATGATTTTCATGATTAGTCAACAACCTTATGCAGGCTTCTTCTTATTGTGTATGCTGGTTATGAAAGGGATTTTAGCACTTAAACAGCGATGATACGTAATGTGTCGCTTTTGAAAAACCGTAAGATACTGCTTGTGTCAGGGATGTGACGCGACGATTCTGTTCATTTATGTTTTTTCATTTTAAGCTTTGGATACGGATGCATCCGAAACGAAAGAATGGAGAATGAAAATGAAAAAGAAAGTAAAAAGTAGTTTTATTGTAACAGGATTATTATTTTTGTTGTTTGTGTTATTTACCGTTGTGGTATCCACAGTTGATGTAAGACAAATCGGACCCCAAGGTTCAGAAGTTGGTCTGGCAACGCTCAATGAGTTTGTGTTTCAAAAGCTTGGCGTTCGCATGATATGGTATTCTATTACCGACTGGTTAGGTGTTGTAGCTCTATTAACAGCATTTTGCTTTGCTGTTATAGGATTGATTCAAGCAGTCAACAGAAAGAGCCTTTTAAAAGTAGATATCCGAATTATTCTATTAGGAATTTACTATGTAATAGTAATCGTAGCTTATGTATTTTTTGAAATATTTATTATCAATTACAGACCTGTTATATTAGAGGAAAGCGTAGGATTAGAGGCATCTTATCCATCATCTCATACGATGCTTGTCATTTGTATCATGGGGGCTGCGCTTGTGCTGTTTCAACAAATGATACAGAACAAAATGATAAGAGTAATAATGAATTCGTTGTCTGGCTTAGTCATTTTTATAACGGTGGTTGGAAGAATGATTTCGGGTGTACACTGGTTTACGGACATTGTTGGTGGTATATTATTAGGAATAACATTGATTCAATTGTATGCTTCTGTGCTTCGACTGATAGCATGGAAAAAAGGAAATTACAAAGAAAGCATTTTACTTGTTTCAATCATGGATTCGTCAATTTCTTTTTTCATCTCAAGTGCTTCTTCAATGTCAATAGCAATATATCTGTCGTTCTTTTC
>ERZ808052.129-NODE-129-length-10062-cov-3.172759_pt1 | contig 10062 bp, 9 predicted proteins | sample MGYA00380200_ERZ808052 | MGnify/ENA primary metagenome ERZ808052 (study PRJEB31490, sample SAMN06133366) | cow dung metagenome | isolation source: H10 | host: cow | place: China: Chengdu | collected 2015-05 ...
AATCGAAAAGCAAACCAAAGAGGAGCTTAAAAAGAAAGAGGCGGCAGCTACCACGCGAGAGCTCCCTCCCGACGATTTAAAGTAAGCCCCATTTGCTTAAACCAACAATTTATGGTAAAAAATAAAAAAGTTGCAGTTGTGCTTATTTCAATTTGCCTTTTTTTCGTTATTTCTATGCCTGTCTATGTGATTCGTCAGGTAGTGCTGCTCAAAGGCGGCTGGAATGGAATTACCTGGAATTCCACAGAAAGTCAGGTAAAGGATTGGATCAAGAAGAACAACAGTGGCTATTCTTATAGAAAATGTCCTTTCAGTCATTTTGGGGTGAAATGTAATCTTCTGGAATGGAAAACGGAAAGTGGAAGTCCGTGGAGTTCCATCGAATTTCAGTTTGCAGATTCCAGATTTTGCTGTGTGGTTGAAAACGGTCCGATTTTGGCTTTTGAAAATATCGATATGGAAAATTTTGACGTAACGGATTATGGAGTCGATAAAGAAGCAAAATTTCTGGAGGAGATTCTGATCGAATCAAAGCAGATTAAAAAAAGCGGGCAAAAAATTGATGTTTCAAACAAGGTCCAAATCTATGAACAGAAAGGCTTTTTTAACGCCAGTACAGTTCGTTTCTGTCTTTTGCTGAAAGTGCAGTATGATGGGGAAAATCAAAGAGTCTTGAATTGCAGGCTTGTAAAGCAGACTTTCAAAAGGGGAGGAAACACCCCATCTTTACCGCGCTTTGAAGAATATGAGTTTGAATAGAATATTTTGATTTTTATACTTACAGTTTATTGTAAATTGAATAATGTCAATGTAGAATTAATGTATGAATATAGCAGCAATACAGCATCGTGCATTTGATAACTTTTGTTATCCTTTGAATGAAGATGAACTTGAAATCAGTCTTCTTACAGCAAAAGACGTTGAGTCAGTTGTTCTGGTGTGGGGTGATCCTTTTTCTGCCGGCATTTTGGGTGGAAACTGGCAGTGGAATGGCGTTGAAGTTCCAGTCACTGAAAAAAAGGAATTGCAGTCTCATTACAGATGGTCTGTGGTAGTAAAACCTGAATTCAAGCGAATTAAATATTATTTTAAGATAAAAGGAACAGATGGCAGTGAAGTCTGCTATTTTGAAACAGGATTTGTTGACGCAAAAGACATGAAAAATTTTTGCGGATGGACAGGTTGCTGGATTTTCCCTTGGATGAATCCAGGCGATGTTTGCAAAATCCCAACCTGGCCAGAAAGTACTGTCTGGTATCAGATCTTTCCGTCTCGTTTCTGCCGTGGAAAAAGCGATTTTATACCGAAAGGCATGATGGAATGGCCAAAAGACGGAAAGAAAAAAGCCGGCTACAAAGATGTTTATGGCGGTAACCTTCAGGGAATCATTGATCGTCTTGATTATCTTAAGGAACTTGGCATTTCAGGTCTTTATCTGACTCCTGTCAATGAATCGCCGTCTCAGCACAAATATGATACAACTGATTACGAAATGATAGACAGATCCTTTGGCGACAGTAAAACTATGAAGGAACTTGTTCAGAAAGCTCATGAACGAGGAATCCGCATTGTTCTGGATGGCGTTTTTAATCATTGTGGATGGGCTAATAAACTTTGGCAGGATGTCTGGGAAAACCGGCAGAAAAGCAAATATGCTTCCTGGTTCATGATCAATGACTTTGATTTTGAAAAGCCATCCATGGGGTACGCAAAAGGCAATGCAGGTAAGGGAAAGTTCTATTCGTTTGCCTTTGCAGATGGAATGCCAAAGTTGAATACGAACAATCCGGAAGTTCGCAAATATATCATAGATATCTGCGAAAAATGGGTGAAGGAATATGATATTGATGGACTTCGCCTTGATGTAGCAAACGAAATTTCCCATGTTTTCTGTCGCGAACTGAACAAAGCCATGAAGGCTTTAAAAAGCGATTTTTATATTGTTGGCGAAATCTGGCACAACTCGTTGCCGTGGCTTAGGGGTGACGAATTTGATTCTGTAATGAACTATCCTTTACAGAATGGCATTGCCGATTTCTGTGTGAACAAAAAACTTTCTGTAAAGGAATTCGAATGGGCCATAAACCGCTGCTATTCCATGTACTATAAGCAGGTGAACAGGGTCTTGTTCAATCAGATGGATTCCCATGATACAATTCGTATTCTGAACCGTTGCGGCAATGATAAAAATCTTGCCAGAGGAACGCTGGCAATGATGTTTGCAATGCCTGGAGCAATGTGTATATATTACGGTTCAGAAATCATGCTGGAAGGCGAACATGATCCAGACAATCGCCGTTGCATGCCTTGGACGCAGATTGATGAAGGAGCCTTTGCTCAGGATTTTGACTGGATGAAAGAGCTTATTGCGTTGCGAAAGAATCACAATGCGATGGTCAGCCAGAAAATGGATTTTGTTTATGATCCCTGCGATGCAGAAGGAAAGAATCGCCTGGTTCATCTTGTAAAAGTTTCTGAAGATGGAATGGAAAAAATCCATTTGTTCTTGAATTGTGGCGAACAGGAAGTAACTGTGCCAACGTCCCTTGATGGAAGCAACCTGCTTTTAAGTTCCGCTTCTGCAATGGAAAACGGAAACCTTAAGCTGCAGAAAAGCGGCCTTGCTTTCATAAAGGAATAGATATTTCCTTCAATAAATATTGGGGCTGTCCCAAAAGTAATGAGTGTAGCTCTCAGGAACCACCCTTCGACAGGCTCAGGAACCACCTGTCGAAATGACTGCTATACTAAATGTGGTGGTTTCGATAAACTCAACCACCGTAATGAAAACTTATTGGACTGCCCCTTTTTATGCTATACTGTAGCTATGGACAAAGTTTTTTTACCGTATCTTGAAAAAATCGAAGCTTCTCTTCAAAGGGCTTTACCTTTGGAATCAAATCAGCAATGGTTATCTGATTCTTTTGGTGGCCTAAGCGCTGCGTTGAAGGAAAGTCATGTTTCGAATCTTATAAAACCATGCCGCTTATTGATGGATCTTGGAGGCAAAAGGTGGCGGCCGCTTTTGCTTGTTTTGTGTTCCCAGATGGCCCGGGAATGTTGTGAAAAAAGTCCATTCACCCTTGAGCAGACTTACGATGTAACAGCACTTGTGGAATTTGTGCATACAGCTTCTTTGATTCATGATGATATTGAAGATGGTGCTGATACAAGGCGCGGAAAGCCAGCTGCCCATATTACTTTTGGGCTTGATACTTCATTGAACGCAGGTGCCTGGCTATATTTTGAAGCTGGTGTCTGCATTGAAAAACTGGATTGTGATCAGGACATAAAGAACAGGCTTTACAGTCTTTATATGAATGAACTGCGCCGCCTTCACCTGGGGCAGGCAATGGACATTTACTGGCATAGAAATCCACAGGTGATTCCTGCTGTCGAGGAATATACCCAGATGGTTCATCTGAAAACAGGAACCCTTGCAAGCCTTTCTGCAAAAACTGGTGTTTTTTGTGGTGGCGCAAATCAGGCTCAGATTGAAAATGCTGGAATTATTGCTGCAGGCATAGGTGAAGGGTTCCAGATTCTTGATGATGTTCAAAACCTTACTACTGGAAACCCTGGAAAAAAGCGAGGGGATGATATCGTGGAAGGAAAAAAAAGCCTTCCTGTGCTTCTTCATCTGAAGGAAAATCCAGAAGATCAGGAAAAAATTTCATCCTGTTTTATTCGTGCAGCAAATGAAGGGATTGAAAGCCCAGCGGTTGAAGAATGTATTGCCATTCTTGAAAGCAAAGGAGCAATACAGAAAGCTTTGCAGAAAGGAAAGATTTGTATTGAAAAAAATTGTACAGATCTTGCCAATTTATTTGAAAAATCCTGTCAAACTGCTACATTAATAGAAAAGCTTTTTAAAGATATGATTCCAGGAGGTAAAAATGATTGAAACTGCCGAAATGTTGAATAATCAAGCTGTTCGCCTTGTTGCTGACGGCAATTTTTCTGATGCAATTGCATGCATAACCAGGGCAATCACGATTGAAAGCGATAATTATCTTTTGTGGTTCAATCTTGGTCTTACCTATCGAGATAGCGGAAATATGAAGGAAGCACGCAAGTCCCTGGTAAAAGCCTATGAACTGGAAGATGAAGATGAATCCGTAATTGAAATGCTTGCCATCGTCTGTCATGAAATGGGAGATGATGAAAATGCCATGGGTTATTGTCTGGAAGGACTTTCAAAAAATAATATGAATTCCCATCTTTTCAATACTTTAGGAGTAATAAATTTTCATATTCAGCAATATGAAGTTGCAGCCCAGAATTTTGAAACTGCGGTAATCATCAATCCATATTATTATGATGCATTGGTGAATCTTAGGGACACTTACGAAGAACTTAAGAACGATAATGGTTTTGCCGAATGTCAGATGCGAATCCGGGAAATTGAAAGCAGCGGAGGAAACAATTGAAAACAATCTATGTGGTAAGCGAAATACTTGATGATAAAGTGATTGTTTTTCCACTTACAAAAGGTCTTTCAGACCCACAGTTTGAAAAGGAAGCAAAAGCCAGAATTCAGGTCATGAATGTTGAAAATTTGCCTGTAGGAATAGGCTCGAAAGTGACCATTGGTTTTTCACGAGGAATGGAAGTTTTCAATGGATTTGCCGCTCTTTTATTTCCCATAGTAATTGGATTTGTTGCTCTTTTAGCAAGTCCGTATATTTTGGGCATGTTGCATTTGCCAGTCAAAGAGGTGTGGAAATTTCTTATGACCCTTTTCTGTATGGCAGTTTCCATTTTCATTGTTTTTAAAATTTCCAGAAATGAGCATCCGATAAAGGGTTTCAGGATAAAGTCAATCATTTAAGCAAAATCCTGCGTTTTAAGTGGATTTTTGGTAATTTCTGCCGATAATATACTTATGAGCGAAACTGTAGATTTTTTGACTGCATTTAAGGACGCAATTCATGAGAAAGGCGAATGGTTCAATATGACTGGACTTCCAAAGGTTTTGGAAAACTATCGCCTTTTGCATACTTGTGTCCGAAATCTTTATGAGACCCTTATCAAGCGTTCGTTGATAAAATCTGACCCATATAAGCTTGAGCGCAAAATTTCAGACATTGTTGTGCCGGACGATTCACCGTATATAGAAAGTGAAAGGGCTATGGTAATCGGTTCCAGATTTTCTGATTACGAAGGCATGCTTGATTTTATCTGTACCTATTTCAAATTTTCAACTGACAATTTCGACCTCATAAAAATTAAAAAATTGAATGATTTGAATGGAGCTTTTCAGTGGAGCAACATGACGCTGAACAGTTCTAAAACAAATACTCGTGGTCTTGCAAATCTCATCACTGAAGCTAGAAAAAATGCTCCGCAGATGACTGCCAGTCTCATAAATGATTCAATTTCAAAAAGCTCTCAGGCAATTTCAGAAATCACGGTTAGCCTCAAAGATCTTTCGGATTACAAGCGGGAAGAATATAAGCTGAATGTGCGCCTGGATATTTTTAATCATCCTGATTTTGATGCCAAAAAAGCAGCTTCTTCTGCAGAAGGGGAACTTTCTGAAATAAGAAAAAATTTTACCAAAGTTATGGGAAAGATTCCTTTTTACAGTGAGTTGATTTCTGAGATCATCGAAGAAGATCATTCTTCTCAAAGAGAATCTTTGCAGCAAGCTGTATTGAAGAAGCTTTCAGTAAAGCAGAAGGTAGAAAACAAAAAACAAAATACAGTAAATACCAAAGTTTTGATTATGGATGCTCTTGTGCCCCTTGCGGCAGTGGGACCTGTGTATGCGGAAATTGTAACAAAATTAGTCACAAATAGAGATGTTCTTTTAGCAGAAAAAAATACATTGTTTGAAAAATTCAAACGGGCAATACGCCGCTCTTTCAATATTCCTGAACCCCCGCTTATGTACAATGTGATAATCGTTGATGAGAAAAAGGGAACGAAAATCCAAAAGGCAATCGACATAAATATTTTTCTTACCAACATTGACAGAAAAGCCAAGTTTATGACAGTACTTGGAAACAAGGCAAGCGCTGAAATAAAGAAAATCCTTTCATCTGAGGAAGATGCGATTTTCCAGTTTGTGAGCAAGCAGATTACGGATGCACAGGAAAGTTTTGTGCTTCGTACTGCTGTGGATGAATATTTTAAGCAGCATGTGCTTTCTTCAGATAAGTCAAAGATTAAGGGACTAAAAATAGATCTTGTTTCTTTGAAAAATGCTGTTGTAAAGGCGAATCAAAAGCGAGCAGAATACTGTTCGTATATTGAAGAAGTTGAACAAATGAAAAAGTTGGGGATTAAATATGGTGATTAGAAAAATCAGTTTAAAACTAAAGGCGATAGCACTTTCTGCGTTAATTCTATTTGTATCTCAACCTCTTTTTGGCCAGTCTATTATAGAAGATCCCAAAGTTGAAGAATTTCTTAATGACGAGTTTTATTCGGATGATGACGAAATCACTGAGGATCAGGATTTGTCACAAGATGTAGTGGACCCCCTGGCTGATTCGGATGAAGGAAACTTTATTAACAAGGAATACCAGAAAAACTTTGTGATGGTGATTCCAAGATTCAGATATGATTTGAATCCTCATACTGCTTCCTACAGCAGTGAAGCTCAGATATTGACAGGTCTATATGAAGGCCTTTTTACATATAATCCGGTCAATCTGGAACCTGAAAATGCCATTGCAAAAAGCTATCGCATTTCAAGGGACGGAAAACGGTGGACATTTACTTTACGGGATAACGCTTTGTTCAGTGACGGTACTTTGATCACTGCCCAAAGTTTTCGTGATTCCTGGATCTCATTGATAGAAAATCCGAACGCAACATATTCTTCTCTTCTGGATGTTGTGGAAGGCGCGATGGAATACAGACTTGGCCAGGGATCCAAAGAAGATGTGGGTATTTATATCCTTGATAAATTTACGCTTTCCGTAAAATTGAAATCACCTGTAGCGCATTTTTCCCGTCTTTTGTGCATGCCTTGTTTTTCAGCAGTTCAAGAAAATCTTAAGGCAGTTAGCGGCCCTTTTATGATTACATCTGCAAATAGCGAATGCTTTATCATGGAAAAAAATCCTCTGTATTATGACGCAGAAAAAGTACCTTTGGAAAAAATCACCATTGTTTTAAGCGATGATGAAAGCGAAAATACATATCTTATGAATACTGGGGCCGCCAATTGGGTAGATTCAAGTGTTTATGTGCAAAAGCTTTTGATCAAGGATTGCGCCCATGTGAGTGCTCAGTATGGAACTGAATATCTTTTCTTTAAAAACCAGACGGGCAGGGTTTGGCAGGAAGCTGATTTCAGAGCAGCTTTGCTTGAAGCTGTTCCATGGGATGAAATCCGGGGAAACGGCTCTTTTGTAAATGCGCCAACTTTTGTTTATCCATTGTATGGCTATCCTAAAGTAAACGGCTATTCCAAGTCTGATATTACGGAAGCAATGTTCATCATGAAAGAAGCCAGAAAAAAGCATGGCATTTCTCAAGATGAAAAGCTTGTGGTTAAATATGCGGTTGATGGTGGTAAGCGTCAGGCCGATTTTGCCGAAATCCTGAAGAAAGCCTGGGAGCCTCTTGGTGTTGAAATTGAACTGGTAACCGTTCCAAATAACGAATATCTTTCAAAAATTGATTCTACAGATGCTGATTTGTTTTATTACTGCTGGATCGGAGATTTTGCTGATCCTTTGGCATTTCTGGAGTTGTTCAGAACAGGCTCTACCTTAAACTGTTCCAGATGGTCGAATCCGCAGTTCGATGAGCTTTTGGAAAAGGCTTCACTATATACAGACGAAAACCACTTCAAGTACCTGGCTCAGGCTGAACAGGTGCTTTTGGATAGTGCGGAAGTAATTACAATAATTCATCCTGTAAGCCTGAATGTGATTGATTTGAATCAGGTAGGTGGCTGGTATATAAACTCTTTTGATATTCATCCTTTCAAATATCTTTATTTAAAACCTGTAAAAAGCAAGATCAAGGATGTAGTATAAAAGGGCTTACAGTTGTATGAATGCCAGGTAGATGAGGCTTTCCGGGATAAAATATTTTGGACCGCCTCTTTCCACATCTGCATAGCCGCCAAAAATCCAGCCGGAAATGCCGTTGTGTTTTATTCGGATCCAATGATCTTTAATTCCGTCGATTTCATCAGTTTCTTCTGTGATTGTTGAATATTCCACAAAAGTGTTTGCGTTTATTTTTCCGATAATTCTTGTGCCTTCAATTCCAGGTTTGTTCCTGATATTCAGATTATGATAAACACATATACTGCTATTAAGCCGGCGTACAGTCCATATTTTGCCCCTTGATTCAAGATATTCCACAATTTCCCAGGTGTTGTTGCTGTAAGGATCTGGGGTATCAATTTTTACCCATCCTTTTAAGCCGGGTTTTTGCACTTCAAGCCATACGTTGTATTTACCTTTTGTAAAGATTCTGCGGGATACGATGGTATCACCGTAAGAAAGGTATCCTAAAACTTTTGACTTGCCGCTTCCAGGCTTTTCGTAAACCTTGAATGATTCATAGTTCATTGCCTGGTCAAGGGTAATCTTTTGAACATGCTTTCTAAAGCATACGATTTCTTCGTTATCTTCAATCTGTTTTAATATTGTTCCATTGCCATCTGCGTAATTCTGGGCATTGGTCTGTGCACTGGCAAAAAGGACTAGAATCAAAAAATATGCAAAAAAAGACTTGTTCTTAATCATAATCAAAAAACCTTATTCGAGGTAACATGAAAAGCAGTATCCGTTTGTTACTTTCTGAACTTTCTTACCGTCTGTGGTTACAGCGTTCTTCATTATTTCAACATAAACCCAGAAAGAATTCAAGCTGTCGATTGACTGCTTGTGGCTAAGTTTCAGGATTTTTACTTTTGAACCTGCTTGCAGTGCGCACACAAGGTTTGTTCCACTTGCCGTCAATGCAGCTGGAATTTGCATAAAATTCAGAAAATAAGATGAAAATTACTTTTTCAAAACCTGATTTGTAAGGTTTTCGCCTTTCAGAAAATCATTGAGATTTTTCAGCGTTACTTCTGCGATATTCGAAAGGGCAGTGGTTGTAAGAAAAGCCTGGTGCCCTGTAACAAGTACATTTGGAAAAGTCAAAAGTCTTGCAAGCACATCATCAGCTATGATTTCTGCAGAACAGTCCTTAAAAAAGAAAGCGCTTTCTTCTTCGTAAACATCAAGTGCAGCTCCGCCAAGATGTTTGTGTTTGAGTGCATGCACCAGCGCTTTTGTGTCGATCAAAGCGCCGCGGCTGGTATTTATGATGACCGCATCGCTTTTCATCAGTTTTATATTGTCGTGGTTTACGATATGATGGTTATCATCTGTGAGCGGACAATGAAAACTCAAAACGTCGCTTTCCCTGAAAATCTGTTCTACTCCAACGTAGGAATAACCTTTTTGCTTTGCCCATTCTTTATCTTCAAAAGGATCATAGCAGATTACTTTCATTCCAAATCCGCTTAATATGTCTGCCATGCATCGCCCGATTTTTCCTGTTCCAAAAACGCCGGCAGTAAGGCCGTATAAATCCCGGCCGGTCAAACCTTCGATATTAAAGTTTACTGTTTTTGTTCTTAAATATGCCTGGGGAATATGCCTTGTAAGAGAAAGCAGTAGGGCCGCTGCATGTTCTGCAACAGCATGTGGTGAATAGGCTGGGACTCGCAAAACAGGTATGCCGGCGTTTTGTGCAGCAACAAGGTCTACGTTGTTGAAGCCTGCGCATCGAAGCAAAATAATTTTTATGCCACATTCTTTTAAGATGGAAATGACTTTTGCGTTTACAGTGTCGTTTACAAAGACGCATACTGCGTCAAATCCTTTTGCTGTCATTGCAGTTTTTTCGGTTAATTTGAAATCAAAAAAATCATTCCCAGAGAACTTGCTGGCTATTTCTTCTTCGATGGTGAGAGAATTGAGAAAATGAGTAAAGAAATCGCCAGCGGTAGAAAGAGTAGCAACTTTGCAAATGCAGTACAAAACTTAACCGGTCTAAGTGCAACCCTTTCTGCTATCACACACCTTTCTCCTACCAGAA
>ERZ808052.130-NODE-130-length-10046-cov-4.966095_pt1 | contig 10046 bp, 8 predicted proteins | sample MGYA00380200_ERZ808052 | MGnify/ENA primary metagenome ERZ808052 (study PRJEB31490, sample SAMN06133366) | cow dung metagenome | isolation source: H10 | host: cow | place: China: Chengdu | collected 2015-05 ...
GCAAGGAAACAACACCGCCCGCTCCCCTGTTGTAGGGGAGCGGGCGGTCGTCAATTGTGCATTCTGCGTATTTTGCAACAGACACATTTTTACGATTTGCTGAATGAAGGTTGTGTATCGGTTAACAGCTGTGTGATCTCCGGAAATTCTATGGTAGATCTTCGCCGGGGTCTGCAGCTTTTCTTCCAGACAGTAGGCACGGACCAAGGGGGAAGGACGGTACATCTTATAGAAATTCCGGATCGGTTCGGGAATCTCAAAAAAGGGAGTGGTATCATCCAGCTCTTGCTTAATTAGTTCCTCACAGAATACACCGGCAAGCTCTTCGGCTTTCATGGGCTCATGGGTGCCAGGATTCAGTAGCGGGGCAGGCTTCACCTTCATGTCGGCACGGAGATTATACCATGCCTTGGGCATCTCGGTTTCGTTCAGGTAGATCTTGTAGGGAATGGTTGGGTTTGACATAGTTTTTTCTCCTTTCATTTTCTGGTGGGACAGGAGAAATTGTCTCCGGAATACAAAAAATCCTGTCCCAAAGCAAATACTTTGCTGGGACAGGATAAAATAACCCTGCGGTGCCACCCGGCTTGACGCACCACTACAATGCGCCCACTCAACGCGTACCAACATACGCTGACTGTTTGATAACGGAGCGTCCAGCTCCGGCTCTCATACTAAGGTTGCCCTTTTCTGGTTGCCCTTGGAAGTCCATTCGGCTTTTCGGTGTCTGCCGCAATCTCACCACCTGCGGCTCTCTGGGAGAAACCTTAGAAAGCTTACTCACTCTTCCTCAACGGTTTACATCGTTATATGTCCGGAAAAAACACTTGTCAAGAAATAAATGTGCACAAAGTGTGGGCAGAAACAAAAAAGTTTGTATGATAATTTGCTAATTTTTTCCAGTAGCGTTTACAGCAATTCAAGTTTACCATTCCAAATAATATGCAAGGTCACACCCTCGTTTATCTCCTTTTTTGGGGTTTACACCCTTATCTTACCCAAAGACCGCAAAGTTCGAAACCAAGTCGAAATAAACAAGTTATAATGTTTTTTGAGGGATACCTATATTTATGCACCTTTAAACCATTAACCAATGCGACCGCTGGAACTGTCACGGTAGTTATATAAATTATTCCTTGGGTTATGCGGATAACCTTTGACGAATACCAATTTGTTCGATAAAATACAATAAGAAACACAAAGGGGGAGAACAGAAATGGAAGAACAGCGGGTAAGGATCAGTGATATCGCGGAAGAGCTGGGTCTCAGCACAGCCACCATTTCCAATGTGATTCATGGAAAAACAAAGAAAATTTCAAATGAAACCGTACAGCGTGTTATGGCTCTGCTGGAGGAACGGCAATATATTCCCAATATGGCGGGAATCCTTCTGGCACAGAATTCTTCTAAAATTACTGGTGTGTTTGTCAATGACCATGAGAAATATGAGGGGCATACGCTGGACGATTTCTTTGTCTCATCCTCGCTCAATTATCTGTCAACTGAGATCGAGGCCAACGGGCAGTTCATGATGGTGAAAAAGGCGAAAAACGCAGAGGAGATTATCAAATTCGCATCTATGTGGAATATGGACGGCATTGTGGTGATCGGTTTCTGCGATCAAGACTATATGTATCTTCGCAATCATATGCGGGTTCCCTTTGTGGTCTATGATGGGTACTGTGAAAAACCGGAGCGGATTCTGAATATCACCATTGACAACTATAATGGTGGTTTCCAGGTGGGAGCTTACTTCCGAGAGCGCGGGCACAAACGGGCGCTGTGTATTTCCGATAATAACATATGCGTTGATCTGGAACGGTATCAAGGCTTCCGGGATGGCTTTAATACAGGAGAAGTTGAATTTGTATTGATTCCTATGCGGAAGGAAGAACGCTGGGAGTTTTATCAAAAGAATCATTCTCTGCTTGAAACAGTGACTTGTGTATTTGCCGTTTCTGATTACTATGCTATGGATCTGATCCACTTCCTTCAAAAGCAGGGGTTAGTCGTCCCGGATCAGATATCTGTTGCGGGCTTTGATGACAGCCCTATGTGCCAACTGGTCTGGCCGCCTTTAACGTCTGTCCGGCAGGATGGCGCACTGCGGGCAAAAATCGCAATTGAGAAGCTTCGGGAACTGAAAGAAAAAAAAGAAATCGAGACGGAGATCCGGCTGCCGGTGTCCCTTGTTGTTCGTGAAAGTACAAAATAACCAAAGCCGCTGTTTGTTAAGTTATACAAACGGCGGCTTATTATTTTGTGCAGGGTTACATACTTAACCTTTGAAATTATAAGTTGAAGTCGCTACAATGAGGGTATCAAAGCATTTGGAGGGATTCCAATGAAAGAAAAGGACAGCTTTTTCCGAGCTGTATGCAGCCTGGCCATTCCGGTGGCGCTACAATCTATGCTGCAATCTTCCTTCAGCATCGTTGACCAGATTATGATCGGTCAGCTGGGCAGTGTCATCGTCGCGGGGGTGGGATTGGCAGGTAAATTTGCGGGGATCTACAATGTGGTGGTAGCAGCATTTGGCGCTGTGGCTGGCATTATGATCTCACAGTATCTGGGGCAAAAGAATCGGGGTGAGGTTAAAAGAAGCTATTATCTGAATCTGGTCTTTGCCTTAACATTTGCAGGCGTTTTTACCTTTGGCTGCATGCTGTTTCCCAAGAAAATTATGGGACTATATACCACCGATATGCAGACACAGGAAGCTGCGGCAAGGTATCTTTTGATTCTTTCAGGAACCTTCCTTCCTATGGCGGGCGCAACTTTGCTGGCAACCTTATTCCGCTGCACGGAAAAGGCCTGCTATCCGCTCTATGCCAGCGTCTGTGCGGCTTTGGCTAATACGGTTCTTAATTATATTCTTATTTTTGGTAAGCTGGGTTTTGCTCCTATGGGTATGGAGGGGGCTGCCATTGCCACGGTGATTTCTCAAGTACTGAATTTCCTGCTAATGCTGATCCTGTATGGAATCCACAGACGTGATTTCCCCCTTGTATGCAACGGCAGAATTCAGAAGGTGCCCTTCCACTGGAAGCAGTACGGTGCCATTCTGCTGCCTATGCTGATCTGTGAATTCATCTGGAGCCTGGGAGAGAATGTGTATGCCGCCGTTTATGGGCATTTGGGAACGGATGCCTGTGCGGCCATGACCTTGACAAACCCTATTCAGGGATTGACGATCGGTGCTCTGTGCGGTCTGTCTCAGGCAGCAGCAGTCATCGTAGGAAAGCTTCTGGGCGATAATCAGCAGAAGCAAGCCTATCAGGCATCGAAAAAGCTGATGCTATACGGCTTCGTGGGAGCTGCCATTTTGTCGGCAGTGATTGTTATGACCAGCGGACTATACGTGAATATCTATCAGGTGGAAGAGTCCGTCAGGCAGATCACTCGGCGGATTTTGTATGCCTATGCACTGGTTGTTCCTTTCAAAATACAGAATATGATCGTAGGCGGTGGTATCTTGCGCAGCGGAGGCAAAACGAAATATGTCATGTACATTGATCTCATCGGCACCTGGATCTTTGGTGTTCCTCTGGGTTTGCTGGCCGCTTTTGTCTGGAATCTTTCCATTCCTTATGTTTACTTCATCCTGTCCCTGGAAGAGTGCGTTCGGTTTGCCATTACATTGGTGATTTTCAGGAGCAGAAAATGGATAAACATTCTGGATGCGACTGTATCCTAAGCACAACAATAATCATCTTTGACAGACTGAGGAGTACAGCTAAGGAATTAGCTGTACTCCTTTTCTTTCAGGAATATGTTTTGATGATGCCCAGAGCAATCTCCTTTTTGGAGCAGCAGCGGTCCATGGCTTGTTTTTCAATGTAGTGATGGGCATCTGATTCTGTCATTTTCAGATTTTCGATCAACAGCCACTTTGCCCGGTTTACCAGACGGATCTCCTCCATTTTTTCTTCGATGGAGGTAGCTTTGCTTTCCAGCCTCCGCAGGCGTTCCCGGGCAGCGGCCATCCATTCCAAGGCTTGGGTAATGATCTGTGTAGAGGTGGGTTTCAACAGGGTGAAAATACCCTTCGATACCACCTTCACACGAATATCTTCATACGACTCGGCACGGACAATCAGCAGAGCCACAGTGCCGTTTCCGCGTGTAACATCAGTGGCAAAACGCGTACCAAAATCATCGGGCAGCGGCGCGTTGATAATAACAAAATCGTACTGCTGTTCCAAATAAGCCCGTTTTGCGGCAGCTATGTTCGTAACGAATTTAACAGGATAATAGTCGGTTGAGGGAAGCAGAGTGGCCATGGTTGCATTGAATTTTTCTGCTGCCGAAACGACCAGTACGCTGTAATAGCAATCCCCAAAGACCACAATGTTCCCCTCCCTTCAAAAATGATAATGTTTGCTCAGCGATTGCAGAAATACTCGATCAAAGACAAGGGAAGATGGTCCCGTACAAAAGAACTGTCAAAAGCACGCTTTCTGGCTTCCGCAAGGGACAGGGGCAGCGTTTTATAGTTTGCCAGGGTTTCCGCATCTGCGGTAAAGAGATTCACATTTGCCGGTTCGGGAAGCTCCAGCTTGTTTTGAATACCGTACAGGCCGGCATAGATCAGCAGCGTATAGGCAATATAGGGGTTTGCCAGAGGATCGGGAGAACGCAGCTCTGCACGGCGGTACTCGCCGGTGGCTGCAGGAATCCGAATCAGCTGAGAGCGGTTCTCACTGGACCAGGAAATATACTTGGGAGCTTTGTTAAAGCCCAGCCGGTGGAAGGACTGCTTGCTGGGGTTAAGGAATACAGTCATGTCCGCAACCGTGCTGAGGATACCGGCAAGCATATGGTTTGTATCCTTTTCATCTCCGCCCTTGATGGAAATGTTGATATGCTGTCCGCTGCCGGGCTGGTCTGCCAGGGGTTTGGGTGAAAAGTCCGCATGCAGACCGTTTAAGGCGGCCACGGATTTGACGACCGAACAGAAGGTAATGGCATTATCCGCAGCAGTCAGCGCATCGGAATAACGGAAGTCGATCTCGTTCTGCCCGGGACCTTCCTCGTGGTGGGAGGATTCAGGCCGGATGCCCATCTTTTCCAATGTCAGGCAGATCTCCCGGCGGACATTTTCACATTTATCCTCCGGAGCTACATCCATATAGGTAGCATGATCGTAGGGCTGGACGGTTGGATTGCCGTTTTCATCCAGCTTGAACAGGTAGAACTCCATTTCCGGTCCAAAGTAGAAGTAGTAACCCAACTCCTTGGCATGGCGAATGGCCTCTTTTAGGAGCGTGCGAACGTCGTGTTCAAAGGGTCTGCCATCCGGGTAGGTAATGGAGCAGAACATCCTTGCCACCTTGCCATGCTCCGGCCGCCAGGGCAGTACCGTGATGGTGTCGGGATCCGGATGCAGGAAAATATCCGAGTGGGTCTCATCCCCGAAACCTTCGATAGCTGAAGCATCAATGGCAATGCCATGTTCAAATGCACGCTCCAGCTCTGTGGGCATAATGGAAACATTTTTTGGCTTGCCGGTGACATCACAGAAAGCCAGACGAAGGAACTTCACATCCTCCTCCTGAACAAACTGCATGACCTCTTGCTTTGAATACTTCATAACCGAACCTTCTTTCGTTTAATTTGCTACATACATTTGTTTATAGGGATTTTTGCTGTCGGGAGTTACCACAGTAAAGGGAGAATTCATGATCTCCTGACTGCTGCAATCAAACTCCTTGCAAAACTCAGCTACATATTCCTGAATCTCTGCAAGGTCAGCAGAACCTGCAGGTCTTGCGGTGACCTGACTGGGGAATTCGATATCATCACATTTTCCCCGCAGGAAAAGCTTGCCGCCGTGCATACCGGTACAGGGGAAATTATGGACGATCTTCTTACCGTCCGTATGCAGACCAAGCACCACAATCACACCGCCTGCCTGATACTCACCGAGGAAGGAGCCGGTTCTGCCGCCAATGACCAAAACCGGAACTTTATCCTTGTACTGCTTCATGTGGATGCCCGCCCGGTAGCCTGCGTTGCCCTTTACAAATATTCTTCCGCCACGCATTGCATAGCCGGCTGCATCGCCGATATTGCCGTGGATCACGATTTTGCCCTCGTTCATGGTATCCCCAACGGCATCCTGTGCGTTGGCATTGACCGTAATGGAGGCACCGTTTAAGTAGGCCCCCAATGCATTTCCGGGCACACCGCTGATGGTAATGTTTTTATCCGACATACCGGCAGCGATAAACCGCTGACCGCAGCAGTTTATCAGGGTACAGTCCTCTTGTACATCACGCAGGGAATCGTTGATTGCCTGATGATCAAGGACCTCTACATTCAGGATTTTCATATTATACCACACCTCCCAGCTTTTTTCTACGATTTTCTTCGCAGAAGGCGATTAACGCCGGTTCTCTCTTCAAAATTTCAAAGTTTATCGTGTGCAGCGGTGTCTGCTCCCGAATCAAAGAGGTGTAAATACCGGCGCGCTCTATCTGCCCAATTAGGATAAAGCCAGTCAGAAAACCGTTTTTTGTGAACAGCCGTTTCAATGTGCCGTTGTCTTTTTCTTCGTACAGCTCGCCGCCCAGATCGGCACCGTAATAGCTGCCTGCGGTCATGGCGTGTAAACCGAAGAAACCAATGGAATTCATAGGAATTGCCTTGTCGAACACAGTTTCTCCGCCTGCCATATTGGCACCGGCGCACTTTCCCTGCATATAGGCATTGGGCAGGATCGCCAGCACTCGTCTGCCACCAAAGGAAATGTCCTCACCCTCGGTGCAATCACCGGCAGCGTACACATCGGCAACCGTGGTTTCCATTCGTGTATTTACGATGATACCCCGGTTAACTTCACCTCCGATATCCTTGACAAGGGCGGTGTTGGCACGGACGCCCACTGCCAGCACGAGCACATCAAAGGCTACTGTCTTACCGCTTTTCATATGTGCAGTATTACCATCGAAGCTGGTAGCACTGTCACCAAGCAGAAAGGTGATGCCGTTTTCTTCCAGATGTTTCTGCATCACCGCAGCGCATTCCGTGTCCAGAATACTGGAAAGTACCCGGTCTGCTAGATCGCAGACAGTAATGCTTGCCACCCGGTCCCGTAGACCCTCGGCACACTTTAAGCCAATCAGACCGGCACCTACGATCAGCACGCGACTGGAGTTGTCCACGGCAGCTTCCAGCGCTAGTGTGTCGTCGATGGTCATAAAGGAAAACTTCTTTTCCACGGTGTCCAGTCCCGCAAAGGGCGGCACAAAAGGGGAAGAACCGGTAGCAACACAAACGCTGTCATAAGGAACCGCCGCTCCGTCATCCAATGTTACGGTTTTCGCTGTGCTGTCAATTTTTACTGCTTTCTTTCCATAGAGGACTTGACAGCCCATCTTTTCATAAAAATCGGCACTGCGGTACTGCATCCGCTGCAGATCGGTCTTGCCCTCCAAATAATAGGAAATTAGAGGACGGCAGTAAACGGCATGGTTTTCAGCCGACACAACGGTGATTACACCCTCAGAGTCGATGCTGCGGATGCCTTCAATACAACCGGCAGCTGCTACGCCGTTACCGATGATCACATATTGTTTCATTACCGTCACCTCTCCTCATACACAATGGCTCTGTTGGGGCAGCCTTTCACACAGGCAGGCTCACCACAAGTGTTTCCCATACACAGTTCACACTTCTGTACAGCACCGTTTGCATCCTGGGACATAGCACCGTAGGGGCATACCAAAATGCAGGTAAGGCATCCGACGCATTTATTGCGGTCGATGCAAACCGTACCGTCCTTCTTGGACAATGCTCCGGAAATGCAGCTTTTCACACACATAGGATCTTCGCAATGGCGGCAGGAGACGGCAAAGGTGATCTTATCTTCACCCTCAACATGGATACGGGGAAAGATGGACTTGCCCTTCAACGCCTTGACAATATTGGTCTGACCGGAATTGGCAAAGGCACAGTTGTATTCGCACAGATGGCAGCCAAGACACCACTGCTCATTCACATATACACGTTTCATACTTTGCCCTCCTTATTCACCTGCATGGGAAATGCCCAGGATCTGCAATTCCTTGTCTGTCAGCCCAATCCCACGGAGCATCAGTCGGTTGCCACGGAGTGCTTCGATAGAGTTGATACCCATGCCACCCATCAGTTCCTTGATTTCGTGGTTCCAGGCCGTCATCAAATTGATAAGCCGCTGACTGCCCATATCGGGATTCAGACGTTTTACAAGATCCGGACGTTGGGTTGCGATGCCCCAGTTGCACTTGCCGCTTTGACAGGTACGGCAAAGGTGACAGCCCATAGCCAGCAATGCGGCAGTTGCCACATAGCAGGCATCGGCACCCAAAGCGATCGCCTTGACCACGTCCGATGCACTGCGGATGCTGCCGCCTACTACCAGGGATACATTGTTGCGAATGCCCTCGTCGCGGAGCCGTTGATCAACGGCGGCCAAAGCCAGTTCAATGGGAATGCCCACATTATCCCGGATCCGGGTAGGTGCCGCACCGGTACCGCCCCGGAAACCGTCAATGGCGATAATGTCCGCGCCACTTCGGGCGATGCCGCTGGCAATGGCGGCGATGTTATGGACAGCAGCAACCTTGACGATCACAGGCTTTTTATACTCTGTGGCCTCTTTCAAAGAGTAGACCAACTGCCGCAGGTCCTCTATGGAATAAATATCGTGATGCGGTGCTGGAGAGATGGCATCGGAGCCTTCAGGCACCATACGGGTACGGGATACATCTCCTACGATCTTTGCTCCGGGCAGATGTCCACCAATACCAGGCTTTGCACCCTGTCCCATCTTGATTTCCACAGCGGCACCGGCTTCCAGATAATCCTTGTGAACGCCGAAACGGCCGGATGCCACCTGGACAATGGTATGAGGTCCGTATACGTAGAAATCCTCATGCAGACCGCCCTCACCGGTGTTATAGTAGATGCCAAGCTGAGTGGCAGCTCTGGCAAGGCTCTCATGGGCATTGTAGCTGATGGAGCCATAGCTCATTGCGGAGAACATGATCGGCATATTCAGTTCCAGTTGTGGTGTCAGTTTGCAAATCAGATTGCCCTGTGTGTCCCGTTCCAGCCTGTCCGGTTTCTTACCGAGGAAAACTTTTGTTTCCATAGGCTCCCGGAGGGGATCAATGGAAGGATTCGTGACCTGGGACGCATTGATCAGGATCTTATCCCAGTATACCGGGAATTCCTTGGGGTTACCCATGGAAGAAAGCAGCACACCGCCGGAATTTGCCTGCTTATAAAGCTCCTGAATGGTTTCATTACTCCAGTTTGCATTTTCCCGGAGTGTGCAGTTATTTTTCACGATTTTCAGCGCACGGGTAGGACACAGAGAAACACAGCGCTGGCAGTTAACGCACTTGGTCTCATCGCTGAGCATCAGCCCCCGCTCCGGATCAAAGGTATGCACCTCATTGGCACACTGCCGCTCACAGACCCGGCAGGCAATACACCGACCGTCGTTTCGGACGACTTCAAATTCAGGGTTAATGAATTCCACGCCCATTAGAATGTACCCTCCTTTACCTTTACGATCACCGGCTCGCCACCGGCAGGTGCCCAGATATTTTCTGCATCCGGTTCCATGACACGGATGGCAGCTTCCTCACTGGCGATGAACACCTTGTCATTCTTCTCGCCAACCACCATGGAGCGCAGCTTTAACCGATCATTCAGAGCCATCAGACCGCCGTTAAAGCCAAACACGATGGAGAATGGTCCGGTGATCAGCAGACTGGGGAAAACAGTACGCAGGAAGGTCTCCTTCTCTTTGATCTCCGGCGATTTCTTTTCGATAGTGCTCCAGAAGGAGGCGGAAACGACAGCCGCAGCCTCTTCCAGGGTCAGACCTTGGCGGCGGATCAGATAGTCCATAATATAAGTAATGACTTCCGTGTCAGTTTGCAGATTACATTTATAGCCAAACATTTCGATAAATCTGCGGTTTGCATCATAAGAGGAGATCTCGCCGTTGTGGACGATAGAGTAATCCAGCAGTGTAAAAGGATGGGCACCAC
>ERZ808052.131-NODE-131-length-10038-cov-6.607971_pt1 | contig 10038 bp, 7 predicted proteins | sample MGYA00380200_ERZ808052 | MGnify/ENA primary metagenome ERZ808052 (study PRJEB31490, sample SAMN06133366) | cow dung metagenome | isolation source: H10 | host: cow | place: China: Chengdu | collected 2015-05 ...
GATAATATCCGACGTGCAATGCTGAATGACAAGCCGATTTTTGGAATTTGTATGGGAAATCAACTCCTTGCCAAAGCGAGCGGAGCCGCCATCTATAAACTGAAATATGGACATCGAAGCCATAATCAACCCGTAAGATTGGTCGGCAGCGAGCGATGTTTCGTCACCAGCCAGAATCACGGTTATGCAGTTGATGGCACAACGCTTAGCGAAGAGTGGCTGCCTCTGTTTGAGAATATGAACGATGGCTCCAATGAAGGAATACGCCACCGCAGCAAACCTTGGTTCTCGGTACAATTCCATCCTGAAGCTGCAGCGGGACCGACCGACACGGAATTCCTTTTTGATGAATTTATAAAATTGTTATAACGATGGCACGATACAATGTAAAGAAGGTCCTGCTTTTAGGCTCTGGCGCTCTAAAAATCGGTGAGGCCGGCGAATTTGATTATTCGGGCTCACAAGCCCTGAAGGCATTGAAGGAAGAGGGCATTGAAACGGTACTTATCAACCCCAATATCGCTACCGTACAAACCTCAGAAGGTATCGCGGACAATGTCTATTTTTTGCCCGTAACCCCCTATTTTGTTGAGCGGGTCATCGCAAAGGAGCGACCTGACGGCATCCTTCTCTCCTTTGGTGGTCAGACGGCGCTTAATTGTGGTGTTGAATTATACAAAAGCGGTGTTCTTGAGCGCTATGGCATAAAAGTATTGGGTACACCCGTGCAGGCTATCATCGACACGGAGGATAGAGAAAAATTTGTTCAACGACTCGATGAGATCGGAGTCAAGACAATCCGTAGCGAGGCGGTTTGCAACAACAGTCAGGCACGCCGTGCCGCAACGCAGCTGGGTTATCCCGTAATCATTCGCGCGGCATACGCATTGGGAGGCCTCGGTTCAGGTTTCTGCAATAATGAGCAGGAGCTGGACGAACTCTGCGAAAAAGCGTTCTCATATTCATCACAGGTTCTAGTGGAAAAGAGTCTGAAGGGTTGGAAAGAGATTGAATATGAAGTTGTCCGCGACCGTTATGACAACTGTATAACGGTCTGTAATATGGAGAATTTTGATCCGTTGGGGATCCACACGGGTGAGTCAATCGTCGTAGCTCCATCGCAGACGCTATCCAACAGCGAATATCATAAATTGCGTGAGTTAGCTATCCGTATCATCCGTCATATCGGCATTGTTGGCGAGTGTAATGTTCAATATGCCCTTGACCCTGAATCAGAAGATTATCGGGTTATAGAGGTGAATGCACGCCTGAGCCGCTCATCAGCTTTGGCTTCAAAGGCTACGGGTTATCCGTTGGCTTTTGTAGCTGCAAAACTCGGCTTGGGATATGGATTGTTTGAGCTAAAGAATACAGTTACAAAATCTACTTCTGCATTTTTTGAGCCAGCACTGGATTATGTCGTATGCAAGATTCCTCGATGGGATTTGAGTAAATTCCACGGTGTGGAACGTGAATTAGGCTCTTCTATGAAATCCGTAGGTGAGGTAATGTCCATAGGGCGAACATTTGAGGAGGCAATCCAAAAAGGATTGCGTATGATTGGGCAAGGAATGCACGGCTTTGTAGAGAATAAGGAGCTGAAGATTGCGGATATTGACAAAGCACTTCGTGAGCCTACCGACAAACGTATATTCGTTATCAGTAAGGCTATGCGTGCAGGTTATACCGCCGATCTGATTCATTCATTGACCAAAATAGACAAATGGTTCTTGTATAAATTGCAGTACATTATGGAGACCTCAAAAGAGCTTCACACCTATAACGCTCTGCAATCCGTACCCTCCGCTCTGCTACACAAGGCTAAACGACAAGGGTTTTCCGATTTTCAGATAGCGCGTGCCATCGGGGAAGATGATGTGGAGCAAGGCGCATTGAAAGTTCGTGCACACAGAAAGGCGTTGGGTATTCTTCCCGTAGTGAAACAAATTGACACTCTTGCCGCAGAGTATCCTGCACAAACGAACTATCTATACCTCACTTATTCAGGCGAGGAAGATGATGTGGCCTATGCAGGCGACAAGCGTTCGGTTGTTGTTCTCGGTTCGGGCGCTTATCGCATAGGGTCGTCTGTCGAATTTGATTGGTGCGGCGTTCAGGCTCTTAACACCATCCGCCGAGAGGGGTATCGCAGTGTGATGATTAACTATAATCCCGAGACGGTATCAACCGATTATGACATCTGCGACCGACTCTATTTTGATGAGCTTACTTTTGAGCGAGTATTGGATATTATTGAAAAGGAGAATCCGCACGGAGTGATTGTCTCTACGGGAGGACAAATCCCCAACAATCTCGCATTGCGATTGGATAGTCAAGGGGTACATATTCTTGGAACAAGTGCGGCATCAATCGATAATGCAGAAGATAGGGATAAATTTTCGGCAATGCTCGACAGAATCGGGGTGGACCAGCCGGAGTGGAGAGCTTTGACTTCAATGAAGGATATTGCTGCATTTATTGACAAAGTGGGTTTCCCTGTTTTGGTGCGTCCTTCGTATGTGCTTTCGGGTGCGGCGATGAATGTCTGTTCAAATAATGACGAGCTGAATCGCTTTCTGAAATTGGCCGCCAACGTTTCGCAGAAACATCCCGTTGTGGTGAGTCGTTTCATCGAACACTCCAAAGAGATTGAGATGGATGCCGTGGCGCAGGACGGGGAGATTGTTGCCTATGCAATCAGCGAGCATATTGAGTTTGCGGGTGTGCACTCTGGTGACGCAACGATACAATTCCCGCCGCAAAAACTTTATATCGAGACAGTAAGGCGCATCAAGCGTATATCTCGCAAGATTGCAAAGGAGTTGAATATATCAGGCCCCTTTAATATCCAATATCTTGCACGAGATAACGACATTAAGGTTATAGAGTGTAATCTGCGAGCTTCGCGTTCTTTTCCCTTTGTCAGTAAGGTGCTCAAGCTGAATTTCATTGATATGGCAACCCGTATTATGCTTGGGAAAAGAGTCGAGAAGCCGGCAAAGAGTCTCTTCGATTTGGATTATGTAGGTATCAAGGCCAGCCAATTCTCGTTCAATCGTCTGCAAAATGCGGATCCGGTATTAGGTGTGGATATGGCCTCGACGGGTGAAGTCGGTTGTCTGGGCGAGGATACGCAGTGTGCCATCCTGAAGGCGATGTTGTCGGTCGGTTATCGCATCCCTCAAAAGAACATTCTCCTATCGACGGGTGATGCCAAGCAGAAGGCAGATATGCTCTCTGCGGCACGGCTACTCCAACAGAAGGGTTACTCGCTTTTTGCCACAGGCGGAACTTCTCGTTATTTGTCGGAAAATGGTATCGACAACACGTTGGTCTATTGGCCTGACGAGAAGCGAGAGCCGCAAGCCTTGGGACTGCTTCATCGCAAAGAGATAGATATGGTGGTGAATATACCGAAAGATCTGAGCGTCGGCGAATTGGACAATGGTTATCAGATACGACGTGCGGCTGTGGACTTGAACATTCCGCTTCTTACCAATGCCCGCCTTGCAAGTGCTTTTATCAGTGCATTCTGTTCATTGTCGGTAGATGATCTTATCATCAAAAGTTGGGCTGAATATGAAAACGAAAATAGATGTTAGATATGGTGCAACAAAAAATTATTATTCTTGATTTTGGATCTCAGACTACGCAACTTATAGGTCGTCGTCTGCGTGAACTCGATACATTCTGCGAGATTGTTCCCTATAACAAATTCCCGTATGAGGATGAGGGCATAATTGGCGTTATTCTGTCGGGCTCTCCCTACAGCGTATATGATCCCAGCGCATTCAAAGTGGATTTATCCAATATCCGCGGCCGTTATCCTATCTTGGGAATCTGCTATGGGGCTCAATTTATGGCACAACTTTATGGGGGAAGTGTAGAAGCGACCAACTCGCGCGAATACGGCAGGGCCAGACTGCAATATTTTGAACGCGAGAATCCGCTTTTCAGAGGCTTCCACGAGAACTCACAAGTCTGGATGAGTCACGGTGATACAATTACGGCGTTACCCGACGGATTTCGTACCATTGCCTCGACGGGAAAAGTGAAGTATGCCGCTTATCAGGCTGAGGACGGGACATTGTGGGGAGTACAGTTTCATCCCGAGGCATTTCATTCAGAGCAAGGAAAGCTGTTGCTGAAAAATTTTGTGGTTGACATCTGTGGCAGCCGTCAAGATTGGAGTGCAGCCTCTTTTATTGAATCATCCGTAGAAGCATTGAGGTCGCAGCTCGGCAATGACCGTGTGATACTCGGCCTATCGGGAGGTGTGGATTCCTCCGTCGCTGCAGTTCTGTTAAATAAGGCCATCGGCAGCAATCTGACCTGCATATTCGTAAATCACGGTTTGTTACGCAAGGGTGAATACGAGAGCGTCATGCACGACTATGAATGTCTGGGACTTAATGTGGTTGGAGTTGATGCTCGCGAGAGGTTCTTTTCGGCATTAGAGGGAATCAGTTCTCCCGAAGAGAAACGAAAAATCATAGGAGCGAAATTCATTGAGGTGTTTGAAGATGAAGGTCGCACAATAGATGGTGTACATTGGCTAGCGCAAGGAACAATATATCCTGATTGCATAGAGAGTCTGAATATTACTGGGAAGGTAATCAAAAGCCATCACAATGTGGGAGGATTGCCAGAGAAGATGCAGTTGAAACTGTGTGAGCCATTACGTTGGCTGTTCAAAGATGAGGTACGGCGTGTCGGTCGCCAACTTGGTATGCCCGAGCATTTGATAACTCGCCACCCTTTTCCAGGACCGGGTCTGGCTGTCCGCATATTGGGCGAGGTTACACCTGAGGGAGTTCACATGTTGCAAGAGGCAGATGAAATCTTTATCAATGCATTACGTCGATGGCATTGTTCTGACGGTCATTCTCTTTATGACGAAGTATGGCAGGCGGGTGTCATACTCCTGCCCGTGCAAAGTGTTGGTGTCATGGGAGACGAGCGCACATACGAACAGGCTGTGGCATTGCGTGCCGTAACAAGCACTGATGCTATGTCGGCCGATTGGGCACAGTTGCCATATGAATTTCTATCTCAGGTGAGTAACGAAATAATAAACAATGTAAAGGGTATCAATCGAGTATGTTATGACATATCTTCAAAACCACCGGCAACGATAGAATGGGAGTAACTGGAATCAGAATGTGAATAAAAATAGTGATAAAAACATGAATCAACCAAAATATATATTCGTAACAGGTGGCGTAGTGAGTTCCCTCGGTAAAGGAATCATTGCTGCCTCTATCGGCAGATTACTGCTGGCCCGTGGTTATAAAATTACTATTCAGAAGTTCGACCCGTACATCAATATTGATCCGGGCACGCTCAACCCATACGAACATGGAGAGTGTTATGTCACAACTGACGGATGTGAAACAGACTTGGATTTAGGACATTATGAGCGCTTTACAGATATTCGGACAACGTCGGCAAATAATGTTACAACGGGCAAGATCTATCAAACAGTAATTGAACGTGAACGCAAAGGAGAATATCTGGGTCGGACAGTACAGGTTGTTCCCCATATAACGGACGAGATAAAAAGAAGAATGCTCCAACTTGGAGCAACGGGAGATTATGACTTCATAATCACCGAAATCGGAGGTACGGTCGGAGATATTGAAGGACTTCCATTCTTGGAAGCCATGCGACAGCTTAAATGGGAACTTGGACGCGATGCCGTTTGTATCCATCTGACTTATGTACCTTACATAGCCGCAGCGGGTGAATTGAAGACCAAGCCGTCACAACATTCTGTAAAAGAATTACAGGGTCTTGGACTTCAACCTGATGTCCTTGTGTTGAGAACTGACCGCGAGCTTGGACGAGGAGTGCTTGACAAGGTCGGACATTTCTGTAATGTTGAAAAGGATTGTGTGATACAATGTGTTGACCTGCCTACCATTTATGAAGTGCCTATAAAAATGGCAGAACAGAATCTGGATGCGGTCATACTTCGTAAATCTGGCATAACGTGTAATACGGTGCCGGATTTAGGCAACTGGCAGGATTTTATAAGTCGCCGGGAACAAGCGAGCAAAGAAATCGACATTGCTCTTGTCGGAAAATATGATTTACAGGATGCCTACAAATCTATTTTGGAATCTTTGTCACAGGCCGCGACCTACAATGACAGCAAAGTGAATACACACTTTATTCAAAGTGAGAACCTTACCCGTAGTAATATCGCAGATTATCTTGCCGCGATGGATGGCGTGGTGATCTGTCCGGGATTCGGACAACGCGGAACAGAGGGAAAGATTATTGCTGCCGAATATTGCCGGACACACGACATCCCGACATTGGGGATCTGTCTTGGTATGCAGATGATGGTCATTGAATTTGCCCGTAATGTATTAGGTTTGGAAAATGCCAACTCCCGCGAAATGGATCCCTCGACTCCACACAATGTCATAGATTTGATGGAGGAGCAGAAGAGCATCACTCAAATGGGTGGAACGATGAGATTGGGAGCCTATTCATGTGAGTTGTCAACCGGATCAAAAGTTTTTGAGGCGTATGGGAAATCGCATATAGAAGAACGTCATCGCCATCGATATGAATTCAGCAGCCCTTATCGCCGACAATTCGAACAGGCAGGAATGTTGTGTACGGGTATTAATCCCGACAGCGGTTTGGTCGAAATTGTCGAAATACCCGCCTGTCGATGGTATGTCGGGGTTCAATTTCATCCGGAATACACAGGAACGGTTCTTAATCCCAATCCATTGTTTATGGCTTTTGTCAAGAGTATAATATCTAAACACCAATAATTATGTGTGGAATTGTAGGATACATCGGAAGTAAGAATGCAGCACGGATATTGTTGAACGGACTTCACCGTCTGGAGTACAGGGGTTATGACAGTGCAGGTATGGCATTGGTCAACAACGGCAATCTGAATATCTACAAATGTGCAGGTCGTGTAGCAGATCTGGAAAAGTATATTGAAGGGAAAGACACCTCTGCTACAATCGGTATCGCACATACGCGATGGGCCACGCATGGAGAGCCCAATGATTGCAATGCTCATCCTCATGTTTCGCAATCAGGTAGAATTGCCCTGGTACACAATGGTATAATAGAAAACTACAGAGTCTTAAAAGAAGCGCTCACTGCCCACGGTTATACATTCCATAGTACAACGGACAGTGAAGTATTTGTCAATCTGATAGAGTATATCCGGACATCTAACAACTGCACTCTTCTTGAAGCTGTCCAGCAGGCGATCAAACAGGTTGTCGGGGCATATGCCATAGCCGTTGTTGACCGTGATGATCCGGACCAGTTGATAGCCGTTCGTCAAAGCAGTCCTCTTGTCGTAGGCATTGGTGACAATGAGTATTTCATATCATCCGATGCAGCATCAGTGATTGAACATACAAATGACTTTGTATATCTTAATGATGGAGAGATAGCGGTCATACCTCGCAGAGGACATATGAAGCTTACGACTGCAGAAAACGAATCATGCAAAATCGATATAAGCAAACTGCAACTTTCTATCTCGCAATTGGAAAAGGGTGGTTACGACCATTTTATGCTGAAAGAGATTTTCGAGCAGCCTCAGACTTTGCAGGACTGTATCAGAGGACGTATAGACAAGGATAGTTTAACCCCTACCCTATCAGGTATCCGTGACAACAGGGATACATTTCTCAAGGCTCGTCGCATAATAATTGTCGCATGCGGTACATCGTGGCACGCATCACTGATAGGCAAACACTTTATCGAATCTTTCTGCCGTATTCCTGTTGAAGTGGACTATGCCTCGGAATTCAGATATAGAAATCCGGTCATCAACCAGGATGATATCGTGATAGCAGTGTCTCAATCCGGAGAAACAGCAGACACCTTGGCTGCCGTCGAGCTGGCACGCAGGAACGGAGCATTCGTATATGGAATATGCAATGCCGTAGGCTCCTCTATAGCAAGAGCCACAAACTCCGGAACCTATATTCATGTCGGGCCAGAGATAGGTGTCGCATCTACTAAAGCATTTACAGGACAGGTAACTGTTTTACTTTTGTTGGCTTTGACAATAGGTCTTGAAAAAGGAACAGTGTCTGAGGAGAAATGCAGGTTAATTACAAAAGAACTGCTGATGCTTCCTCAGACATTAGAATCGACTCTGGAACTCGTAACCTCAGATGTACAGTCTCTGTCAAAGATTTTCACTTATGCACACAATTTCATTTATATGGGACGTGGAGTGAATTATCCTACTGCATTAGAAGGCGCCTTAAAGTTAAAGGAAATTTCATACATCCACGCAGAAGGATATCCTGCTGCAGAAATGAAACACGGTCCGATTGCGTTGATTGATGCTGAGATGCCTTGTGTGGTTATTGCAACACCTGACTCCACTTATGACAAGACGATCAGCAATATGGAGGAAATCAAGGCAAGAGGCGGCAGAATCGTGGCGATAGTGGCTGAAGAAGACGTTACAGTATCACAGATCGCAGATTATGTCATAAAAGTTCCTTCTGCTTCTGAATTCCTGATGCCTGTCATTGTTTCCATACCACTGCAACTGCTGGCATATCATATAGCCGTCAATAAAGGCAGAGATGTCGACAAACCTCGTAATCTGGCAAAATCAGTTACTGTGGAATAGCAGCCCTCACAGATAGTTTTGAGTGGATATGACTGGACTGCGGAGAATCTTGCTGATGGACACCTATCTCAACATAGGAGTGTCCGATTTTAAGTCTCATTTTTCGATCATTCTGTGGACAATCGTGGACACAACTCGCTCACTACTTCTTAGTTCCACCCCTGAAGAGTACGAGATAAGCCCAAAATCCGGCTTGTACAACAAATAGGCATCAAAACCCTGTAAAACAAAGTAAACTATTGATAAACAGAGTTTAACGAACAAAAAAAGAGAACAACGTAAGTTGCTCTCTTTTTTAACTTAGACCATCTAAATAGCTCTATATCAATCAGTTCGATGTTACCATGGTAGTACCATCACTGCCTGCAATCGTCCTTGCGGTGGATTGAGGTTCGAGTTTACGCTCAACAAGTATAAAATTTGAATACCTATATACACGAAAGATTCTTCTATATGCTCGCAATTAGCATAAAAATTCATTATATCGTCAAAGAATACCTCATGGAGGACCTGATCTCTTATATGCAGGAAAAAGGAGCTCTATCATGAAACTGTACCATTCTTCAACAATCAAAGTAGAGCATCCGGACCTCGACCATTCAAGAGATTACCTGGATTTCGGTAAAGGTTTCTATCTTACTTCATTAAGAGAACAAGCGGTTTCATATGCTGAACGATATCTCCTAAGAGGTCGTACTGCCGTAATGAACGAATACGAAGTTCCTGAAAATCTGATTGAGCTTAATGTCAAGGTATTTGAAACATATGACGAGGAGTGGCTTGACTTTATTTTAACTTGCAGACAGGGAAAAGACACCACAGACTATGACTTGGTTATAGGTGGTATCGCAAACGATAAAATATTCAAGACGATTGACCTGTATTTTACCGGCGACATCACAAAAGACGAGGCATTAAGACGACTTAAGTATGAAAAGCCCAATAACCAGTATTGTTTCAGGACCGCACGTGCACTCACCCTCCTGTCATTCACATCATCCGAAGTAATTACAAGATAATGGAAGATTCCAAGAACATAATCATTCAGGCTAAGAACGCCCGAATCATAGCAATCCTTGCTGATAGATTTGACGGCTCAATCGACAAGGCAATGGAGGTCTTCTATAATTCCGTCACGGCTCAGATGATACAGGACGGAGTCGCAGACCTTCACTGCAGAAGCGACCTTTACCTTGCAGATGAAATATACAGAGAATATACCGAAGCTTCTGAATAAGAAACTTCGGTATATCGTATAATATCAGCTATTCAATCCGTATCAGATTTGCTGCTTCCCTAGCCTTCTTGTCAACGAGATGAAAATATTGCTGAGTTCTCAGTATGCTTGCATGGGTAAGGTGGCGGGATACGGTATTGATGTCAGCTCCTGCTGTGATAAG
>ERZ808052.132-NODE-132-length-10009-cov-3.536448_pt1 | contig 10009 bp, 7 predicted proteins | sample MGYA00380200_ERZ808052 | MGnify/ENA primary metagenome ERZ808052 (study PRJEB31490, sample SAMN06133366) | cow dung metagenome | isolation source: H10 | host: cow | place: China: Chengdu | collected 2015-05 ...
AGCGGTCTTGCTGTCACCTGCCGCATTTTTCACCTTTACAACATTCAGAGCATAATCATATTCATATCTTGTTGTGTTGCCGTTTCCGTCAACAGTTGAGATAAGATTACCAACTTTATCATAATTATTAGTCTCAATTAAATATGCATGCGATAATTTACCATTTCCTATTTCAACTTTTATAAAATCAAAAAAGACACTTTTTACAAGTGTCTGTTTTTTTTGCTTACGAGACGACCGGGAGGGAACAAATCTAAAAGTTATGACGCGGATTTTGAAGCAGCGTAATCCGCTTTCCATAGTTTGTGGAGATTACAGAATTCATAGGCTGCTTCAACTCTTTCACCAGTCATGATTGCAAAATCAACATTGGGCGCATTTCCTGGACTAAGCCATTTCTGCTGAATGCCTTTATTTGTTTGAAGTAAAATCCATTCAATGTAATGCTCGGCTTCTGCAGGATGTATTTTTGCACCAACCGTAACAGAAACAACATTCCCAGTCACTTTTATAACAGGCACATGTTTTTCCATCGCCCCATCTGACGTGCCAGGAATAAGTTCCATCATAGTCTTACCACAACAAACCGTAGGAATGCCTGAATCTTTTACCAACGCAATGATTTTTCCGCAATACGGACAATAATAAAATTTTAACTGCATATACACCTCTCTTGTACAAAAACGTACAAGTTCAACATACAACAACAATCAAGAAATTCAAAAAGAATTGATTCGCAAACGGTCACCAAAAAATCACCATCAAAAAAAACTCAGAAATGCCTCTCTATTTCTTTACGATACATATCCAGCAGCTGCTCTCTTGTTAAATTACCATTACGTTCACGAGCGGCCTTCAGCTTGCGATATATAGTGTTTTCACTAAAACCTTCAACTTCCTTCTGGTATTTTTTTCCGTCTATCAACTGATCAAGAATCTTTTTTTCATCATCGAACAGCACGAGTTTTTTTCTTTCAAAGCGATCATTCAAAACATAGGAAACAATGGCAAAAAACCAGATACTTCGAACAATATGAATGAAAAAGTGAATCAGAGTTTCACCATCAATCGTAAATGCAATACTCACAGAAACAAAGTAAAGAATGACTGCAAACACTTCTAATTCAGGACGAATCATCATCACGATACAGAACATTAATAAGGCCGTGTAATTATTGAAAAGCTTGGTTTCTTCAAATGAAATAAGAAAAATCAGGATTGCAGCATAAATCAAATAAAAAATTGAAAATCCATTCCGCCTGAAGATAAGCACAACCAGAACATAAATCAAGTTCATGCACGCTACCATTATTATTCCAAAGTGAAACCCTTCGGTGAATCCTCTAGCTACATCCAAAGCGGCAATTACAAATGAAATGATTGACGTGTAAATGTTAAAATTAGAATTGAAAATTGTTTTTATTTTTTTTATGTTCATCACTCTCTTCCACGAACAGATTACACCATAAAAATTTTTCTTTCAATTATAAAAGTTCAATACGTGATGGCCACAAAGCTTGCAGAGGGTTCCATAGCCTCAACCACCGCAATGCATAGTTCAACCACCGCAATGCAAACTTATTGGACAGCCCCTTTTTTTTCGGATGATTTATTCATGCAAACGGTTGAATACCCCGATGTTTGCATCGGGGGGGGGCGTTCATTAGAACAATCCGCTGATTACGCCGTCGTCATCAACATCAATATCCATTGCTGCCGGATGCTTTGGAAGGCCTGGCATTGTCATGATGTCGCCGGCAAGAGCAACTACAAAGCCAGCACCTGCGTAAAGCTGAACGTCACGAACAGGGAAGACAAAGCCCTTTGGAGCGCCAATAAGCTTTGGATCGTGGCTGATAGAATTCTGAGTTTTTGCAACACAGATTGGAAGATTTCCGTAACCCATTGCTTCAAAGTCCTTAAGCTTCTTAAGAGCTGTTCCCTGAAACTCTACATGATCAGCGTGATAGATTTCTGTAGCAATCTTTTCAATTTTTTTATCAAGAGCAAGTTCACTTTCATACAAGTAGTGGAAATTTGCCTTTCCGCTGTCTGCAACTTCTGCAACAACCTTTGCAAGTTCAGTTGCACCATCGCCACCTTTACCCCAGCCTTCACACAGAACAGCAACAGAACCGTTATCAGTGCAAAGCTGCTGAAGTGTAACAATTTCCTCGTCTGTATCTGTAATGAACTTGTTTACGGCAACAACAACAGGAACGCCGAACTTGCCAACATTTTCAATATGAGCCTTAAGATTTTCAAAACCTTTTTTAAGAGCATCTACATTTGGAGCAGAAAGTTCAGTTTTTGCAACGCCACCATGCATCTTAAGAGCGCGGATTGTAGCAACAATCACAACTGCGCTTGGAGCGATTCCAGCAACACGGCACTTAATATCCATAAACTTTTCTGCGCCAAGATCAGCGGCAAAACCAGCTTCTGTAACAACGTAGTCGCCAGTAGCAAGAGCACTAAGCGTTGCGTTCACAGAGTTACAGCCGTGGGCGATATTTGCAAAAGGACCACCGTGAACAAAAACCGGGTTCTTTTCGAGAGTCTGAACAATATTTGGGCGGATGGCATCCTTAAGCAAAGCTGCAACGGCACCAGTGCATTTAAGGTCGCCAAACTTAACGTTTTCTTTATTGTAATTTTTTCCAATAATAATAGAAGAAATGCGTTCTTTAAGTTCTGAAATTGAACGGCTAAGACAAAGAATAGCCATAATTTCTGAAGCAACTGTAATGCTAAAGTGGTCTTCGCGAGGAGTACCGTCTGTGCGGTTACCAAGACCAGAAATTACATTGCGAAGCTGACGGTCGTTCAAGTCAACACAGCGCTTCCAGGTAATAGTGCGGGGATCAATTCCAAGCTCGTTCCCCTGCTGAATGTGGTTATCAACAAGAGCCGCAATCAGGTTGTTTGCAATAGAAATGGCATGCAAGTCGCCGGTAAAATGCAGGTTAATGTCTTCCATTGGAACAATCTGAGCGTATCCGCCACCACAGGCACCGCCCTTTACACCAAAACAAGGTCCCAAAGAAGGTTCACGCAAAGCAATCACTGCATTCTTACCGATTTTGCGAAGGCCATCCCCCAAACCAATAGAAACAGTAGATTTACCTTCGCCAGCAGGAGTTGGAGTAATGGCAGTTACAAGAATAAGCTTTCCACGCTTAGAAGCATCCTGAGCCTTTGCCTGGAATTCACGAAGCTTTTTCATTGTAAGCTTTGCTTTATATGGACCATACATTTCCAGATCTTCCGGCTTAATTCCAATCTTTGCAGCAACATCTGAAACTGAAACCATCACATTTTTCTGAGCGATTTCAATATCTGTCATTACACTAACCTCATGAAAGAAATATTGCGCTTATTCTACCTAAATAACGGGTTGTTTTCAATTATGGCGCGAAATTTAATCGCAAGGCGCCTTCCGTGGCCCGCTAACGCTCGGTCTGCGCTCCATTACATTCCGCTACGCCTTTTGCTGCGCAAAACCACTCCAGCCTTGGCGCGGGGCCATCTGGAAATTTCTGGGTCTTTCGCAAAAAAAATATAAAACTAGCGGTTTGCTTTTTTTGCTTCTGCAGCAGCTTTTTTTGCAGCTATCTTTCGTTCTTTAGCTTCTTTTTCTGCACGCTTTTTCAGCGCTTTTTCCGCACGCTTTTTGAACTGTTCTTCAGTTTTCTGGGCAAACTCAGCATCGCCGCGATCAATAAAAACGTGACCATCAAGATGATCATTTTCATGCTGAATAATTCTTGCTAAAAGCCCGTCAGCTTCCAGAGTAAAAGGTCTACCCTTTTCGTTAAAAGCCTGAACAGTAACTTTTGCCGGACGCTTAATATTTTCGTAAACACCAGGAATGCTCAAGCAACCTTCTTCATAGTCGCAAAGCTCAGCAGAAGTTGAGATTATCTGCGGATTGATAAAAACGCGGCGAACTTCATCATCAGCAATAATAACAAAAATCCGCTTGCTGATCCCAGCCTGAGGTCCGGCAAGTCCAACTCCATTTGCTTCAATCATAGTTTCAAACATTTCATCGATAAAAGCCCTAAGCTCATCGTTGATTTCTGCCATTGCAAAAGGCTCTGCAACCTGCCTTAAAATTTCTTCACCAAGTTTAGTAATTCTCATAATCAAATCCCTATAATTTTATCGAAACTGTCCCCAGGGGACGTAGTGTAAACCGCAAACATAAAAATCTCAGAACTAAAGTCTGATTCTTGCCGCAGCAGCATGAGCCGCAAGACCTTCAGCATCCCCTAAAGCGCCGGCGGCAACAGCAGATTTTTTCATTCCTTCGCTACCTTCAACAGCACGCAAAGTAGTTACAGTTTTAAGGAATACACGAACGCTAAGCCCACCTGAATAGTGAGCGGCACCGCTAGTTGGCAGTGTATGATTCAAGCCGGCAGCGTAATCGCCAAAGACCTCGGCGCTGTAGTGACCCACAAAAAGCGAGCCATAGTTGCGCACCAAAGCCGCAACCTTATCTCGGTCTGCACCATCTTCCATAGCAAGCTCCAGATGCTCAGGGGCCTTTCTGTTGGCAAAATCGGCAGCCTGCTCCAGGGAATCCACAATAATTATGCGGCCAAGATTATCAATGGAAGCCCTGGCAGTTTCTGCTGTAGCCAAAGACGCAAGCTGCCTTTCAATCTCATCCCTAACCTTCTGAGCAAAAACGCGGTCAGTTGTAACCATAACAGGCTGGGCAACCACATCATGTTCTGCCTGAGCCAAAAGATCTGCTGCAACCCATGCAGGATTTGCAGACGAATCAGCAATAATGAAAACTTCTGTAGGACCTGCAACCATATCGATTCCAACTTTTCCGTAAACCGCCTTTTTGCAGGCTGCAACAAATTTATTTCCAGGCCCAACAATCACATCAACTTCAGGAACAGATTCAGTACCATAAGCCATTGCGGCAATAGCTTGAGAACCTCCGCATGCATAGACTTTTTTGCAGCCACAAATCCATGCTGCAGCCATGATTCCTTCATCTGCATATGGTTTTCCACCAACAAATGGCTTTCCTGGAACTCCAAGCCCAGCTTTCTGTGCAGCTTCCTTGTCATCAGGATGAACACGGGGAGGTGTGCACATAACGATATCTTCAACTCCAGCAGCTGCTGCAGGAGTAACAGTCATGATTACTGTAGAAACAAGGGGAAAACGTCCTGCAGGCACATAAACCCCTGCTCTTTCCACAGGAATTGTTTTTTGTCCCGTAAACATACCTGGAGTTAATTCCATTTCAAAATCATCAAAAGATTCTTTTTGTCGGCTTGCAAATTTATAAGCCAGTTCATGTGAATAGCAAACAGCTTTATAAGTTTCAGGATGTTCCCTTTGGAGTTTTTCTGCAGCAGCCTTTAAATCACTTTCTGCAATCAAAAGAGTTTCTGGAGCGCTCACATCAAACTTCGCGCCATATTTTTTAAGCGCCACGTCCCCATTTTCAATAACATCTGCAATAACCGACTGAACAACTTCATTGGCATCGGTAAAATTGCGTCCCCTGAACCAGCCAGGTTCCACTTCATTTGCATTCAAAATCTTTATCATAATGTCTAATATTACTGTTTTTTACGATTATCTACAATAAAATACAAAAACAACAAATTCCACACTGAAAATTCGCTAAAAAGAACTCTGTAAAATTCCAGCCCGCTTCGTCCATACATTTTCCTGCATAAAAAAAGGGCTGACCCCTTTACGATTTAGGAATCAGTCCTTAAAATCAGCCTAGTTAAAGTGTCCAATAATTGGGGTGCACTTCACAAGTTCATCAACCGCTATAGTCAATGCTTTTGGAACAGCCCATTTTTTGCATATTAAAAAGAACTACTCGCCAACGGCTGCCAGCTGCTCTTCCTTTGCATAAACATTCAATGCATCAAGCATATCGTCCATATTTCCCATCATAAAAGACGGCAAGTTATGAGCACTGTAGTTAATGCGATGATCAGTTACACGATCCTGGGGATAATTATAGGTTCGAATCTTTTCAGAGCGAGCGCCAGAACCAACCATTGAAGAACGAGCAGCTGCGCGTTCAGCCTGCTTTTTACTTTCTTCCAGATCGAACAGGCGGGCACGCAATACACGGAAAGCCTTTTCCTTATTCTTGATCTGGCTCTTTTCATCCTGCTGAATAACAACAAGGCCTGTAGGTATATGTGTGAGGCGAACAGCTGAGTCTGTTGTGTTTACACACTGTCCACCAGGACCACCGGCACGCATAACATCAATGCGAACGTCCCCCGGCTTGATTTCAATTTCAGTTTCTTCAGCTTCAGGAAGAACTGCTACAGTTACTGTTGAAGTCTGCAAACGTCCCTGAGCTTCTGTTGCAGGAACACGCTGAACGCGGTGTACACCAGATTCCCATCTCAAAGTACCGTAAACAAATTTTCCGCTCATGGAAGTAACAATTTTGTTGAATCCACCAACCTCGGTTTCCTGAGCTTCCATTGTTTCGCATTTCCAGCCTTTGCGTTCAGCAAGATGGCAATACATTTCCCACATATCGCGAACAAAAAGACTTGCTTCATCGCCACCAGCAGCCGAACGAATTTCCAGAATGATGTTCTTTTCATCCAAAGGATCAGGGGGAATAAGCTTAAGCTTTATTTCTTCCTCAAGTTTTGGCTGCTTTTCTTCAAGTTCATGAAGTTCTTCACGAGCCATTTCCTTCATTTCGGCATCATCTTCTGCCGTAATCATTTCCTTCGCATCTTCAATTCCCTGAAGGACTTTTTTGTATTCTTCGTACAATGCACAAACTTCACCAAGATAACCATTTTCGCGCATTGTTTCCTTGTATTTTTTTTGATCCTTTACAAGTTCCGGATCAAGAACGTCTTTCTGCACCTGTTCATATCGTGCAGCACATTCTTCAAGTTTCTTAAGTAAATCCATATGGCTGATTTTACTATATTGAAGTCATTAATTCAATTATACGCACCCATCATTCATGAGCTTTGCGCAAGGGGCTTTCGCTTATGTGCGGATTTGTTCGCCTTTTCGCGCGGGCTTCCGTTCAGAACCGTCTTATGGCAACCAATTTACAGTTCCACTTCCTGGGAACAAAAAAGCGCAATGCCTTCTTCCGGGAACCTGTCTTTTACAGCCTTTATAATTGCCTTTGCTTTCAGCGCATTTTCTTTAGAAACATAGGCAAACATGACAAAATTCTGCTGAGGCCAGGTTGAATTGCCAAGTTTTTTTGAATGCCGGCCTCGCCCCTGCACTGTAGGAATCACTGTATACTCGATTTCAGGAATTTCTTCTTCCAGCAATTCAGTAATATCTTCCTGCACTGATTGATTTGAAATTATTTCCAGTCTATACATATCTACTCCCGGTTTTCTTCAAGCAATGAATAATCAATCTTAAATCGTTTTACTGTGGATTTCTTCTTCCCTTTCATCACAATGGAATAAAGCACAGGAATTACAAGCAAAGTTACAAACGTAGAAGAAGTCAAACCGCCAACAACCGCAACTCCAATAGGCTGAACCATCCCACTCATTCCCTCTGTTGCAAAGCACATTGGAAGCATACCCAAAATCGTGGTGAAAGTGGTCATCAAAACCGGGCGTAAACGGCTGGTTCCTGCTTCCAGACAAGCATCAAACATAGGAATATCCCTGTCCCGCAAAAGATTCGTATAATCAACAAGAATGATACCATTGTTTACCACAATTCCAACCAGCATGATCATGCCAACCATGGCCATAATCGAAAGCGGCTGATCCAAAAACTTGTAGAGGAACGCAACGCCAATAATCAGGAACGGAATTGTCGCAATATTTATGAGCGGTGCCCTGAATGATTCATAAGTAGAAGCCATTACACCAAATACAAGCAGAATCGCAAGGGCAATGATCGAAGTATACACCTTCATCTGCTTATTGATGTTACCCCAGGATCCTTCATAAGAAACGGTCACACCTTCAGGAATGATGAACGAGCTGGCAATTCCCTGGCGAATGGAATCTTCCACCAGATTGGCATTTCTATCGCCAATGATACTCGCAGTTACATGCACTGTTCTTGTCTGATTTTCACGGCTAATCGTTACAGGGCCAAGACCTCGTTTGAGTTTTGCAAAATTCGAAACCGCAACCTTGCCATTTGACCCATTCACATACATGGATTCCAGATCAATTACCTGCCGGCGATCTTCTGGTCTATACATTACACTCACATCATAATCTTTACCACCTGCATGATATGTGGTGGAAGTCACGCCATTAATTGCGTAATTAATTTCATAAGCTACTGTATTTACATCCACGCCCAAATCCGCAGCTCGCTCTCTGTCAATTTCGATTTCAACTTGAGGAAGGCCTTGTTCCGTACCAACCTGGATATCGCCCAAATCCGCAATTCCTTTCATTACATCTTCAACTTTTTCCGCCACATCCAAAGCTGCCTTTAGATCATCGGATCGAATCACAAGATCAATATCTGCACCAGTCATCTGCCCTCTCATGCCGGCACTAAAATTGAATCTGGCCCCGGAAAAATCTGCAAAATGAGCACGCAATTTCTGCTGAATAGTCTGAGCATTATCGATCTGCTGAGAAGTTGGCGGCAACCGCACCTGGATGGAAGCTTTATAGCTGGAGCGTGCACCATAGCCGCCCGAACCGATGCTTGTGGTAATATTGTTGTATCCTTTCACTTCCTCGCGAATTATTCTTTCCATTTCAAGGGTAACTTTCTTTGTCTCGGCCAACGGTGTACCAATCGGCATGACGATATTCAGCGCTACAGAATCATCGTGGCCGTTTGGCATCATATTTACTTTTAACGTAGGCAAAATCGCTATGGAAACAGCCAGCAAACATAGGGCCGCCACAAGGGTTACCAGCTTATTTTTCAGCGCAAGATACAGGAGCTTTTTGTAGCCTTTTGTGATCTTATCTAAAACCCATTCAAAACCACCGTAAATTCCTTTTAAGACAGGATTTCTAACTGGTTTTTCATTTCGGTTTGTAAGGGGCAGGAACTTTCCAGCTAAAACCGGAACCAGAAAAATTGCTACAAAAAGCGAAGAAAGCAAAGAAATTACAATCGTAAAGATAATGCCTTTGAACATCTGTCCCATCATTTCCAGTTCCCTGATAAATAAAAGGAACGGAACAAAAACACAAATCGTAGTCAAGTTTCCAGAAATTACAGAAACCACCATTTCCTGAGATCCAAGAATTGCCGCAACCTTTGGTTTTGCCCCACGACTCCGGTATGTATAGATGTTATCAATCATTACAATCGACGCATCTACGATCATTCCAACGCCAAGAATCAAACCTGTCATTGTCATCATGTTCAACGTGATTCCTGCAAAGTTCATGCACAGCAAAGTAATCAGAATCGAAAGCGGAATCGAAATAGCAATGATAATTGTGGATTTAAAATTCTGCAAAAAGATGAACAGAATCACAACTGCCAGAATCAACCCCATATATGCAGATTCAACAAGAGTATTTATTGTTTCATTAATCGAAGTGGCCTGATCCAAAATCACTTCCAGATTTACGTCACTTGGCAAGTTTTTTTCGATAGCTGCAAGTTTTTCATGAACAGCTTTAGAAACCATAGCTGTATTCGAACCAGACTGCTTTGTTACAGAAACATAAACTCCAGGTTCGCCATTTATATAAACTTCTATCGGAAAACCGTCAATAGCGCCATTGTTGGGAGCATTGATGACAGTCTTGTCATTACAGCGGAAGCAGCTGTTAACGCTAAGGACAGCGGCCGGAGCTATGGTGCCAGTGTATCCATCGTACTGAACGGCAACCTGGTAGAAAGCAACGTCGGTGCCCAGAGCAAGATCACAGCGGCCAAGGACATCAATGTCTCTACCAAGGCTGATCATGATCTGTGCAACATCGCAGTCGGCGTACAGGGCGGCAAGGGCGCAGCCCTGGGAATAGAGTACCCGGCACCGGTCGCCCACATAGTCCTGTATCCCTTC
>ERZ808052.133-NODE-133-length-9971-cov-3.241965_pt1 | contig 9971 bp, 10 predicted proteins | sample MGYA00380200_ERZ808052 | MGnify/ENA primary metagenome ERZ808052 (study PRJEB31490, sample SAMN06133366) | cow dung metagenome | isolation source: H10 | host: cow | place: China: Chengdu | collected 2015-05 ...
AGAAGCGAAAGGACTACAATGATGAAATGAGAGCTAGAGTTGACGAAGCTACAAAGACATTCGAAAGTTCCATGCTCTCCGAAGAAAATATGGAAGATATCTTTGGCGATCTGTTTAATGACATGAATGGAGAAGATTCAGAATAGAATTATCAGCTTTATCAGATAGCCCATATTTCAAGTATTGAAAGATAGCCATAAATGCAAAAGTCGGCTTTAGCCCAAAATATTTATGGCTTTTTTTATGCTTCTAAAGTATTGCTCAATTTTTTGTGATTCAATATCATTTTTGATATGACAGGTATAGTTGATTATAATGCTGGAAACATTACCAGCGTCGAAAGAGCTTTGAATTCACTGCAGGCTTCCTATGTGCTTTCCAAAAAGCCTTCTGATCTGGAAAATTGCGACAGAATTATTTTTCCAGGCGTTGGCGATGCATCTTATGCCATGGAACAGCTAAAAAAAACAGGCTTTGACATTTTTCTGAAAGAATGGGCTAAAAGCGGCAAAAAGCTTGCCGGCATCTGCCTTGGTTCCCAAATAATTTTTGACTTTTCCGAAGAAGGCAACGTCCCTTGTCTTGGTTTGATCCCTGGAAAAATACGACACTTCCATGACCTCTGGAAAGAAGAAGGTATTGATGCGACATCCCTAAAGTGTCCTCACATGGGCTGGAGCGACCTTACTTATACAAATGGCGGCTCAAGTCTTTTTCAAGGTATTCCAGAGCATTCCGACTTTTATTTTGTCCATTCCTATGTGATTTGCCCCCAGGAAAAGTCAGTCATAAAGGCCACTGCAGATTTTGGAATCAAGGTTCCTGCCTGCGTCGAAAAGGATAACATTACTGTCTTCCAGTTCCACCCGGAAAAATCAGGGGAAAAAGGAATGCAAATACTTCGCAACTTCATAAAATAGGGGACCAGAATATATGCTGAAAAAACGCGTAATCGTATGTCTTGACGTAAAAGACGGGCGCACAACAAAAGGTGTAAAATTCCTGAATAACGTTGATATTGGCGATCCAGTAGAGATGGCAGCAGAATATTACCGGCAGGGAGTAGATGAACTGGTTTTCTATGACATCATCGCATCTGCCAGAGGTCGCGGCCCGATTCTGGACCTGATTTCAAAAGTTGCAAGCCAAGTCTTCATTCCATTCTGTGTGGGCGGAGGTATAAATACGATAGATGATATTCGGCAGACTATTTTAGCCGGTGCTGAAAAAGTAAGCCTGAATAGTCCAGCCGTAAAGAACCCACTTCTGATCAGCGAAGGAGCAAGGATTTTTGGCAATCAGTGCATAGTTTTGGGAATGGATGTAAAGAAGGATCCTTCGAAACCTAGTGGCTATGGCACAACGATTCATGGAGGCCGCGTTGAAACAGGTCTTGATGCGCGGGAATGGGCTATCAAGGCAGTTGGTCTTGGGGCAGGAGAAATTGTTTTGAATTCCATGGATGCTGACGGAACAAAAGATGGCTATGATGTGAAACTTACAAGAATGATTGCAGAAGCGGTGCCTGTTCCTGTAATTGCTTCCGGCGGAGCTGGAACTCCTTCTCACATGACAAAAGTCCTTACCGAAGGAAAAGCAGATGCTGCTTTAATTGCAACCATGGTCCATTCAGGAAAATACACGGTTGATTCGATAAAAGCTTCTTTGCACAAGGACAATGTCCCGGTTCGCCTTTAACCCACAGGAAATGGAGACTTTTTTAATATGATAAACTATAGGCAATGGCATGAAGAAGAGAATGGCAGCGTCAGTTTTTTTTCCGAAGGTCAAGTTTATTTTTGCCAATGCGACTTAAATCACAAGCTCAGCCTTTTTGAACTTTTGCGAATCGTTACAGATGCCGCAGTAGAAGATTTCAATCAGCGCAACATGAGCTATAACATTCTTACGCAGAATAATTTTGGAATTCTTGTTTCCAGACAGTCATTCAGATTTCACCAGATGCCTGCAGGTGATCAGAAAATCACGATAAAAACCTGGGAAGAAAAACCAGAACCACTGCAATTCGTCAGAGCGTACGAAATCTTTGACTCACAGACAAAACTGCCTTTAGTAAGCGGCATCTCCACATGGCTTTTAGTCGATCTTAATAAACGGCGGATCATGAGGACAAAGGATTTCCCTTTAAGAAAAGAACCTGATATTACAACAATCCATAACTGTCTTGATGCTGGAAAAATCACCATCTCATCGGATACGAAAATTTTAGGAAAAAGACAGATTTATTTCAGCGATATCGACGGAAACGGTCACATGAACAATGCCCGTTACGGATCCTTTGTAATGGATTTTCTTCCATCTGAATACCAGAACAAAAGCTGGAGCGATTTCAGGATTAATTACAACAAAGAAGCTGTACTTGGCGAAATGATAGAATTGTATGGTACATTCTGTGATGAAAACAAAAAAATATCAATGATCGGAAAACAGGGCCAGAACATCTGTTTTGAGGCGGAACTGTTTTACTGCTGATTATTGCAAAAGTTTTTCATGCAAAAAAATTGCAGATGCTTATTCTAGTGGGGAAAAAAAAAGATGAAAGCTGTCAGAATGTCGTATTTCCCCATAAAATTTTTTGGAGATTAAAATGTTTGAAGTAAGAGTTACAGCCGATTTTGCCGCAGCCCATTTTCTGCAGGACTACAACGGAAAATGCGAAAATCTTCATGGCCACAACTATAAAGTTTATGCACATGTAAAGGGCAATCAGTTGAATGAAGGAGGAATGCTTTTAGATTTCACTTTTCTGAAAAAATCCCTTCGCAAAGTCTGCGCCTCCATGGATCACACGAACCTAAACGAAAATCCCTTTTTCAAGCAAAACCCAAGTGCTGAACGTATTGCACTTTACATATACCAGCTCATCATTCTTGACCTTGAAAGTCAGGGCATAGACCTGAAAAAAACTGCACCGACAGCAGACGGGCAGCAGAAAGCTTTCCTTTATGCCATAGATGTGTTCGAAACTGATACAAGCAGGGCAAGATATATCCCAGACTAAAAAAAATTGTAACTTTTTTACCAGCGATTGTTTATATATACGAGATGTGAATTACCTTTATTCATTCTTACTCCTTTTTCTTTGGGCAGCCGGGTGGCTGCCCTCTTTTTTTCTATGCAGAATATTAAACAATCTGTTATAATTTTGTTAATGCTAAAACCATCACAATCATTTTCTGGAGCTTAATCATGAAAAAAATCTATCAAGGCATTCTGATACTTTTAAGTATTGCAGTTTTTTTCAGCTGCAAAAAGCAGGATGACGGAAAAATCACAAAAGACAATCTCAAAGTTGGTTTTATCTACATTGGCTCCATAAACGATGAAGGCTACACCACCTCTCAGAATCTTGGGCGTGTAGCATTGGAATCGAAAGGAATTCGAACAATGTATATGGAAAACGTTGCTGAAAACGAAGAATGTGAAAAAGCACTTGAGTATCTCATAAGCAACGGCTGCAATGTAATATACGCCACAAGCTATGGCTATAAAGATTATGTGATCAAGGCTGCGCAAAAGTATCCAAAAATTTACTTCTCTCATTGTTCAAGCAACATTACAGGACCAAACCTGTCATCATATTTTGGAAAAATGTACGAAGCCAGATATCTTTCGGGCATTGCCGCAGGTTTGAAGACAAAAACCAACAAAATAGGATATGTTGCAGCCTTCCCTCTTCCAGAAGTCATCCGGGGAATCAACAGTTTTACCTTAGGAGCTCAATCGGTAAATCCAGAAGCAACAATCCACGTCATATGGACCCATTCGTGGGATAACCCTCCTGCAGAACGAAATGCCGCCCTACAAGTAATAGAAGCAAGCTGCGACGTGATTGCCCAGCATCAGGATTCAACCGCAGCGCAAATGGCCGCCCAGGAAAAAGGAGTTTTCTGCATCGGCTACAATACTGCCACTCCAAATGCAGCACCTCTTGCTTATCTTACTGCGCCGGTTTTTCATTGGGCCACGTACATAACAAATAATGTGGAAAGAATATTGAAAGGCAACTGGGAAGCTAGGTTCTATTGGGGAGGACTAAAAGACAAGATGGTCGATCTGGATAAGCTAACATCCAGAAATGATCCAAACGCGGCAATTCTTATTGACAAGGCGAGAACTCAAATAGAGGAAGGAAAACTTGCCATTTTCCAGGGTCCACTGTATGACACTGGGAAAAATCTTGTAATTCCAAAAGACAGATCAATGTCTGATGAGGAAATCTGGAATATGGACTGGTTTTTGAACGGCGTTTTTCAGGTAAACTAAAAATTATCCAGCTGACAAAAACAGACATACGTTTGCCCCCATCGTCACAATATGATAAAATCACTGTTCTAAGGAATAAACAAATGCTTTCAGATATCAAAAAATCAATCTTATCAGGCCTTCTGATTACAATTGGCGGTTCAATCTATCTTTCATGCATTGCAAAAGGGATAGCTCCACTTGGTACATTCCTCTTTGCTGCAGGATTATTTACGATTTGTGAATATGGCTACAACCTTTACACCGGAAAAGTAGGCTATATCGCTTTTCATTTCAAAGACGGAAAATACATAGGTCTTGTTGCTCTTATTCTTGCATTCAATCTTCTTTCCACCTGGCTTTTGGGAATTGTGGCAGGATGGACTTTTCCAGCAGTTGCTGAGCAGGCAAAAAAGATATACGAATCAAAACTTGAACTCAACCTTTTGAAAGCTTTCATTTCAGCAATTTTCTGCGGAATTCTCATGTATCTTGCTGTAGATACATGGAAACGAGGAAAAATAATCGGCTGCTTCATTTACATACCTGTATTCATTCTTTGCGGCTTTGACCACTCCATAGCAAATTCTTTCTATTGTGGCGCAAGTCTTGGCTTCCAGGCATTTACATTTGACAACTTCTGCTTTGTAAGCTCAGTTGTGCTTGGAAATGCTGTGGGCGGAATGACAGTTCCTTTGCTTACACGAAGCTGGAAAAAAAACGAAGAACAAAATGCATAGATCCAAAACAAAGGAAGGAATCACCTCAAGTATATATTGCTATTGTTTCAAAAAAAATTAAAGCTATAACGCACAAATACATACTTTTGGCATTCCTTTTTTGCTCATTGCAAAAACAGCAAAATATGGATAAAATCAAATCATGAAGAATGTTTTGATTGTTGATGCCCTTCCAATGTTCAGGGAATTTTTAAAAGACAAGCTTACCGAAGAACGTATAGAATGCACTTTCATACAAGAAAAACGCGATGCCATCACAAAGATGATCAACCTTCTTCCAGATCTTGTAATTCTTGACGTTTACGATACTGACGATACTCAGGCTTTGATAGAAATCCTTAAAGAAATTAAAAAGGATCCTAATGCCAGCCGAATTCCAATCATTGCCACAGGCCCGCTTCTTCCACCAGAAGTCATCGGTATATTCGCAAAACTTGGCATTGTAAAATATTTTCTTAAACCTATAAAATTCGATGCCTTCTTTGAAAAGATTGGCCAGATACTTCGTACTGCTTTTTCTATGGACGTTACGCCTTGCGTTTTAGACATCCACAGAAATGGCAACATAATTTTCGTTGAAGTTGCCCTTGGTCTTAACCGAGAAAAACTTTCCCTTCTAAGATACAAACTTTCCGAAATCATCGAAAATGAAGAGATGACCCAACCTAAGGTTGTTCTTATGATTACAAATTTGGATCTGACTTTTGTGGATGGTCTGAATCTGGAATTGCTTTTGAACAATATTCTTTCAAATCCAGCCATCCAGACAAAAAACGTAAAAGTGCTTTCCTTCAGCGAATTCACAAAACAACTTATTGATGGTCACTCCGAATATAACGGAATTGAAGTTGCAGCCGACATTTCACAGGTATTGAATTCATTAGTCGACAGCTCAACTACATCCAGCGTTTCCGATTTGATTACAGACAAGATTCTCACAACAACTGACGAAAATTTTTCCGGCTCAATCGAAATGAGATTCTCATCCGACTCCACAAACCAGCAGGATATCGATGATACCAAGGATAACTCTACTACACAGGTTGCCGTTATTGATGACGACGCAGTAATTCTGAAGCTGCTTTCATCTTCATTCAAGAATGCCGGCATGGAATGCAGAACATTCTCAAACGGAACAGATTTTCTTTCCGCCTTGAACCATCACAAATTCGACGTAATTGTTCTTGATATAATGATGCCAGGAATTTCGGGATTTGACACTTTAAGACGAATGAATGCTCTTCCAAACAAGCCTTTGGTAATCGTTTACTCTCAGGCGATCAAAAGAGAAATGGTCATTCAGGCCCTTTCGTTGGGTGCAAAGCAGTATCTGGTAAAGCCTCAAAAACCAGAAGCAATCGTTGCTAAAGTCAATGAACTGTTGAACAATGCAAACAGATAAAACAGAAAATCAACAAGATTTACCAAAGGGACTGTATCTTGCAAATGCGGTTCACGAAATCAGAACTCCTGTGCAAACAATCATCGGCACACTTGATCTGCTTTCTGACACCAATCTTACCCCAGAACAAACAGAATACGTACATCAGATACGCTTTTCTTCCGATGTTCTGCTTTCTCTTGTAAACGACATTCTGGACTACTCAAAAATCAAGTCCAAGAAAATGACGATAGAAAACATTCCCTTCGATATAAAAAGTCTTACCGAACAGGCTGTCCATCTTATAAGCACAGAAGCGTTCAAAAAAGGCCTTGAAATCGTGACCGACATTGACGACACTCTGCCAGAACTTGTGATGGGAGCCCCAGCAAGAATACAGCAGGTGCTCATTAACCTTCTTAAAAATGCAGTAAAATTCACCGAACATGGATATATTCATATTGAACTTTCTGCCAGAAATGAAAATACATTGCAATTCTTCATTACTGACAGCGGAATGGGCATTCCAGAAAATAAACGGAAAAATCTTTTCGAAAATTATTTTCAAGGTGATTCCATTCAGAATATGTACGGCGGAACTGGACTTGGACTTGCAATCTGCAAAGAACTTGTTCATCAGATGAATGGAGAAATCGGCGTCAAGCCAAACCCTTATGGCGGCTCCAGCTTCTATTTCACTCTTCCCCAACCTGGAATTCTTGAGCGAAAAACGAAAATTTATCAGCTGCCTGTTCCAGCTACTACTCACATACTAATCGTTGATGACAGCATCATGGCCATCAAAAGCCTTGAAAAAAAACTTAATGCAATCGGTTTGCAGTACATCCAGCATTCTACAAATGCAAAAGAAGCTTTTATGAGCATGGAATATGCAGCAAAGCTTGGAAATCCATATGACATTGTTTTCATTGATATGGCCATGCCTATATTCGATGGATGGCATCTTGCCTCTGACATAAAGAACACTCCCCTGCTGAAAGACACAAAGCTCTACATGCTTGTGCCAGAAGGCCAAATGGGAAGCGAAGCAAAAATGAAAATTATGGACTGGTTTGCAGGCTATCTGTACAAACCAGTGCAGCGCGATAAACTTGACAGCCTGCTAATAGAAACCAACGGCACAATTTCTTCCATTTCAATGCTTGAAAAACTTCAGAATCCAGAAATTGCCAGGCAAAAGGAAGAAGAAGCCCAACAGGCAGAACGAACATTTGCAGCAGGAATCAAGATTCTAATTGTCGAAGACTATAGTGTAAACCGACGCATTCTCAAGGAATTTCTGGAAAAATTCGGTGCACAGGTGCTTGAAGCAGAAAACGGACAAGTTGCCCTTGAAACAGTCATGAAAGAAAGTGACATTCAGATGGTATTCATGGATATACAGATGCCGCTTTTAAATGGCATAGAAGCAACAAAGCAAATCCGAATGACGAAGTTTCCTGGAATCATAATTGCCTGCACCGCAAACGACAATCAAACTGACTTCATACAATATCAGAAAATCGGCATGAATGATATTCTTATCAAGCCGTTTAAAAAAGAAAACGTCCGCAATATGATAGACAAATGGAAAACCGTCCTGACACTTCCAGAAGCCACTCAGATTGCCCTCATGGACAGCAGAATCATTGCTAATGACGAACTATGGGATCCTGTGGATTTTGAAGACACCATCGGAAACGATTGGGATTTAGGGAAACAGATTCTGCTGGACTACAAAAGGCAGACAAAATCAATTATATGCGAGACGAAGAATGCCATTAAAAACCGAAGATTAGAAGACTTGATCCGCACTTCTCACACATTAAAGGGAAGCTCCGCAGCCATTTCTGCAAACCGGCTTCGAAACATCGGTGAAAGCATGAATAATGCTGCAAAGGAAGGCAACTATTCGGCATGTGAATCATTTCTAAATGATTTTGAAAAAGCCTTCGACCTTTTCATTGTAACATGTAACAAATGGGAACATCTGAAATAAAGCATTCCCAAAGGAAATTTCTATGATTAAGACAAACTACCACACCCACACTGATTTTTGCGACGGTAATGGAACCGTAAATCAGATTGCTCAAAATGCAATCCAAAAGGGCTTCAATATTTTGGGATTTTCAAGTCATTCAATGTACCCATTTTCAGGAAGCTACCATATTGTCCAAAAGGAGCACCCCCTTTATGTACAGGCGGTGAACGAGGCTAAAGAAAAATATAAAAACCAATTGACAATTCTTCTGGGTTTCGAAGCCGAATATGCACCAAATGTGACAAAGCCAGACTTCTCATACTACAAAAGCCTTTCCCCAGATTATCTTATTGGATCAGTACACTACATCTTCACTCCAAAAGGACGGTTGGCCGTTGATTACAATGCAGAGCGACTGGAGCAGAAAATAAACGAACTTTTTGGCGGAAATGCAAAAAAAATGGTTTGCGAATATTTCGCACTGGAACGGGAAATGCTTTCAAACAGCGCATTTTCCATTATCGGGCATCCAGACCTTGTAAGAAAAAACAACGGCCGTCTGCACATGTTTTGTGAAAATGACAGCTGGTACAGGAAAGAAATCAAAGCAACTGCGAATGCTATAAAAAAAGCCGGAGTAATTGTGGAGGTGAACACTGGAGCGATTGCCCGAAAATATATGGATGACGTTTACCCGTCAAAGGAATTTCTTAGCCTTTTAAGTGAAAGAAACATTCCAGTTACCATAAACTCGGACAGCCACACTCCAGAAGGACTTGATGCCTTCTTTGATAAAGCCAAAGAAGCACTTTGGAAAGCTGGCTACAACGAAGTGGCATACATTGACGAAAACAAGAACATCCGCATGCAGAAACTCGAATAGCATGCAGAAATGAAACTAACATCCCCCAGTCCCAATGCAAATGCAGCCAGGTAAAAAAAATTAGCGGTGCTTACGCTCTTCAGCACTGGCGCAATCAACACACATGGTTGCATATGGGATTGCCTGAAGTCTTGCTCCAGGAATATCGATACCACAGGAAGTACAGATTCCATACTTTCCAAGGCGGATTCTTTCCAAAGCACCATCAATAAGACGAATGCGCTGTGCATCCTGAGCACCAAGAGAATCAAGCAAAGTCCTATCAATGGCATCAGAGGCAACATCAGCTTCATCGCCACTTTCAACAGGCTTAACCAAATTCTTCATATCATCTATCTGATCAGCAAGAGCTTCAACAATCTGAGCCCTCTGCTTAAGAAGGTTTTCTTTGATTTCTAAGACAATTTTTTCATCCATTATTTAATCTCCCACTGCCAACACCAGAAAACTAGTTGTGTCAGCTCGTCTTTTTATGTTATTATAATAATATAAGTGCAAAATCTTAAAAAAACAACTTTTTTCTTTTAAAAGAACTAAGAAATTTTTTGTTTTTCACATGGAGGAATCGTGGCTAAAGAAGAAGCTATTGAAGTTGAAGGTGTTGTAAAAGAAGCATTGCCAAACACAATGTTCCGTGTTGAACTTCCAAACGGACACATGATTATGGCACACCTGTCCGGCAAGATGCGCAAGCATTATATCAGAATCGTTCCAGGTGAC
>ERZ808052.135-NODE-135-length-9946-cov-1.744756_pt1 | contig 9946 bp, 7 predicted proteins | sample MGYA00380200_ERZ808052 | MGnify/ENA primary metagenome ERZ808052 (study PRJEB31490, sample SAMN06133366) | cow dung metagenome | isolation source: H10 | host: cow | place: China: Chengdu | collected 2015-05 ...
CAGCGACTATCTGTTTCGGCTGTTCGGAGCAGAAGTTTGTCAGACGGATATGCATCGGTCTGACAAACGATAATGCAACGAACAAGATCCGAGACGTGCAGTTGCTTGGAGGTGTTCTTATATAATATTGGTTACAATGTGATGTATGCTTAAAAATGTATCATCATATACATCTAAAAGTGCCACGAACTGTGCCACATACTGCAACAGGCTCACCGTATGATTGAGGTGTGATAACTTATCTATTACTTCGCACCAACAAAACGAAATTGCATATGAGGAAAGAGCCTATTTCGATGACTGATTATCGTGCCTGTGATGAAACGATATGACAAGGAATGACACCTATTGTTAGTGCCATTGAAGTATAAAAATCTCTTCCTTATTTAGCAGTGCGAAACAAGAAAACAAGTGAAGTAATATAAAACAAAAGCGTATGGATTTAATCATTTTTGAGAGAAAGGCATTCGAGGAATTTGCCACGAAGATTGAGCAGTTCATTCTGCGAGTATCAAACTCACCCGTTGTCAAGAACGGGAAGAAAAAGACAAACAATTGGCTCGACCATCAGGATGTTTGTCAGAGGTTAAAGATTAGCAAGCGTACATTGCAGACCTTGCGTGATAACGGAACGCTTGCCTACACCAAAATCGGCAACCGCACATACTACCTGCCCGAAGATGTAGAAAGCATTGTAACGAAGGTGGAGGACAGACGAAAAGAAGCCAGATGGAAAGGGCGAGAAATCTAATCAATGTATAACAATAAAACCATTTGAACTATGTATCAGGAGATGAGAACAAAAGACGATGCGTGGATGCAGTCCATTCACGAGAGTATCGACCAACTATCGGAGATTATTGATAGTATGCCAAAAGATGGTGCAGCCTTACAAAACGATGATGAGTATCTATGCGACAAGGAGGTGGCATATATGCTTAAAGTCAGCCGAAGGACATTGAGCGAATATCGAAGCAATGGCACATTGCCTTACTATGTGCTCGGTGGTAAAGTTCTGTACAAGCGAAGTGAGATTGAGCAGGCGTTAAAACGGGAGTACAACGGCGAGCACCTACTTAATAGCAGCGGATAAACCTCTCTATATTTTTGGAGGGAGTGAAATTTACCGCTTGCCCTATATTCATCTGTTGTAAAATAATAGTGCCCCTATGGATAGAAACAAGAACAGCATACAAAAGGGTTATCAATGTAAGGACCCGTTTGTATGCTGTCTGTTTGTCTTTTTCTACATTTTCGTCAGTCGCTCATTTCCGTTGCCGTCTGCATTTCTGAGTACAGACATTGAAAGGGGAAAGGTTTTAGGACTGAATACTCTCGTAGGAGGAAGATTCAGACCGAAACGGCTTGTCGCCCCGACCTTTCAACTTTCAAGGGCTGATGTACTACCTTCGCAGACGAGCAAAAGAAAGGGGCGAATGACGGAATCGGAAAACTCATAATATCGCAGATTGATGATAGACCAAATTCAATTATTACCCTGCAATAATGAAAAATGCACCACCTTTTTGCTCGTTCATAAAAAAGTTGTACCTTTGTGTATCAGGAGTTATCCCAATGGTGCAAAACAATAAAGAACTCTGAAATAGGAACGGTTGCCATCTCGTTACCCAATTTTCAAGCAATCCGAATAACCGTTTAATTCTAAGATAATTGCAAATTCCCGATTTTTTTCAAAAAAGAGGTTAGATGTTGGGAATTACGCCAAGCAACCATGTCGAGATGAAGACATAAATCAACAAACCGACTACGTCGTTGGTGATTTGAATAAACGGTCCTGTCGCGAGTGCAGGGTCGATTTTGAGCTTTTCAAGCATCAAGGGCACAAAGGTGCCAAACACGGATGCGAATATCACCACTAAGAATAATGAAACTGCCACCGAGATGGTGACTGCGAAGTCGTCGGGCATCACAAAAAGGTTGTAGATGAAGACTCCGACCGATATGATTGTAGCGTTGAGAAGCGATATAAGCACTTCTTTGAAAATCTGGTTGCCTGCGTTTTTGATGTCGAGAGAGCCGTTGGCAAGACCTTGTACGACAATAGCCGATGCTTGCACACCGACATTACCACCGGTGCCCATAATCAATGGTATGAATAGGGCGAGGGCTGTCACTTGAGCAAGTTGCTCTTCGAAACCGCCGAGGATTATAGAGCTGACAATCCCCCCGACAACGCCGATGAGAAGCCACGGAATGCGTGCCTTGGTCTGAGCCAATACAGAGTCGTCGGCATCGACGTCAGATGAGAGACCGGAAGCAAGCTGATAGTCGCGTTCGGATTGCTCACGGACTTGGTCCATGACGTCGTCGAAGGTGATGCGACCGACAAGTCGTCCGATGCTGTCGACCACAGCTACAGCTGCAAGGTTGTATTTTTCAAAGTCGAGAGCTACTTCGTCGATAGGGGTGTCGGTGCGTACGACTTGAGGCTCTGTCTCCATGACGTGCTTAATCTTGGAAGCAGAAGGGTGGGTAATCATCTTCTTCAGCGGCAACACTCCACGCAGACGATTATCGTTATCGACGACATATATGTTATAGACTTCGTCCATGTCTTCGGCTTGGATGCGCATCTCTTTCAGACATTCAGGCATCGACCAGTTTTCGTTGACCACAATCATTTCTGTGCCCATCATACCACCGGCTGTTTCCTCATCATACTGCAAAAGGTCAACGATGTCGCCGGCTTGTTCAACGTCTTCGATAAGTGAGATGACCTCTTCGCGCTCATCTTCGTCAAGCTCCTTGATAAGTTCGACAGCGTCGTCGGTGTCAAGTTCTTCGACAGCATCAGCGATTTCTTCGCTATTCATGCCCTCAAGAAGTTTGCCACGTTCTTCCTCATCAAGCTCCATAAGCACATCACCCTTCAACTCATTGTCTTCAATGAGGTCGAAGAGCCACTCTGCTTCTTTCTTATTGAGTGATTGGAGAATTTCTGCGATATCAGCAGGGTGCATATTTGCGATTTCGCTATGAGCTTGCTTGTCGTCGCGTTGCTCCACCAATGCGCTGATGCGTTCTATGTCTTTATCAGAAAACTCTTTCATGATGCGTCTGAGTGAGGTTTAGAAGATGTTTTTATTAGGGGTTGCTTTATCCATTACCCCTTTAGATATTGCAAATTTAGCAAAGTCCATTGACAATGCCAACAGAATTTGCAATTTTTTCTCTCCTCGGTCGCATTTTGTTATGACCGAGGAGAGTGTGTCGCGAGAATTATAGTTTGACTACTTTGGCAGAGCCGATGATGCGATTTTCGCGTAGGAGCACAGCGATATAGATGCTCGACTTAGCGTCGGAGCGGAGTGTAATCGGCTGTCCTGCAGTCAATGAAGCATCGGTCTGTGCCACTATGTTGCCACCGAGGTCGACAAGGTGGAGAGTGTAGTCGCCATCGGTTTGCACAGTGGCTTGTAGTGTGTCGCTGAATGGCGATGGGTAAGGATTGAAGTCGAAGCCGTCGATAGTAGTGCCGACGATGCCCGAATTTATCTTGCCATCGATGTCGACGACATAGATATAGGCGTATTCAGCTCGATCTTGTCCAACTCCGTTGTCGAGGTTGAGTTGAGGGGTGTAGATGCGATATGTGCCTTTCTCAAGGCTTGGGAAACGAAGTTCGGCTGAGCCGTGTGCTACGCCTTGCTCGTCGACAGTGATCTCTGATGTTGTGGCGAAACCATCAGCTACAGAGAGCGTCGGAACAAGTGTTGTCGGTTGGGCTTTAGAGCCACGCAAAGCCGGATAACCTACGGTGACGATTTCGTCCATAGATGTCGAATGTGTGCTGAAAGCGTGGTTGAGCTCTGCTTTCGGATAGGTCGATAGAGCGTTGCGATAGATGTCGTCTCCTTCAAAGTCCCAAAGTGCTGTCATGCCGGTAGGAGGGTTGGAAGCGTCTATGTCGCCCATAGTCGATGCAATGGCATCGGCATCAAGAGCCACGTTGTAGAATTGGAGGTTGTCGACCACTGCATCGTAGCCGGCAAAACTGCCGACACCTGCCGTGCCACCAACGGCTATGATGGCATTAGGGTCGAAGTCTTTCCAAGCCTTGTCTTTTGGCTCGGTGATAGACTTAGGTGTGATGAGCTGACCGTTGACATAGAGCGAGAAGTTGCGTTCGGAATTGGTGATGATGCCGTAGTAGCTTGATTCGGTGGTCTTATACTCATCGAAAACGTATGCGACATGATACCACGCATTTTCTTCAAATTTCACTTTGCCTTTGCCGTTGTCGTCGGTGAAGTCGTAGACGAATGTATTGTTGTGGTGGCTGCGGATAGAAATGTTGTTGAGATAGCCGTCGTCGGAGATAGTGCCCCAAAGCCAACCCCAGTCGGAATATGGCCAAGCGTCTTTAGGGTTGCGTATGTTGAGCAGCCATGTAGGGTCGGAGAGGTCGGTGAATTTCACCCAGAATGCGACGCTGAATTTGAGGTCGGATTCGTCAATGGTGACTTTTTCCCAACCTTCACCATCCTCGATAGTCTCAATGTCGGCTTGCACACCGGCTTGTCCGGCAGGAATGCCGAGTGAGTAACCACGAAGATTGACACCGCGAGAAACAGTGCCGATAGCACCTGATTCGGCTGTGTATTGCATTGTCAGCGTGTCGGCAGGGCGGAGTTTCATGCCTGTACCCGGCAAAGTGGTGTGTGTAGCCTTGAGGTCAGACTGAGTGCCGTCGTTATTGAGCACTAAATAGTCGGCGTTTTCGTCGAGAGTGGCAGTGGCCATCTCTTCTGTCACTTCAGAGATAGCGTCGCTATCACCATCAGTATCGACAGGGTGGAACGATGAGATAACAGGCTCTGCTACAGCCACATCGCTATAAATGTGGATTGCAGAATGGAGGCGACGCACATTGCCTTCAGCATCGTATGCTTCGATGTCGTAAGTGCCGTAAGGAAGCGCATCAAGACTGACGGTTTCGGCATCGATGTCGGCTGATGCTTCAAAGCTGTGGCAACCATTGATAGTGAGTTCGATCGGTGCATCAAATGATGCGTTGTTGCGTGGACCGATGAGTTTCCAACCCTCTGCCGGAGCATGAAGTGGGTCTTTGAAACCGATGCTGAATTGTTCTCCATCGGTGATGAATGTGTCGGAAACTTCGATGTCGTCGTTGACGATATATGTCTCTGCTTCGAAGTCGATAGTCATAGGCTCGCTCCATGCGATAGTCGATTCGCTCTGCATGTCGAGGCTGACAGCAGAAACGCCGACAGAGAGTGTAGCACCTTCAGCCTTCGCCTTTACAGGGTCGTATGGAGCAGAGAATAATAGTGCTGCCCACGAAGTTGTAGCACCCATAAGAGTAGTTTCTTCCGACTCGGCATAATTGATGCGAGCGTAGATTTTATATAGCGATGCGTTGTGGTCGATGTTGTAGTGGCCTTGACGGTTGCCCTCAGAAAGGTTGAGGTCGAATATCACCTTAGCGTCGAGACCATCTTTGTGAGCAGCGAGCAGCGTGGCAGATGTCACTGTAGGAGTGTCAGGAGCTGCGTATTCGGCTCTACGGATAGAAACCTCACCGATATTGATGTCGAGGTCAGAAGCATTGTCGAATTGCAATGCGATAAGAGCCAATTGATTGGCTTCGGAGATTGTGAAGCTTTTTTCGATCCATTCAGGTGTAGCGACTTGGTCGGTAGATAGCACGATGTGGTCCTGTGCAGATGTCCATTGTGAGCAATCTTCGCCATAACCAAGCATCAATGCCATGTCGGCAGAGCCCTTTGCAAGCTTGTAGCGCACTGTTACGATGTCGCCTGCTTGGAGGTCAAAACGAGTTTTAAACAAGTGAAGTACGGCGCTTTTCGACTCTGTGCCGCGAATGCGAAGAGAGGAACCACCCATCCATGCATCGTTCCAATCAAACTCTGCACTGAGTCCTACAGGAGCCGATGAGTAGTCTCTGCCGAGAGGTGATGCAGCCCACCACCAACGCCATGTCGGCAGGTAGTCTTGAATACCGATATTAGTCCACTCTTTAGAGTGCTGACGGATGCCTTGCCAATTGAAATACTGACCGTTGCCAAGGTTGAACGCACTATAGAACGGCTCTTCGCTGAGGTCCCAGCAGAGTGTGCTTTGTGCTGCTACCATTTTAGAGAGACCGAAGAACTGGGTGTCGAGAGAGTTGTCGATATTCTCGTTGATTTCGAGTGATGCGTCGAGAGCGTGGACAGGGTTGAAGCGACTGTTGGTGTACCAACGTTCAAGCAATCGTTGATAGGTGTGTTGCACCTCGAGTGGTTGAGAGCCATAAGCGAATCGGCGTTCCCAGAAAGTGTTGGAATCGTGGCCCGACCACATACCGATAGATACGGCCTTGTCGTAGAGGTATTGCCAACGACCATTCTGCTCGCCGTTACCGGTCAAGACAGGATAACCGCCTTGGAGGTCAAACGTCGCATAAACATCAAACGGATTACGCTTCAAAGTGTTTGTGGTGTATTCGATAGATGCCGGGAGATATTCCACGTTGCCGTTGTTGAAGTTGGCATTCCAGTTGTAGTTGAGGAAGTAGGACGCAGTCTTATTGTCGGCATCGCCGAAGAAGATTTCTGTCTCCGGGGTGACACCATTGTCGAAAGTCGGTCCGGCAGTCAGTGTCTCGCCGTCATACCAGATGTTTTCGGCAGAAAACGACTTCATGTCGCCTGTGTACTTACGCTCAAAGTGCTGAGTGATAGCTTTATTAAGTTCAACGACTTCGGGAATGCCATGTGCATTGTAGCCACCGGCATATTCCGAGTTGTAGCCAATGCCGTCAATGCCGTAGTAGTCAAGGTATTCGATGACCTTGTTGCGGCTTTCTTCGGTAGCACCGAGCTCGATGTAGAGGTCGCCCCAGCCGTTGCTTGCCATGTCGGCACCGAAAGCAGGTGTCGACTGAGTGGCTACAGCGACGCCGTTCTTATGTGCAACATCGGCAAAATTACCCGGCAGACGCATGAAGCGGTCGCTCCATGCTCCCCAGGTAGAGATGTATTGCCACATCGAGAACACTTCGCTATTGAACAAGCCATTAGGCAGGATTTCAAACGGCGACTTGGTAGAGTAGCTGTAACTGAATCCGTATGGCCACCAGTTGAGTATCTTCTTGCTATAGTGCGAATAGTCTTTGTGTTCGCTATAGACGCTATTAGTGTCCCATTCCCACCAAGGAATGAGTTTGGTATTGATCTGTGTTGCAGAGTTGACAAATCTTGCTTTCGGTTTTACGCGCGAGATGAAGAAATTGTCGTCATCAGATAGTGGAGTGCCTTTCTGCCAATCGTCAATACGGAACGCTGTCCCACTTTGACTTTGGTCGATTTGTCCCGGACGAAGATATTGGGCACTTGCCGTGAACGATGCTCCGAGCGAGATGAGTGATACAAGAAGATACTTATTCATAGTGGTTTTAGAGGATGTTTTATTATTGGGTAAATCTCGGGAATCGATATAAATTCCCGAGATTTAGTTATTCTACGTTAGCTTTGGGGTGCTCCCGTTAGCTATTCATTTTGACTACGCTTGTCGGTGGGAGGGTGTCGTTGCGACGGTCGATGGCATTGACTACGTTGTCGGCGAGATTCCAGAAAGCGTCGACTTGTGGAGTAGGACCTGCAGGTTGTCCATCGGCAGTCAATCCGAGTGCAGCCGGAGTGCCGGCATCGCCATTGCCACAGATGTCGGCCACCAAAGGCACTTGTGCCAATAGGTCTACGCCCATCTCTTCTGCCAAACGCACACCGCCACCATTGCCGAAGATGAAGTATTTTTCTTCAGGGTGCTGGAGAGGTGTAAACCACGCCATATTTTCTACAAGGCCCAAGATAGGCACATTGACCTTGTCGCCGGTGAACATTGCGATACCCTTGCGAGCATCGGCAAGAGCCACTTCTTGAGGAGTGCTGACCACTACGACACCTGTGATAGGGAGTGTCTGCACGAGAGTGAGGTGGATGTCGGATGTGCCCGGAGGCATGTCAATGAGGAAGTAGTCGAGTTCGCCCCAGTTGGCATCGGTGATGAGCTGACGCAATGCGTTGCTTGCCATACCGCCACGCCAAAGCACAGCGCTATTTTTGTCGACTACGAAACCGATGGAGAGCAACTTGACACCATATTTCTCCATTGGTACAATCTTGTTGACGCCGTCGACCTCTTCCATGTAGAGTTGCTCATCTTCGAGACCAAACATTTTAGGCACAGACGGACCGAAGATGTCGGCATCGAGAAGACCGACCTTATAGCCTTTTGCTGCGAGAGCGACAGCAAGGTTGGAAGCGACAGTAGATTTACCTACGCCACCTTTGCCCGATGATACGCCGATGATGTTCTTAACGCCCGGAAGTGGATTGGCAGGCTTTTCAGGGACAGGACGACGAGTCTTGACAGCGATGTTGCCTTTGATTTCGACATCAGCACCGACATAGGTGAGGATAGCAGTTTCAGCTGCTCTGACCACGCTCTTCATGAATGGGTCGGTCGGTTTGTCAAAGATGAGAGAGAAGGTGACCTTGCGTCCGTCGATGCGGATATCGTCTTCGATCATGTCGTTTTCGACAAGGTTTTTGCCGTTGCCCGGATAGCGAACGGTCTTGAGGGCCTCGGTGATGAGAGCCGGATATATAGGATCGTGTGTCATTGTTTTGATTGTGATTTGATGATTTTACAATAGTTTTATATCTATAAAAATGGGAGTTTAATAACTGACGCCATTAATATTAAACATCGGAGCCTCGATTTCGGTTCTTAATCGGTCGCGGGGTTCATACCTTGCACTATGCCACGAGGGTAGGAGTGGTAGTCGTCACGCTCGATGTCGTCCTCTTCTGGCTCTTGGAGAGCTGTGTCGCGCAGTGGGTTGAACGAGATGAACTTGATAGTCTTGCCTCGCGAAAGCCATTGTTGCTCGTAGAAGGTCTTGATGGATAGCACAGGGTCGGCCATGCCACTGCCGTAAAGGTCGTCGGTGTCGGCTTCGGTCGGGAAGTTGTTGAGCTTCACCAAGCGAGAAGTATATGTGTAAAGGAATGGGGAGTCGGTCTTGAGGTGGATAAGACCATTAGCACGAAGTATCTTGCGATATAGCTCCAAGAAGCGAGTTGATGTCAAGCGACGGCGTGTCTTCTGCATCTGTGGGTCGGGAAATGTAATCCATATTTCCGACACCTCTCCCGGAGCAAAAAGCGACTCGATGAACTCGATACGGGTACGAAGAAATCCGACATTGGTCAGATTATGTTCTGTAGCATATTTCGCTCCCTTCCAAAGGCGAGCGCCCTTGATATCTATGCCTATATAATTGAATGCCGGATTACGCTCTGCCAGATCTACAGTATAATCTCCCTTTCCACATCCAAGCTCCAGGACAATCGGCTTGTCATTTCCGAAGAAATCACGTCCCCAGTTACCCTTAAGAGGATGATCACAATTGAGAACCTCGGATGTTGCCGGCTGCACCAGACACCTGAAGGTCTCGTTTTCCCTGAATTTTCTTAATTTATATTTTCCCATTATTCCTCCTTCTTCGGACGGTCATTACGACGGTTGTTCTTATGGCCGCCTTTATGTCCCTTGTTTCCTCCCTGTTTCTTTTCTCCAGAATTTTCCACCGGCTTCTGTTCCACCGGCTTGTTCTCAGCAGCGGCCTCATTCTGAACCTTCTTCTGACCGCCGTTTCCGCCATAGCTGAACACGCCGTTGGCCCCGTCGGCATCGCTGGTGATGGTTGCACCGTTGATGGTAGTTGTGGAGCCGTCCTTCGCCAGCACAGCGGCATTGAGGCCGTAGAAGTTGCAGCTGTCACCGCCGTCGGAATCGCCGGTTTTGGTGACGGTGGGATCAGTGATCGTTACGTCATCGGAAGTGCTGATCAAAAGAGCGTTTTCATCCGAAGCCGAGCTGTCATAGGTCTGGC
>ERZ808052.136-NODE-136-length-9943-cov-3.693290_pt1 | contig 9943 bp, 6 predicted proteins | sample MGYA00380200_ERZ808052 | MGnify/ENA primary metagenome ERZ808052 (study PRJEB31490, sample SAMN06133366) | cow dung metagenome | isolation source: H10 | host: cow | place: China: Chengdu | collected 2015-05 ...
CTTACGGGGCTTTGCCTGCGTAGGATTGGAGAAAATTTATGAAAGTTTTGTTTGTTACTTCTGAGCATCCTGCGGATTTATTTGGTGGGCTTGGAACTTTTACCAGGGAATTTGTAAGGGAACTGCGGAAGTTTGCACAGGTAAAATGCGTTTATTTTCATCTTCGGGATGAAGAACCACCTTTGCCTGATGAAACTGTTGATTTTGTTTTGCGTCCTTCCATGGTTTTTGATGCTTTTGCGCAGGATGCAAGGATTCTTGAAGTGGCGGCTTCGTTCAGAGCTCAGCTTGAGCCTCTGATTCGTGAATTCAGGCCTGATGTGATTCATTGCAATGACCGGCAGACTTATCTTCCTTTTAGATTTGACAAAAATGTTCTTTATTCTTCTCATCTGATTTACACGGATTTGATTTCCAGCTGTTGTCTTGACGACATTTATTTTCAGGAAGTAAAGGTTGAGCGTTGCGCATTGGAACATTCAACGCTGGTTGCAGCCTATTCGGATTTTGCGGCAAAAAGTGCATTGAAGCTTGCAGGTGGCATGTGTGTTCCTGTGGTATTGCCGCTGGGTTTAAAATTGGAGAATTTCATGAAAGCTGGAATTGAAAAATGCTGTAAAAAAGGTGGTCGAAAGGGCGGAAAGCTTCGGGTCTCTTATTTTGGCCGCTTTGAAAATGTGCAGAAAGGTCTGAACGATTTCATATATGCAGTAAATGTTTTGGGCAAAAACTTTAAAGAAAAACACAACATTGAATATTCCCTTTATGGCCGTGGCGAACTGGATGATATTGTGGATCCAAGTCTTTTTGACAATATCGCTTTTTTGAAAGGTGCACAATTGTATCAGGCCTATGCCGATGCGGATATTGTGGTTATGCCAAGTCGATATGAACCATTTGGATTTACGGGACTTGAGGCTATGGCATCAGGTTGTCTTGTGCTTTTGCCTGTAGGCCTTGGAATGGATATGTATGCCGTTCCTGACTGGAACTGTCTTGAAATTCCAAATGATGGTGAAGGAATTGCCAAAGTTCTTCTTAGAGCTGTAGAGGATTTTGATAGTTTGAAGCTTCTTAGGGACAATGCGGTTCGCACTGCCAGAAACTGGACTTGGGAGCGTTGCGTTCAGTCTCATCTATATATTTACAATCAGATGGCCAAAGGAAGAGTGTCTCAGCTTTGTTCCGCATATCGAATTGAGGAACGTTCTGTTCTGGAAAAATACAACAGAAGCAATGATGTAGAGAAAATCTATTGTGCGGAAACAGAACGTCAGGCCGCGATGATGGCCGTTCGCTCTGTGAAAGAAACCTATGGTCAGGATGCAAAGATTCTTGTGCTAAGCGGAGTGTATGCTCCAGATCCTGAAGATGTTCCAGAAAATGTTCAGGTGTTTTCTGTGCTGAACGAAGGAAAGATGGGAATTACGGTGCGGCCTGAATGCCTGCCCTTTGATGACGGGGAATTCGATGTGGTTATATGCTGCGGCGCCTGGGAATCTGTTGTGGATCCGTGTGGATCTTTGATGGAAATGCAGCGTGTAGGAAAGAAAAATGTAATCGTTTTGTATTACATCGGCCAGCCACATTCCTGGCAAACATATCAGATGGATGGGGATGAAGACTGGCATTTGATGAACAGTTCCGACTGGGAATGTGTTCGCCATCTGGATGAAATCTCTGAAAATCAGAACGAAAACGATTGTGCCAACCGCAAAATTCTGGCTGGCCTTATAAATATGGAAAAAATCGTTCCGTATGGAGCGGTAATTTATAATCATTTTTACCAGACAAAGGAGGTAGTAAATGAAATCATTGCTTAATCAGTTCAAGGAACTGGATTTTTCGCAGCTGCTTAAGGTAAACGGCGGTTACAGCGGTTCGTCTGGAGGCGGTTCATCATCAGGTAATTCCCATGCAAGTTGTTCATTTGGTGGTTCATCTGGTGCTAGTGTCACAGTTTCACGCGGGTACAGTTCAAGTTCCAGTGGATCTGGTGGGGGGCACTGTAACCTTGCCACAGTAACTGTAAAAGGTACACCAAGTTCGGCAACCAAAAGTTATGCCGTTAATTGCGCAAGCAGCTATTCGCAGCAGCAGCCACAACTTATCAAATGGATCTACCCTGCTGTCGGAAGTAAAGATTCTTTCCCTTCGATTTCTTCAATGAAAAGAGTTATGTAATCTTGTAAAAAATTACGATTTTTAGAGATGTTTTTTTAGTTATTGAGGTTTTATGAAAAGACTTGTTTTGGTAAAGCAGCATGATGAAACCGACTGTGGTGCAGCATGTCTGGCAACGATTTCAAAATATTACGGAAAGAAAATCAGCATTCAACGGATAAGATATTTAAGTGGAACTGATACTATGGGAACAAGTGGACTTGGAATCATGAAAGGTGCCCAATCCCTTGGTTTTTCCTGCAGGGCTTTGCGTACTGTTGAGAGAGTCGTTACGGAAGAAATGCCTGTTCCTTTTATTGCCCATGTTCATAAAGATGTAATAGATCATTATGTGGTTGTGTATGGAAAAAAACATGGAAAACTGATTGTGGCAGACCCGGCCGAAGATATTAGTCTTGTTTCACCTGAAGATTTTGCGAAGATCTGGACTGGAGTCTTTTTTGTGGTGTTGCCTGAAAATCGTTTTGAGCGAACGAAGGAAACCAAAGGAATATTTCAGCGTTTCATATATCTTCTGGCTCCATATAAAAAAACTGTGCTGGAATGTTTTATGGCCGGCATAATCTTGAGTCTGCTTGGTGTAGCGAGTGCTTTTTATTTCAGGTTTTTGATTGATGATGTGCTTTATTCGCAAATGAGCAATACATTGACCTTGTGTTCTTTGGCATATCTTGTGGTTATTCTGTTTCAGACAGCCACAGATTTTGCCAGGAATCAGCTGATGAATTACATGGGCAATAAAATCGATTTGAGCCTGGTATGCGATTATTTTCGCCATATTCTGCATCTGCCCATGCAGTTCTTCACTACGCGAAAGACCGGAGAGATTCTTTCCCGTGTTGCAGATACGGCTGTAATCAGGCATACGATAAGTTCAACGAGCCTTGCAGTGGTTATTGATACATGCATGCTGGTTTTTGGAGGGATTTTCCTCTTCTTGTTCGGATCAAAGCTTCTGGTTGTGGCAATTATTCCTGTAATCATTTCAGCGGTTCTTGTATGGCTTTTCATAAAACCATTTCAGAGAAAAATTCGGGCCCAGGCTGTTTTGGAAGCGGAAAAACAATCCGTTCTTGTAGAAAGCATTAACGGCATGGGTACAATAAAAGCTTTGTCTTCTGAGCAGTCCGCTTTTTCCAGAGCCGAAGAAAAAATTGTGGGCTGCGTGCGAAAAAGTATTTCCCTTGGAACCATGGCTAATACGCAAGGTGCATTGCAGCACCTGGTTTCATCAGTGGGAACTTTGGCCCTTTACTGGATCGGAAGCCTTTTTATTCTGGATGGATCCATGTCCCTTGGGCAATTGATTTCTTTCGTTACCCTTTCAGGATATTTTCTTGGCCCGCTGGCCAGGCTTTTGACCCTTCAGCAGTCTTTGCAGGAAGCGGTGATTGCTTCAGACAGGTTAAGCGAAATCCTTGATATGGACGAAGAAACGGCCGGGGAAGAAGCAAGAGGACTTGTGAAACCTGAAGCAATAAAGGGCCGGATAACGGTAAAGGACCTGAGTTTCTCCTATGGGACAAGAGGTGCTGCAATTTCCAATATAAACCTGAAAATCAATCCTGGTGAGAAGGTTGCCTTTGTGGGAACTTCCGGCTCTGGAAAAACCACAATGACAAAGCTTTTGATGAAATTCTATAAGCCGGAAAAGGGCAGCATAACCGTGGATGGGGTGAATCTTGAGGATATGGACACAAAAGCATTCCGTTCTTGCATCGGGTATGTTCCCCAGGAAGTGCTGCTTTTTTCTGGAACAATTCGTGAAAACATTTTATGGGGTTCGGAAGGTTATGGCTTTGAGCAAATGAAAGCCGCTGCCCAGGCCGCACAGGCAGACTCATTTATTGAAAGATTGCCGGACCGTTATGAAACGATTGTGGGAGAGCGTGGTGCGACTCTTTCTGGTGGAGAGCGGCAGCGTTTGTCGTTGGCCCGTGTGCTTTTGCGAAATCCAAGCCTATTAATTTTGGACGAAGCTACGGCAAGTCTGGACAGCATTTCAGAAAAAGCAATCATGGAAACCGTGAACCAGGCTGGAAGCAAGTGCACCATGATCATTGTTGCTCATCGCCTTTCCACAATAAAGGATTGCGACAGGATTTTTGTATTCGATAAGGGTCGTCTTGTGGAATGGGGCAAGCATGATCTGCTTTTGAACAGAAAAAGCTGGTATTGGCGAATGTGGAATGCACAAAACGCATCGTAGAAAGCTTTAGGTAGGAGTAGAAAATGAAAAAAGTCGTATTGTATCCAACCTCTTGTTTGACTGGCTTCAGCGAAGTCATGCAGCATGAGGAACCTAAGGGACTGCACAATATTTTATGGATTACTTCGCTGCTGATTGTCTCTTTAATAGCTTTTTTGTTTTTTGGAAGAATTGACGATGTGGTCCGTGCTCAGGGAATAGTCAGGCCAAAAAGCAATGTTTCATGCGTCAAAAACATAACTTCCGGAGAAATTCAGGAACTATATTTTAAGCCAGGGGATTATGTTCATTCCGGGGATCGGCTTTTGAGCATAAAGCCTGATGCTTTGGAAGCGCAGAAAAAGTCCGTTCTAGCCCAAAAAATTGAAGCGGAAGAGAAGGTTTTAGGGCTGGGCCGAATTCTTGAGGATCTGGCTGAAGGAAAAGCGTTTTCCACTTCAGAAGCCCCTTTTGCAAAGGCACGGTTTTCTGCTTATCTGGATCAGGTGAAATTGCTTCAGGCAAAAGCCGATCGGCTTGGAAAACTTTACCGCGAAGAAAAGGAACTTCCTGAATTTTCAACCACAAAAGCGCAAATTGAAGAAAAAAAATATAATTACCAGTTTGCCATGCTGGAATGCGAGGAATACAAATCAAATTTCAAAAGTCAGATTCGTCAGGAATTCGACAATTCCAAACTGAATCTTGAAAATCTTACCCAACAGCTTGCTCAGGTAGAAGTTGCTTTAGGAAATCTGGTTCTGGTCTCTCCAGTCGATGGTTATGTGCAGGAAATTTCGTCGCTGAATCCAGGGGATTATATTTTTACCGATCAGCAGATTCTGAATATTGTTCCTTCGTCTGAATCGAATTGCAGAATCGAGCTGAATATTCCGGCAAATGAGATGGGAAAAATAAAAAAAGGACAGAAGGTTCATTTGCGTTTTCCTGCTTTCCCGTATTCAGAATTCCGTGGAATCGATGGGAAGCTTAATTTGATTCAGCCGGATGCTCAGTCTACTTCTACAGGTGCGCTGTTTTTCAAAGCTTATGCAGAAAGCGATTCCATGTATTTGAAAAGCAAGGATGGAAGTCAGTTTCAGATAAAGCCAGGATTTGCTGTGGATGGAAGAATCGTATTGGAAAACCAGTCACTGCTTCAATTTTTTCTTCGAAAACTTGATCTGGATTTATAGGATTTTCTGGAGGCAGAATGAAACAATTGAAAAGATTTTGTAAAAAAAAGAACTGCGCTGTCATTGCGGGACTGCTTTATGCAGGATTTTCGCTTTTTGCCCAAAAGCTAACGCCTGCCACCTCTCTTTCAATAACGACGCAATTGAAAGATTCGCTTTCTTCTAATGAACCGGCCGATAGTTTTTTATATCTTCCCTATTCCTTGCATCTGAGCGAACTCCATCTGGCACAGGCCACTTACCAAAAGGAAATGAATCAGGCTGAATCATATCGTTTTCCATATATGCCAAGTCTTTCGTTTTCTGCAAAGGCCAGTGCATCTGGAGAACTTCTGCGCTTTTCTGGTCTGGATTCGGTGAAAGAAGCATTCTCTAATGCCGATTGCAGTTCATCATTCGCCAGCGCTTCTCTTGTGTTGCATCAGCGGTTGCCAGGCGCCGCTTCAGCAGATTTTTCTGTGGATGTGCCTTTTTCCTATTCGTTTCAGGAATATGAGGGAGCATGGAGCATAGCGCCTTCTGTTGGATTTTCTGTGCCTCTGACATTTTCCCATAAACTCATAAAAGCCAATGATGCTTTTATCCAGCATAAATACAGGCGCAAAAAAAGCATTTACGGCCTTTCGCTAAAAACTGATGGGCGGATGGCTTACAAGAAATTTTTTGAAAGCGCCAGCGATTTTATCTATTGTTCGGCGCTGGAAAAAATCTATGACAAAAAACAGGAGCTTTTGGAATTTCAGCTGGAAGAAAGTGAACGGCTTTTCATCATGGGGCGTATAACTACGGTGGAGTTGAATCAGTTGAAGAATCAATTGCAGGAATTTTATCAGACCCAGATGGAAAACAAAACGAAGAAGATTCAGATGTATTGCGAACTTAATGTTTGTGGAGATTTTTTTCTGAAGGAAATGGGTGATAAAGAAGCTCTGGGAAAAGAAGTTGATTATGAGCAGTTTTTAAATGAATGGGAAGAATATGTCCAGACCTTTTTTCCTGAGCAGAACAATTACAGAAATGCAGCAATACTTGAAAATCAGGATTGTTTTGCAGATGAAGTGGAAGCTTTGGTTCAAAGGTTGCCATTTCTTTCTGCAACAATATCTACATCAACTGATTCGCAGAAATTTGGTCAGAACGTAGAGTTTTCCAATGTTTCATGGAATGCAAGTTTTGGATTTTCGATTCCGATTTTGAGCGGTAATTCAGATGTTTTTGGCAGAAAAGGTTATGCGAAGGCAAATCTGGTTTATATTCAAAAAAAACAGATTCTTGAAAAGCAGGCACAGACGGTTTTTGAGGAACGAAAAGTGTTTTTGCAGCAATATAAGAATTATTATGCAGTACTTTCGAATGCGGCAGAGTTGGAAAAACAAAGGTTGGAAAACTACAAAGCTTTGAATGATCTTGGCCGCTTAAGTGATTTTGATCTTAATATGCAGCTTCTTGCATTGGAAATCGCAAAACTCAAGGCATTGAATGCAAAAGCCTTGTGTATCAGCACAATGCTTGGCTTTTATTGATTGTTAAAAAGTTTGCAAAGTGATAGATTATCTTCTGTAAAATACTGACGAAAATCCGTATTCTGGACTTTCAAGAGATTTTAGATAAAGCTCTGCTTAAATAGCGCAGTTTTTATTAGGAGATAATAAAATGGCAAAAGATAAGGTAGTTCTTGCTTATTCTGGTGGATTGGATACAACTGTTATCATTCCATGGCTTAAAGAAAACTATGATTATGATGTAATCGCAGTTTGTATTGACGTTGGTCAGGGTGATGACTGGGCTGCTATCAAGGCTCGTGCACTTAAAACCGGTGCCGCTGCTTGTTACGTTGTAGATGCAAGGCAGGAATACATTGAAGAATACATTTGGCCAGCCCTTAAGGCTAACGCTGTATACGAAGATGAATACCTTCTTGGCACTTCAACTGCTCGTCCTTTGATCGCTAAAATTCTTGTTGAATATGCTCGTCAGGAAAAAGCTGTTGCTATCTGTCACGGTGCTACAGGTAAGGGAAACGATCAGGTTCGCTTTGAATTTGGTATCAAGGCTTTTGCTCCAGATCTTAAGGTTATCGCTGCATGGCGTGATGACAAATGGAACATGGACAGCCGCGAAGCTGAAATCAAATATCTTGAAGACCGCGGACTTGAAGTTCCAATGAAGAAAGACCAGTCATATTCACGTGATGAAAACATCTGGCACTTGAGCCACGAAGGTCTTGAACTTGAAAAGACCGAAAATGAACCAAACTACAAGCACATGCTCAAAAACACTGTTGTTCCAGAAGAAGCTCCTGCTGACGGTGAATATGTTACAATCGACTTTGAAAAAGGTATTCCAGTTGGTTTGAACGGCAAGAAGATGAATGCTCTTGAACTTCTTACAACATTGAATGAAATTGGTGGACGCAACGGTGTTGGTCTTGTTGATATCTGTGAAAACCGCTTTGTTGGTATGAAGAGCCGCGGTGTTTATGAAACTCCAGGTGGAGCAATCCTTTATTTCGCTCACAGAATGATGGATCACATCTGCCTTGACCGCGAAACATATCACTTCAAGCAGCAGATTTCCCTCCGCATGTCTGAACTTATTTACGATGGAAAATGGTTTACAACTTTGATGGATTCTTGTATGGCTTTCGTAGACAAGGCAGAAGAAACTGTTACAGGTTGGGCAAAAGTTAAGGTTGTTAAGGGTGCTATTCGTGGTGCTGGTTCTGGTTCTAAGTACAGCCTGTACAACGAATCAATCGCTTCATTCACAACTGGTGAACTATATAACCACAAAGACGCTCAGGGCTTCATCACCCTCGCAGGACTTCCGCTTAAGGTTCGCGCTATGATGGAACAGCAGGTTGGTGAAGGTCAGGCAATTGCTGAAAGCAAGAACCTGAAAAAGCGTCCAACAGAGTAAAAACTTCAGTAACTAAGGAAGTTTTCAAAGAAAGATTCAAAACAAAAAGGGGATGTCCAGCAGGTGAGGACAGCAGGGACTGCGTAAGAAAGTTTTATGCAAGCTTACCTACCCGCGTATATGCATCCCTTTTTTTTATTGTTTCTGCTATACTGAGTCTGTATGGTGTATATGGAGCAATTGTCTGAAAAGCCGCTGTATACGTTTGCGCTTTTTTCAGATGTGCATATTGATGAAGAAAAATTCGGCCAGACACCTTCGTCCTGGTGGCCGTATTCTACATTGCATTGGAAAACGGCTTTGGATTTTGCAGCTGCTTTGAACGTTGATTTTATTGTAAGTGCAGGGGACCAGGTCACAAACGCAAATCCCGCAAATCTGATTCATGAATGGGAAACTTTTCAAACTGTTTTTGCAGATTCTTCTTATGTAAACCCCATTTATTGCGCACTTGGAAATCATGAAACCCGCCATGAAAGCTTTGCAGAACAACATCGCCAGTCTTTCCGCTTTTCTTCAGGCCTGAATTCTTGTCCAGAAACATTAAAGTCTGGCCTTTCATATTATTCATTTCTTGAACAAAAATCCGGCGATCTGTTTTTAATGATGGCATTGGAAAAAGGCTTTAATCCTCCGGGGCAGGAACAATTTTCAGATGCCCAGCTGGACTGGCTTGAAACTATGCTGACCGATAATTACGGCAAGAAAAATATTTTTGTGGTTCAACATGCACTTGTAAAAGGCTTTGGGCCTGGAGATTTGTCTTCAGATCCATATTATGGTGGTGGCCTTTCCTGTGATTTTTCTGGTGTGAAGCGCTTTTTGAACATTCTTTCGAATTATCCGGATGTGATCTGGATTTCAGGTCATTCCCATCTGGATTTTTGCGAAAATTTGAATTATTCCAACGATAATGGAAAGATGTGCCACATGGTTCATTGCGGGTGCGTTTCAAATCCCACAAGATTCAATCAGAGCAGTCACAAATTGGATTACGTTTTTGATAAAAATATTTCACAAGGCTATCTGGTAAAAGTCTATAAAGAAAGAATCGTTTTTGAACCATATAATCTTTGTGATTCAAAGCTTTATGAAAAGCAGATTTTATACGTTCCGTCTGCTGTTTTTTCTGAGAAACGATCTTTTAAAAAGCCAGATGGGGATAAAGTTCCTGTTGTTTTAGATAAAAGCAATTTAGATGTCAGAGATTTTATTTCCTCTTTGGCAGGACGCAATCTTCTGGAAAAAGCAAAAACCTTTCTTCAGCAAAAAAAATCCTTTGCTCTTTATGCTCAGTATCAGGCAGTAAAAAAATATGTTTCGCTCTTTTCTGCAACTGCCAACCAAAGCTTATGGGAACAGCAGCTTCTTAACATTGCCATGCATCGCGGTTCTATGTCCAGCATGCTGCAGGTCAGCTACCCTATTTTTAAAAATCCGCTCTTTATTCAGGGTA
>ERZ808052.137-NODE-137-length-9929-cov-2.398802_pt1 | contig 9929 bp, 9 predicted proteins | sample MGYA00380200_ERZ808052 | MGnify/ENA primary metagenome ERZ808052 (study PRJEB31490, sample SAMN06133366) | cow dung metagenome | isolation source: H10 | host: cow | place: China: Chengdu | collected 2015-05 ...
CTCGCGGACCGTTTTTTCAGCGTTGGAATGCTCCGCGACCCCTCGCCGGCCATTTTTTCAGCGTTGGAATGCTCCGCGACCCCTCGCGGACCGTTTTTTCGGCGTTGGAATGCTCGGCGACCCCTCGCCGGCAGGTTTACGGGAGGAGAGGCATCGTCAGTCCTTGATGACGATGGTCTCCATGTCCTTGAACGATTCGTATCCGTTCACAATGACCTGTTCGCCGGGTTCCAGTCCCTCCATCACCTCGTAGTGCTCGGGATTCTGGCGGCCTATGCGGATCTGTCGGCGGTAGGCCTTCTTGCCCTCCTTGTCCAGCACAAAGATCCAGCTGCCTCCGGTGACGCTGTAGAAGGTGCCCTTGGGAATGATGATGGCCTGCTTGGACTCGCCCAGCTGCAGGTCCATGTAGAAGCTCTGTCCGGTGCGCAGGTTATCGGGACGTTCGCCGGCGAAGACAAACTCGGTGCGGAAGCGGCGCTCGCGCACCTCGGGGAACACCTTGCGCAGCCGCATGCTGTAGCGCTTGCCGCCCTGCTCAAAGGTGGCGGTCAGTCCGCCCGTTACGCGGTCTATGTAATGCTCGTCCACCATGGCGCTCACCTTGAAGTCGCTCAGGTCGTTCACCACGCCAATCTTTCCGCCGGCCGCCACGCTCTGGCCCAGCTCCACGTCCAGCAGGCCGACCTCGCCGTCGATCTGCGCCCTCACCTCCAGGCGTTCCTTCCGCTGGCGCACCAGTTCCACGTTGCGCTGCATGGCGGCCAGGTTGTCCGCCATCTGTTCCATCTGGCTCTGTCGCAGCAGCGAGTCCTTGTGCAGGCGCTCCTTCACCAGCTGGTGCTTCTTGTGGGCCAGCTCATAGTCTTCCTTGGCCCGCAGCCAGTCTTCCTGTGGGATGAGGCGTTCGGCGTGGAGCTTCTCCTGGCGCTTCCAGTGGCGTCGCTTCGCCACCACGTCCTGCGAGAGCTGCAACTCCTCGTAGCTGTTGTTCAGACGGTCCTGCTCCATGGTAATCTGCGTGTTGCGCAGCATGTTCTGCTTCTCCGCCAGTTCGCTCTCGGCGTTCAGAATCTGCAGGTTCAGGTTGGCGTTGCTCAGGCGTATCAGCACGTCGCCCTTCCTCACGCGGGCGCCTTCTTCCACCACACGTTCCTGCACAATGCCGCCCTCCTCGGGGCTGACCTGCACCACCTGGATGGGGGCCACATGGCCGTGCAGCGCAATGTAGTCGTTGAACTCGCCCTTGATTACGGGGCTGATGATGAGCGACTCGCGCTCCACCTTCAGCACGGATGTGTAGCTTCCCGTGGCAAGCCATGCCAGCAGTGCCAGGATCACCGTGCCTCCCACCGCCCACGGCCAGTACTTGGTGGGGATGAGGAATTTCTTCTTTTCAATCTTTCTGTCCATATGCTTCGTTATATATTTGTCCGGTTTCGTAATAGGCGGCCACGCGGCGCTGCATGGCAAGGGTCAGGCTCACCTGCAGCAGGCGTATGCGGCTCTGGTGGAGGCTTTGCGCCGAGGTCTGCAGGTCCAGTGCCGAGAGCAGGCCTTCCTCAAAGCGGCGGCAGTTGAGGTGGTGGGCAATGGAGTCGCTCTCCACCTTGCGGCGCATCAGCAGCAGTTCCTTGCGGCTGCCCTCCACGTCGCGCCTTGCCTGTCGGTGTGCCTCGCGGGTGTTGTAGAGCGTTTCCTGCAGGCCAATCTCCGCCATCCTGATTTGGTTTCGTGCGCGGCGGATGTCCTTGTGGGTGCCCAGGTTGAAGAGGGGCAGCGACAGGCTGGCGTTCACATACTCGCCCATGTTGTCCTTCCATTGCTTGCCGAAACGGCTCACGGCCATGCCGCTGGTCATGTTGCGGTAGTAGCTGGTGCCGATGCCGGCTCCAATGGACAGCGAGGGCGATAGGCGGCCGCGTGTGATTCTGTAGTTGTACTTCTGCAGTTCCACATTGTTGCGGGCGCTCACCAGTGCCGGCACCTGGAACAGCTCGCCGCCGGTGGCTTCCGGCTGCATCACGCAGGTGTCCTGCTGCATCATGGCGGGCATCATCTCACCGTCGGCAGGGAAGTTCATCATCTGCTTCAACGCGCCCAGGGTCTTCTGTGCAAGGTTCTGCTGCCGCACCGCCTCGTAGGCGTCGTTTGCCATCTGGGCCTCCATCTGCGCCACGTCGGGCATGCTCTTCTCGCCCAGCTCTTCCATCCGTCGGGTCTTTTGCAGCATGCGGCGGCTGTCCTCTTCCTTGAGGGCGGCAAGCCTGGCGCTCTCGGCGGCATAGAAGGCCTCAATGAAGCGCTGCATGGTCTCAATGGCCACCTGGTCGCGGCTCTCCTGCAAGGCGTTTCGGCTCTGCTTCATCTGCAGCCGGGCCTGTTTGAGCGAATGGATACTTTGCATTCCGTCCCACACGGTAAGTCCGGTGCTGAGCTGATAGCTGTTGTTCAGCGTGGTGATGGTGTTGTAGGTGTTGGTTTCGGGGTCTACGTTGCGTCCCCATGAAAGCTGTCCGCCCACGCCGGCATTGAGCGAGGGGATGAACGCTCCGCGGGCACGCTCGGCCACGAGTTCCGCATTCTCGGCATCGATGCGGCTCTTCTGCACCCTGTGGGCGTGCTGCACGGCATAGTTCATGCAGCGGTCCATGCTCCATGCCTCCTGCGCCGTGGCAGGGAGGCACGGCATGGCGCACATGCCCATGAGCAGAAGCAGTCTTGTTGTTCTTTTCTTTTTCATCTTGTTTTGTGTACGATTTTCTACAAATATATATGCCAAAACCGTGCCAAAACGTTAAGTGGTTGGTTTTCAGTTGTGGGCCTTTCCGTCCGAAAAGGAAAACTGTCAAAGAATCATACAGGCGGTGTATGAATCTTTGACAGCAGTTTTCTGGATTTTCTAGATATTCTAGCCCTTCTAGGAAATATTCCCCCTGATCTTCTTCAGATAGGCATTGAGGGCATCTTCGTCGTGGCGGTCGATAATCTCAATCAGTTCCTTCAGCTCGGCGCGGATGCCTTCCACGTGCGATTTTGTGTGCGGGTTGAAAAGAATCTCGCGCAGAAGGGTGTCGTCCTCGGACAGCACGCCTTTGGCAATGTTGAGGTGGCGCTTGAAGGTGGTTCCGGGTGCGTCCTGCTTCTTCATTACCGCACTGAAGACAAAGGTGCTGACAAAGGGAACCGAGAGCGAATAGGCCATGGCCTCGTCGTGCTCCTCGAAGGTGTATTCGTGTACGTTCAGCCCAAGGTGGCGGTAGAGGTCGAGGAAAAAGAGCCGGCCCATGTAGTCGCCCTCGCTGATGACAATGGCGTTCTCGGAACTGAGTGCGCCCAGATTGGCAAAGGTGGGGCCGAACATGGGGTGGGTGCTGACGTATCGCATTCCGGTCTGCTCGTAGAACTGGCGGAATCCGGTCTTTACGGAACTGATATCGCTGATGATGCAGTCGGACGGCAGCAGGGGCACAACCTGTTCAAAGACGGAAAGGGTGTATTTGAGCGTGACGGCATTGATGACCAGTTCGGGGCGGAAGGAAGAGATTTCCTCCAACGTGGTGAAGCGTTGCGTGTTGTAGAGGAAACGCATGCGCTTGGGGTCAATCTCGTAGACGGCGCACTCGTGCTTGAAGGAAAGCACGTCGGTGAAGAAACTGCCCATCTTTCCGGCACCAAGGATAAGTATTCTCATAAGGCTTTCTGGTTTGTCGTGGAATTATTTGTTGATGATTTCCATCTGCTGGCGAACGCTTTCCTCGTGGATGAACTCGTAAATGCGGCGCACAAAATCGGCGGACATGCCACAAAGGCTGCCCTGTGCACAGCGTTTGTCCAGAATCTCGCTGTAACGTGCCGTTTGCACCACACCCATGTTGTGCTCTTTTTTATAAAGGGCTATCTCGCGGCTGATACGCATGCGCTTGGTCAGCAGGTTCAGCAGATTGTCGTCCATCTCGTCAATCTGTTTGCGCAGACTGCCGAGCGATTCGGTGAATTCCTGGTTGTCCCGTACCACCAGGCGGTCCAGAATGAAGTCGAGCACCTCTGGGGTGACTTGCTGCTTGGCATCGCTCCAAGCGCAGTCGGGGCAGCAGTGGCTTTCTATGATGAGGCCTTCAAAACCCATGTCCATGGCCTGCTGGCAGAGCGGTGCCACCAGGTCTCTGCTTCCGCCAATGTGGCTGGGGTCGCAGATGATGGGCAGGTTAGGGTAGCGGCGGTGCAGCTCGATGGGGATATGCCACAGCGGTGAGTTGCGGTAGAGTTTCTGGTCTATGCTGCTGAATCCGCGGTGGATGGCGCCCAGGCGCTTGATGCCGGCGCCGTTGATGCGGAGCAGCGCACCAATCCACAGTTCAATGTCGGGGTTTACAGGGTTCTTCACCAAAACGGGCACGTCCACTCCGCGCAGACTGTCGGCCAGTTCCTGTATGGCAAAGGGATTGGCTGTGGTGCGTGCGCCAATCCACAGCATGTCCACTCCTGCTTCCAGTGCGGCTTCCACATGCTTGGGAGTGGCCACCTCGGTGGTAACGAGCATTCCGGTCTCTTCCTTCACGCGTTTCAGCCAGGGCAGGGCAGGCTCGCCGTGGCCCTCGAAACCGCCGGGCTTGGTGCGGGGCTTCCACACGCCTGCACGGAAAATCTTCACGCCTTTTCCGGCCAAAGCGTGTGCCGTTTTCATTACCTGTTCTTCGCTTTCGGCGCTGCATGGGCCGGCAATCACGAGGGGGCGGTTCTCGTCCAGTCCGTTCAATCCCAGTTTCTCTATATTCAGTTCCATTTTGCTAAATGTTTTTTAAGATGCTTACTATATATAATATATTATAATGTAGGTTTTAGGCTATTCGCCTTGTATCATGATTTGTATTCTCTGGAGCGCCTCGTCGAACTTGTCTTCCTTGGCGCAGAGGCTGATGCGGATGTAGCGTTCTCCAGCGCTTCCGAAAATGAAGCCGGGAGCAATGAAGACGCGTGCTTGGTGGAGCACCTTTTCCGTGAGCTGTTCCACATCGGCATAGCTGTCGGGTATGCGTCCCCAAAGGAACATTCCGGTCTGGTCGGGGTCGAAAGTACAGCCCAAGGCGTGCATGATTTCTTCGGCCTTTTTCCGTCGTGGGGCATAGGTTTCCACATTGGCGCGGGCGTGCCATTCGTCAGCATTGTCATAAGCCTTTGCGGCAGCAAGCTGCATGGCGCGGAAGGTGCCGCTGTCAATGTTGCTTTTCACCCTCATGATCCATTGGATGAACTGCGCGTTGGTGGACAGCATTCCCACTCGCCAGCCCGGCATGTTGTGGCTCTTTGACATGGAGTTGAACTCTATGCAGCATTTCTTGGCTCCGGGAACTTGCAGGATACTCAGCTTTTCACCGCTGTTCAATATGAAGCTGTAAGGGTTGTCATTGACGATGATGAGGTTGTGCCTGAGGGCAAAATCGACCAACGCCTGGTAAGTCTTGCGCATGGCACGGGCACCGGTGGGCATATGGGGATAGTTGGTCCACATGATTTTTACACGGCTCAGGTCTGTCTGTTCCAAAGCATCTAGATCGGGCTGCCATGCGTTTTCCTGACTCAGTTCGTATGGCACCACTTCCGCTCCCAGTATTTTGCTAAGGCTGGTGTAAGTGGGGTAACCGGGATTGGGGACAAGCACTTGGTCGCCGGGATTGACAAAGGCAAGCGTAACGTGAAGAATGCCTTCCTTGGATCCGATGAGGGGGAGAATTTCTTTTTCGGCATCCAGTTCCACTCCATACCAGCGTCTGTAGAAACCAGCCATGGCGCTGCGCAGTTCGGGGGTGCCGATGGTGGGTTGGTATCCGTGTGCGGTGGGTTTTGCTGCTTCCTGGCAAAGAGTCTGGATGGTGGAGTCGCTGGGTGGCATGTCCGGACTGCCGATGGCCAGACTGATGATGTCCATTCCTTCTGCATTCATTCGGGCCACTTCCTTCAACTTGCGGCTGAAATAGTATTCATTTACGGTGCAGATTCTTTCTGCAGGACGTATGTCAAATGCTTTGTCTTCCATTGTTGTATTCTCCTAACAGATTTAATTCCTGCGTGAGTGGTGAAATGGCATTTATGGCCTGACGGAAGTTGGTGGGACTGCTGTAAGTCAGGTCAATGTAGAACATATATTGCCATTCCTTCCCGATGATGGGCAATGACTGTATCTTGGTCAGATTGAGCTTGTAGAAGGACAGAATGCTGAGAATGGCGCTCAGACTTCCTTCCTCATGCGGAAGGGTGAACTCAATGCTGGCCTTGTTGGTCTTGCTGCTCTCGCGCAGGCTTCCGGCTTTCTTCCTGTCGGCCAGTACAAGAAAGCGGGTGAAGTTGTGCTTGTTGGTCTCTATGCCTTCCTGCAACAGTTTCATTCCGTATATGTCAGCCACATCCCGATGGCAGATGGCGGCATGGCCGTGCAATTTTTTATGACAGATATCTGCGGCCGCTCCGGCGGTATCTGCCACCTCGACAATCTTTATCCCATCATGCTTTTGCAGGAAATCGCGGCATTGCATCAGTGCGACGGGGTGGGAGTTTACCTCTCTGATGCTCTCCCAATCATCATCGGGAAGGCACATAATACTGTGGCTGATGCGCAGTTTGTGTTCGCCCACAACGGTGAGTCCGCTGTCGCGAATCAGTTCGTAATTGTGAAGCAGACTGCCTGCTATGGTGTTCTCAATGGCCACCATGGCTACGGCATCGGGGTTGGTCTTGACATGATTAAAGACCTGCTCAAACGTACTGAAACATGAAAGCTCGATTTCTTCCTTGTCAAAATATCGGTGGGCTGCAATGTCGTGGAAGCTGCCCTTGAATCCTTGAATGGCTACGTTTGTCATAATCTACTTCTTTAAATTGTTGTGGTATATTTAAAAAAAATCCCGCCTCCTATGGAAGCGGGACATTCTCTTTATTCTTTCTAATGTTGTTCTGTTTCTTTTTTTATGTACGCAACGACCCGCTTCACTTCAGCTTGCTAAAGTAAAAGTAAAAATAATAGCCGTTAAAGAAAGTATTTCCTGCGTGCATTTTCTGTCTTTTTGTTTTAAATCAGCGCAAATTTATACGCTTTTCATTTATTGTGCAAGAAAACGATGACATTTTTTTGCAAAATGTGTAAAAAAGTTACTTATTGTCGAACTTGCCACTGAACTGCTCCAGCATGGACGGATCCAATTCTGCTGCCTTTCTGATGTCATCCATTGCACCTTGGCTGTCGCCGGCAAGCATGCGCAATCTTCCGCGTTCTTTGTATAATGTGGCTGTGGGTTCTGCCGATATGGCTTGCGACAAGGCTTCTATGCCTGCCATCAGGATTTCTTTTTCCATAAATATTCAATATGTATTTTTTTAATGTATGTGAATGAGTTGAATTTCAGTCTGTCCATTCGGCATCAAAGCCAAGTGATTTTACTGCTTGAATCACTTCTTCCGGATTATAGTCTTCCCCCGAAATTTCCGCACGGGACAGTTCCAGCGAAACGTCTGCATGAGTGATGCCGTTTACAGAAGACAATGCTTTCTGCACGTTGGCGGCACAATGGTTGCAATGCATTCCGCGCACTGAAAGCCGGCGCACACACTTCTGTGCAGAGGAGTTGCAGCATGAATGGTCTTGGCATTTGCATTTTTTGTTCAATTTGTTGATGAAAAGGGCATGAAGGAGCAGCAAGGCCAGCATCAGGGTGCATATTGTTGGAAACCATTGGCTGTGGGGGTGGCAACACTCGTCCAGGCTTACAAGGTTTTCAGTGAACCATTCTCTGGGCAAAAGGTAGTCAATGCCAAGACCAAACACGATGGCTCCGATGACAATGGACAAGAGATAGATGAACAAAGTATGTTTGCCAAGTACATTCTTTATGACCAGAATACTGGCCATGTTGCTGGCGGGGCCGGCTAAAAGAAGCACTAAAGCACATCCTGGAGAGAGTCCTTTTAGCATCAGTGCCACGGCAATGGGAATGCTTCCAGTAGCACACAAATACATGGGAATACTGAGCATCAAAATGGCCAGCATGCTTAAAAGACTGTTGTTCTGGAAAACGGAAAACCATTCTGCGGGTACGAGTGTGGTTATGATGCCAGCGGTAATGAGTCCGATAATCAGCCATTTGCCTATGTCGGCAATCATGTCTACCATTCCATAACGTAAGGCAGCTGCCATTCTTTTACCGAAACTGCCTTTTGATTTCATTTCTTGTTTATGGGGTTTGTTTCCGGATTGTGTCTCGCTTTCCGAGTCGAACCAGTTAATGAGCGAGCCGCCGAAAAGTGCGGTGGCAAGCGCAATGATTGGACGTAAAAGTGCGAATGGAAGACCCATCAGACTGTAGGTGGCAATGATGCTGTCCACACCGGTTTGTGGTGTGGCAATGAGGAAGGATACGGTAGCCCCTTTTGAAATTCCCTCGCGACGCAGTCCCATCGCTGTCGGGATGACGCCGCAAGAACACAATGGGAGAGGGATGCCAAATAAAGCGGAGAGCAAGACACTGCGGAAGTTCTTTCCGGAGAGATGTCGTATGAAGAAATCCGCGGGCACAAATTCGTGTAGCAAACCAGCCAGAAGGAACCCTAAAAGAATATAAGGTGACATACTGTTGCAAATGTGCCAAATATCGGTCAGAATAGAAGAAATCAAATCCATTTTCAGTCGGCTTTTATAAATTCTGTGCAAAGTTATAGAGTTTTTGCCGTAAGCAGGGGATAGTTTTTTGTTAATTTATCAAAAAAAGGGTAACTTTGCACGACTTATGACAATAGGAATACTTACAGCGATGTCCGTGGAGTTCAAGCAGGTGGCCGCCATGCTTGCAGAAACTCGTGAAGAGAAGCACGGACCACAGACCTATCTGGTCGGCACTTTGGGGCGGCATACGGTGGTTTTGCAACAATGCGGTATAGGCAAAGTGAATGCAGCCTGCGGCGTAACCCAACTCATCATGCATTATCGTCCCGATTGTGTAATCAGCACTGGTGTGGCCGGTGGCATTGATGCGCAACTGAATGTAATGGACGTAGTCGTGAGCGAAAGAGTGTGTTACCACGATGTTTGGTGCGGAGAAGGATGCGATCCGGGACAAGTTCAGGGATTACCCACATTCTTCACTTGCGACAGCGGACTTGTGGAAAAGGCATTGCAGGTTGAGACCGGAGTAAGAATTGTGCCCGGCTTGATTTGCACTGGCGACCGTTTCATTACCGCACGCACCGAATTGGATGCAATCAAGGCTGACTATCCCGAAGGGCTGGCTGTGGATATGGAAAGTGCATCCATTGCACAGGTATGCCATATCTTCAACATTCCTTTTGTCAGTTTCCGTATCATCAGCGACACACCGGGAGCGGAAGCGCATTTCGAGCAATATCTTAATTTCTGGGATACCATGGCAGACAAAAGTTTCCAGGTTACCCGATCATTCCTAAATAGTTTATGAAGAAAATACCAAGTTTTACCATTGATCACGTAAAACTCTTGAGAGGAATCTATGTGAGCCGCCGCGATATGGTTGGCGGAGAGGAAGTGACCACATTCGACATCCGCATGAAGGAACCCAACCGCGAACCTGTGATGCATCCCGGTGCCTTGCACACGATTGAGCATCTTGCGGCAACCTACTTGCGCAACCAGCCGCAATGGATGGACCGTATTGTCTATTGGGGACCCATGGGTTGTCTCACAGGCAACTATCTGCTGATGCGTGGACATCTTGAACCCTCGGACATCCTGGAACTGATGCAGGAGACATTCCGCTTTGTAGCCGAGTTTGAAGGTGAGATTCCCGGTGCTGCCCCCATTGATTGCGGAAACTGGCTACTGCACGACCTTCCCATGGCGAAGTGGGAATCACGCAAGTATTTGGAAGAAGTGCTGTTACAGGCAAAGCCGGAGAATCTGGTTTATC
>ERZ808052.138-NODE-138-length-9916-cov-2.637362_pt1 | contig 9916 bp, 9 predicted proteins | sample MGYA00380200_ERZ808052 | MGnify/ENA primary metagenome ERZ808052 (study PRJEB31490, sample SAMN06133366) | cow dung metagenome | isolation source: H10 | host: cow | place: China: Chengdu | collected 2015-05 ...
AGTATTACTCCTACCTTAGTATCGGCAGCGCGGTAATATCGATCGGAGAGCCTGATTCGTACCTCTCAAAAGAAGTAGTGGAAGAAAAAATCGGAGTTTCCGTAAATTGCTATGTATAATCTCGGGATTTTTAGAAGCACCCTTTAATGAGCAATTGTAGGGTAATAATTGGTGTATTTGATTGAATATGTGGTCGTAGACGGCTGAAATGTCTCTTTAAATTTGTCGATATCGACAACAAATTGTAATTTTGTGAATTATTATATTAGGGTAGGTGTCGACCATCGTGTCGTCGCTCGATGCTTGATGTAGTAATCTCTCGCCACGATTCGTCATTGGATAGTGAGGTGGTGGGATACAGATAAGTGTGTAAAACAATGTTGTCTAAGGCTTCAGCGATAAGGTCAGTCTCACTTCTGCAGGAGGGACGATGACAATGAAGCAACAGGCAATTGAATTAATTAAATCCGTGAATCAATAGGGATTTCCCAAAATAGCGAATATGGAAGAAAACTATGAAATAAAGCCGGAGGTCTTGACCTATGAAGATGTTGTCGAGATGGCTCCATTTTTTAAGGGACGTAGAAAGTTGGTCAATGCTATCTTTCGCTTGTTGGCGATAGATAAGGTGAATGGCGTGCATTCGCGTCATTACAAGACGCCGGGCATTCCGTTTTCTCATGCGTTGGTGGAAAAGGAGTTTAATGTCAGTCTCCGTGTCGACAATGAAGAGGTGTTGGAGCGTTTCAAAGAGGGAGCGTTTATCACTGTGAGCAATCACCCACTCGGTGCGTTTGACGGCATCGTGTTGTTGCACCTTGTCGGTCGTCATCGCCCTGACTTTAAGGTGATGGTCAACATGTTTTTGAATCACATTTCGGCTATGCGTCCGAGCTTTATCGCGGTCGATCCGTTTGCGAGCGACGACCCTGTGAAGAAGGCGACATCGGTCAAAGGTATTCGCGAGGCGATTAAGCGTGTGAAATCGGGCAGTCCTATCGGTTTCTTCCCTGCAGGTGCGATGTCAAGAGTCAACAAGGAACTCCGCATCATGGACCGTGAGTGGCAGCCGACAATCCTCAATCTTATTCGCAAGTTGGAGGTGCCGGTGGTGCCAATTTATTTCCACGACCGCAATAGTGCCATCTTCAACATTCTTGGAGCTATCAGTTGGCAGTTGCGCACATTGCGTCTGCCGACAGAAGTGTTCCTTCGCAAAGGCAAGCAGATGCACATCAGCATCGGCGAGCCAATCTCGGTCGAAGAGCAGAAGCAATGTGGCTCAATCGAAGAGTTGGGCAAGTATTTATACGACAAGACATATTCACTTAGAAGCTATAAGTAATAATATATGAATGGCAATGTCAACATATCGGCTGAAGTGCGTCAAGCCATGCAGCGATTCTCAATCGTGGGTAACTCTCCGGCACTCATCAATGCAGTGCAGAGAGCCATCAAGGTTGCTCCGATTGACCTGTCGGTATTGGTGACAGGGGAGAGTGGTAGTGGTAAGGAGTTTTTTCCGAAGATTATCCACAACTACGGCTCTCGTAAGCACAACAAGTACATCGCAGTCAACTGTGGCGCAATCCCGGAAGGCACTATCGACAGCGAATTGTTTGGCCACGAGAAAGGGTCGTTCACCGGTGCTATCTCGGCTCGCAAGGGCTACTTTGAGGAGGCCAACGGTGGTACAATATTCCTTGATGAAGTGGCTGAATTGCCGATGACCACGCAGGCGCGACTGTTGCGTGTGCTTGAGACGGGTGAGTTTATCAAGGTAGGCTCGTCGGCTGTGCAGAAGACCAATATCCGCATCGTTGCAGCGACCAATGTCGACCTTGTCAAGGCTGTGGCAGAGGGCAAGTTCCGTGAAGACCTCTACTATCGTCTTTCGACCATACAGATTCAAGTGCCGCCATTGAACGCTCGTGGTGGCGATATTGCGTTGCTTGCCAGAATGTTTGCAAGCAATTTTGCAGAGAAATATATGACTCCTCAAGTCACATTCAGCGAAGATGCACGCCGTGTCATGATGCTATATCGTTGGCCGGGCAATGTGCGTCAGCTCAAGAATGTCGTGGAGCAGATAGCACTCTTTAATGCCGGCGAAGAGGTGTCGGGCGACGTGCTTAAAGAATACTTGCCGAAGACCGGCATGGAAGGCACTTCGCTTGTCGCTGCACCGCGCACTGTCTCTTATGAGGCTGAGCGCGAGATACTCTGGCAGATGATCAGCGTTATGAAACGTGAGCTTGACGAACTCAAGAGTGTGATGTCGCAGGGTGTCGATGTGAGTACGACTCCCGGCGTAATCGATGATCAACGACCATTCCCGGTTTCACCTCGTGCGTCGATAAAATACCCCGAGGAGGATTATGTGCAGGCAGAAGAGTCGATTTCGCTTGACGACGATGAACGCGACCCGCTCATTCGTCCACTCAAACGAAGTGCCGCTGTCAGAAGAAGAGCGTCCGAAGAGCCGATTTCGCTTGAAGACACCGAGCGAGAAGCTATCATTCGCGCCCTTGAACGCAACGGTGGCTCACGCCGAAAGGCCGCAGAGGAATTGGAGATTTCGGAGCGTACGCTTTATCGCAAAATAAAGGATTACGGATTAGACTAAATGCGACTTATGGATATGAAGACAGTGTTGCGTAAGACCTATCTATATATCGTGGCATGCATAGTGATGCTTGCTACGCAAGGGTGTACGATAAGCTACAAGTTCAATGGTACGGCCATCAACTACGACATCTATCGCACAATCGATGTCGGCGAGTTTCCGATTCGTGCGGCGTTGGTCTATCCTCCTTTGCAACAGACATTTGAGAACGAATTGCTTGATGCCATCTCTCGCCAAACGCGTCTGCAAGAGGTGGACTCTAATTCCGACCTCGAGATGACGGGCGAAATCACAGGCTACACCTTGACACCGCAAGCAGTAGGCGAAGATGCTTATGCTACACAGACGCGTCTGACTGTCACCATTCGCGTCAGATACACCGACAACAAGAATCCGTCCAACAGCAAAGATGAGAACTTCTCGGCCTATCGCGACTTCTCGAGTTCAGAGATGTTGACCGATGTGCAAGACGAGTTGTGTCAGCAGATTTGCGAAGAGTTGGTCGACTTGATATTTAACTCAACGCTTGGTAACTGGTAGAATACGACTATGGATACAAGATTGAAAGCATCGTTGAACGGAAATGCCACGCTGACAGATGTCGACATCGCTCAGTGGGCGAAGAGCGACCCATATTTTGTGGTGCCTAAAGTGTTGTTGCTCACCGATGGAGAGAAACCTGATGCAGAGAGCCGTCGCAAGATGATTGCTCAGTTGGCAATCGCTGTGGGCGACAGAGAGGAGTTGGCTTCGGTGGTAGGCGACGATGTGCTATCGTTCGGCGACTTTTATCCCGATGCCGAGGTGCAGAAGGTCAGCACGACAAGCGTGATCGACTCATTCCTCGACACATTCGCGCCGGCAGATAGCAAAGAGACAGAGTTGCTCTCAAAGGTGCTCTTTAGCACCACCCCCGATTATGCGGCACAATTGGCCTACGAAGAGCGTCACAACCCGGTGACTGTCGATGGTCCGAAGAGCGAGGCCGACCGTCTGATAGATCGTTTCATCGATATGGATCGCGGTGGAGAAGCGAAGTCGGAGACCCCTGCTGTCGAGACTCCGAAAAATGACGAATCGGAAAAATTGACCAATGAGACGGCTCCGACCAAAACTGTCGCTCAAGAGTCGGAAAATACCTCGTTGACTGAAAGTTTTGCCCGCGTAATGATAAAAAACGGCAATTATCGCAAGGCTTTGCAAATTATTACCGAGTTAAGTTTGAATAATCCGGAAAAAAGTATTTACTTTGCAGACCAAATCCGATTTTTGAAAAAATTGATTATTAACGAAAATAACTAATACGAAAAATGTACATCTTTTTATCAGTTTTGATTGTAATCGCATCGTTGCTTTTGATTGGTGCTGTGTTGATTCAAAAGTCTAAGGGCGGTGGTTTGGCTTCAAACTATGCAAGCGGCAACCAGATTATGGGTTATCGTAAGACAACAGACTTCATCGAGAAGGCAACTTGGGGTCTTGCTATCTTCATCTGCGTATGCGCTATCGCTTCTGCATTCACAGTTCCTCACGCTGTAAATAAGTCTGGCATCGAGCAAGTACAAGCTCCTGCGACTACTAACACTGCTGCTCCTGCTGCTGAAAAGCAAGCTGCTCCTGCTCCTGCCGCTGAAGCTCCTGCTGCAGAAGCCCCAGCTGCTCCAGCTAACTAAGCAATCGATTAGATTAGTCTCATATCACGACTGAGAGTATTGAAACTTCAATGCTCTCATTTGTCGTATCTTGTCGGATGTATACGATAGGGGATGTATCCGATAGAATTTGTTAATAGCGTGAACTAAATTAATTGTCGGTTGTTGTTTGGATGCAAGGCGAAAAAGTTTGCCTTGTATCAATGACTTAAAACCGATAATGCTATGAATAAACACTTGTCTGTCACGCTATGCTTGTTGCTATTTGTTTCTGTCGGCGGAGCGCAAACACTGACTCTCGACTCATGCCGTCGTCTCGCTGTCAACAATAGCAAGACCATCAAGGTGGCTCAAGAAAAAATCAATGCAGCCCGTTATGAAAGGAAAGCCGCTCGGTCGTTATATTTCCCGGCGTTGGATTTTAATGCTATGTATTTTCATAACCAGCATAATGTCTCGCTATTCGGTCATAGCGATTTGTTGCCGGCTATTTCGTCGTTATTGACTTTTGATGTCCGAAATGTTTATGCCGGAGCGTTGACCTTGACTCAGCCGGTCTTTACGGGAGGAAAAATCATGACTTTAAATAGGATGGCAGACAGAGCCGGAAAGATTGCAGGTTATGAATACGAAAACGCAGTTCAAAATATTGTATTTCAGGTGGATGAAGCATATTGGACTGTCGTTTCGTTGCAAAGTAAATGCGCCCTTGCCGATAGCTATGTCTCGCTGCTCGACACATTGTCGTTTAACGTCAATGAAATGTACTTGCAAGGGGTTGCGACAAAGAGTGATTGCCTTTCTGTCGAGGTTAAGAGCAGCGAAGCAAGATTGGCACAACTTAAGGCAAATAACGGGTTGTCTTTGGCAAAAATGGCATTAGCGCAATTGTGTGGGCTTGAGATCACCGACGATTTCGAAATTGCAGATAATTTAAGTTTGGAAGATGAATTGAATGTTATGCCAAATTCGGTTGATATTCTGCACGTTTATGATAAGCGTCGCGATATCAGGATGTTGGTTGAGGCAGTCGATTTATCTCGTCAGAATGAGCGATTGGCGTTGTCGGAAATGTTGCCTAAATTAGTGGTCGTTGGGGCATATGCCTTCACAAATCCTAATTTGATAGATGGATTTGAAAACAGGTTTGGGGGAGGATTCAGTGTGGGAGCGACACTTTCGATACCACTTTGGCATTGGGGTGGCAATTACAACAAATTGCGGTCGGCAAAGGTGCAAACCGCAGTGTCGCGATTAGTGCTTGAAGATGCCGAGGAAATGGTCGAATTGCAAGTGCGACAGGCTGAACAGCGACTCAAAGAAGCCGAATCGACTGTAATGATAGCAGATAAAAATTTATCGTTGGCAGAGGAGAATATGCGTAACGCCAATCTTGGTTTTGAAGAAGGAGTTGTCGCTGTGGATGTGGTGCTGGCTGCACATGCGGCATGGAGGCAAGCTAAAGCTGAGGCGCTTGATGCGCATATAGCGTTGAGGTTGGGGTCTTTGCATCTTCAGAAAGTTATGGGTGAAGAGCTTGACGACAGATAACATTTTTAGGTGTCAAATATTAGCTGAAAAATATAGAAACTCAAAATACGCAAAAAGTATGAATACGGATAATCATTCAAGACAGGTAGTCAAGAAGAAAGAAAAAGATTTGACAGTTATGGTTGTGGCTATTATAATGGCAGTGGCGCTCGTGTCGATTTTGGGTTTTGTGATGATAAAACCACCACAACCGACTGTGCAAGGTCAAGTGGATGCAGAAGAAATCAGAATATCAGGAGCACTGCCTGGCAGGGTTGAAAAAATCTATGTAAACGAAGGAGATAGAGTGACAAAAGGTGATACGTTGGTGAAAATATATTCTTCGTTGATGGAGGCAAAATTAATGCAAGCAAAAGCAATGGAGCAAGTTGCATCGGCAACAAATAAGAAGGTCGATAGCGGCACTCGGGACAAAATAATAGATGCAGCGCGTGAAGTGTGGCAACAAGCCGTCGCAGCATCATCGATAGCGCAAAAGACTTATCAGCGCATGGAGAGACTGTTTGCTCAAGGAGTCATCAGTGAGCAGAGACGAGATGAGGCAGAGGCTGCATACGAAGCAGCATCGGCGGCAGAGAAAGCCGCTTTAAGTCAGTATGAATTGGCAAAAGAGGGAGCGCAGAAGGAAGACAAAGAAGCCTCAGCGGCAATGCTTTCTGCAGCCAAGGGTGGCGTAGATGAGGTGGATGCGTTTATGGACGACACTTATCTGACAGCGCCCGAAGACGGGGTGATTACAGAAATTTACCCTCGCGTCAGCGAATTGGTTGCGACCGGTGCTCCGATGATGTCGTTGCTGAAAGATGATCTTTGGATAGAGTTTAATGTCAAAGAGACGATGTTGCGAGAGGTCGGAGAAGATAGCGTGCTGAAAGTCTATCTTCCGGCGCTTGATAAAACGATAGAGGCAAAAGTCTTTTATATAAAGGACATGGGGACTTATGCCAATTGGCAAGCGACCAAGGCGACAGGCGACTATGATGTGCGTACGTTCAGAGTGAAAGCACGACCGAATGTGTTAGTCGAAGGATTGCGTCCGGGAATGTCGGCAGTGCTTCGTTAAGGATAGGAGGGGAAGATGAAGAGTTTTATATTGGTATTCAAGCGAAGTGTCAGACAATTGGCAAGTCGGCGGATTTATTGGCTGACGATGGTTGTCATGCCATTGTTTTGCATGATTTTTCTGACTGATTTGCTTCGCGAGGGATTGCCTATAAAGGCGCCGGCTGCCGTGGTGGATTACGATAGGTCAGAATTATCGCGACGTATGATTCAAAGTCTTAATGGCGCGCAAATGTCAAGGATTACAGCCGTCTATGACAATATCGGAGATGCCCGTCGAGCGATGCAACGAGGTGAAATCTATGGGTTCTATCTGATACCGGAAAATTTCCAATCCGACCTTTTGTCAGTCCGAACGCCTACTGTTTCGTACTATACCAATATGGCATACTATGTGCCTGCTTCGTTGCTTTATAAAAATTTTACGGCTTCGGCATTGTATGCAAAGGCTGATGTGCTATCCGGGTTGCTTACGGATGTCGGCGTTGATGCAGAAGAGATTGTCCCCCTGCTTCAGCCTATTAATATAGAAGTCAGAGGGTTGTCAAATCCGTGGTTGGATTATGCTGTCTATTTGTGTAATTCGTTTGTCCCTGCGATAATGCAATTGATGATATTTCTAACGACGGCATTTGCTGTCTGTCAAGAGATGAAGCGAGCGACTTCGCCGTTGTGGTTGCGATTGGCAAAGGGGTCGGTAATCAGGGCATTGTCGGCAAAACTTTTACCTCAGACCATTGGCTGGCAGATAATGATGCTATTTATGCTGTGGTGGTTCTATGGCAAGAATGGATTTGTGATGAATGGTTCGTGGGGGTGGATGATTTTGTCGGAGATGATGTTTGTGCTTGCGTGTCAAGGATTTGCTCTTTTTGTAGTCGGAGTGTTGCCAAATCTTCGTTTGGCTTTGTCTGTCGGAGCGTTAGTCGGGGTCTTGTCATTTTCGATAGGGGCATTTTCTTTTCCGTATGAAAGTATGTATGGAAGTATAGGAGTATTCAGTTGGTTGGTTCCTGTCAGATATAATTTCTTAATATATATCGATCAGGCGTTGAATGGCATAGATGTATATTACTCAAGAATTTTTTATGTTGCGTATATAGTGTTTATGCTGCTTCCGTTGTTGGTGATTAAGCGATTGAAACGCGAATTGTTGAATCCGGTGTATGTGCCATGAAATCAAAATGTTATGCGACGTAGAATTAGACTTTTTGTACATAGAATTGTCAGTGAGTTTCGGTCGGAAATAAAAGCAGTGGTCAGCGATTTGGGAGTAATGATATTTGTCGTATTGCTCCCATTGGCATATCCGGTGGTCTATTCGCTGATCTACAATCCGGAAGTTGTCAAGGATGTCAAGGTAGTAGCAATCGACGACGATAGAAGCAGTCTTAGCAGGGAATTGATTCGCAATATAGATGCTTCTCCGGAGGTTGATATAATCGGCTATGCTCCTAATATGGATGAGGGTAAAAATATGATGAATATGCACCGGTGCTATGGGCTGCTTTATGTGCCGGAAGGATTTCAGTCGTCGCAGCAAAGAGGCGAGCAGGCGTATGCGATACTATATAGTGACATGAGTCTATTGCTGAGGTATCGAGCGATGTTGGTGGCGGCGACGAATGTTGCACAACAAATGAGTGCAGAAATCACAAGTATGCGCCTTGCCGCCGACGGAAGCGAAACGATAATATTGGGTGATATACAAGACGTCTTTGAGATAAAATCGGTGGCAATGGGCGATACTACAGAAGGTTTTGACTCGTTTGTTATGCCCGGAGTCTTGATTTTGATTTTTCAGCAGTGCATTATTTTGGTCATCGGAATGCGAGGAGGAGCCAAAAACGAGATGTCCTTGTATAAAACGCATGATAAGAAGCGTGGTGGAAAACACGTGACAGAGAAATTGATAGGACAAATAGCATGTTATGCGACATTGTTTGTCCCGATAATGATTTATTTGACATACTATGTGCCATTGATGTTTTCGTTTCCAATGATAGGAGATGAGTTTGAGATATTATTGTTTTTGGTGCCGATGATGTTGGCTTCCATATTCATGGGTCTGATACTTCAGCGTTTTGTCAGTGAAAGAGAAGCAGTTTTTATGATATGGGTAGTGACCTCTATCGTATTCTTGTTTTTGTCGGGGTTGACATGGCCACGCTATGCGATGTCGGATTTGTGGTTGGCGTTGGGCTCGTTTGTTCCTGCGACATGGGGCATTGAGGGCTTTGTTTTAATGAATTCATGTGGTGCTGATTTGAGCCAAGTCGGAAAACCTTATTTTATGCTATGGTTGTTGTCGTTGTTATACGCTTGCGGTGCAATCGCAGTGATGCGATTAAGGCGGAATTAAGACAGAGGAATTAATGGAAACCCCCATAATTCAGCCCATTAAATACAATATTTTGTTATTTTATTTTAAATAGTGGTAGAAATGAGAATATTTGGTTATCTTTGCAAATAGATATTGGTCATATTGCAGATGATGTGATAGACTTTAATAATGGTGCTTTTTGGAACAAATTTTGTTGCAATCTAAATTATGACCCAAGATAAACAAATGTCTCATCAAGAAGAGGACCAACTCATAGAGTCGGCCTTCCAGGAGGTGTTGCAAGCATATCTCAATTCCAACCACCGCAAGAAGGTGGAAATCATCGAGCGTGCCTATCGCTTTGCACGCGAAGCTCATAAGGGTGTGCGCCGTCGCAGTGGCGAGCCCTATATTCTTCACCCTATATCTGTTGCCAAGATTGTGATTTCCGAAATGGGACTCGGGTCGACATCTATCTGTGCGGCATTGCTGCACGATGTGGTGGAGGACACTGAGTACACCAAGGAAGACATCGAGGCAGGGTTTGGCAAAAAGATTGCCGACATCGTCGAGGGTTTGACTAAAATCTCCGGCGGTATTTTCGGCGACAAGGCATCGGTGCAAGCGGAGAATTTCCGTAAGCTGCTACTTTCTATGTCGACCGATGTCAGAGTGGTGCTTATCAAGATGGCCGACCGCCTT
>ERZ808052.139-NODE-139-length-9890-cov-5.033527_pt1 | contig 9890 bp, 6 predicted proteins | sample MGYA00380200_ERZ808052 | MGnify/ENA primary metagenome ERZ808052 (study PRJEB31490, sample SAMN06133366) | cow dung metagenome | isolation source: H10 | host: cow | place: China: Chengdu | collected 2015-05 ...
TGGATACTTGTGTTTTGCCTCTAACACTTGTTCCAGATGAATGATCGAATGGGGCGACTCCGATATAGCAGGCGTATTGCCTAGGAGTCTCAAAAGATTTGAAGTTGTTAGTGTAAACGATTGTATTTATGGCATTTATAAGACCTATTCCCTTTACGCTACTCACTAAATCATAATTTCGTTTTACCTCCATATCGTCAGATATAATGGCAATCATCTGTTCTTCTACCTTTTTTACAAGTCTTTCGATATGAGTGATTGCGGATTCATGACGATTACGAGCATTTGTGGTCTCATATTGACTCATTGCACTATGAAGATTTAGTAGTGCTGTCCTTTGACGCATATATTGTCGACGTTCTGTTAGGAGGTATTGCAATTTCATCACTGTGTCTGAAGGCATTTCATATAACCGAAGCTTATCTTTTCGGCTATGTGCGTAGTCTGCAATGCGAGCTGCATCAACTGCATCATTCTTGCCTCTCGCAATACCCATGGATCGCTTGATATCAAGAGGTGAATTTAAGCTGAGAGCTATTCCTTTTTTGTGTGCAAAAGCGATTAAAGGATTGGTGTATACACCTGTATGTTCCGCGCACACAACCATCTCAGATACTTTAATGCCTCGTTGTTTAAGCCAAGTTAACATTGTACAGAGCCCTTTTGTAGAGTTCTCAAAATGGAGAAAATCCATTTTCTTATCCTTTGCAGGATAAATAGCCGCATCTAGCGTGTTTTTGGAGATGTCTACTCCAATGAAATAAGAAAAATGCATAAATTTGTGGTGTTAAGTTTGGCTGACGCCATATTGTTTGTGACATTATTACTTTTATTAGACCACAATGTCTACGATTCTAAATAGTCATTTCAATATGGAGAAAGAGGAGGTCTAATACGCTGCAAGGATATTATCCACCAGCTGCGATAGTTCACCTCCTCTTCCGGTCAGTCTTTATTATTTGATTCATGAGAGAATACAAATGATCAGATCTAATACAGCCCTTAAACATTAAGTCTAGACTAAAAAATAGTTCATCTGCTCTATTTGTTTCTCACCACCAACAAATATAAAAAGAACACCGCAACCCCATATTGGAATCACGGTGCAAATCTAAAAGACTAAAAAGTCAGAATAACCCTCTGAGAATTGGAAATATGAAAACATGGTCGAGGTTGACCTCACCGAAAAACAAGAAAAAGGGGCTTGACTAATACTTTTTAGTCAGCCCCATAACTTTTTTACGAGCAAAGCATCGTTTTAAAAAATTTTATTACATTTGTCGTATGATACGTCTATCCCTTGTTGTCGCAACATACAACCGTGCTGAGCAACTTATGATAACCTTGCAGTCGGTGGCAGAGCAGAGCAAAAACCCTGCACTGTGGGAGTGTGTTATTGTGGATAATAACTCATCCGATAATACCAAACAACGTATCAATGAGTTTATCACAAAGCATCCAAGACTAAATATTGTATACCTCTTCGAGAGCAAGCAGGGTCTATCATACGCACGCAATGCCGGCATTGAAAAGGCACAGGGCAATATCATAGCGTTTATAGATGACGACGAACGCATCGTCCCCGACTTTATATCGGCATACATCCACCTCTTTGACACATACCCCACCGCAATGGCTGCTGGAGGTAAGATTATCGCCGAATACCCAGCGGGACGACCCCGCTGGATGTCTCACTACACAGAACGACCTATAGCCAACCCTATGGACTTTGGCGACTATATCCGCACCTTTCCCAAGGGTCGCATCCCTGGCGGTGGAAATATGGCTATGCGCCGTGAGGTATTTAATAGTATAGGTGTGTTCAACACCTCATTAGGACGTACAGGCAAGTCGCTTATTGGTGGCGAGGAGAGTGACCTCTTTGAACGCCTTTCGAATGATGGTGTAGAGTTTTGGTATACTCCCGATGCGATTATATATCATATTATTGCAAAAGAGAAATCGAGATTCGGCGCCAAACCCCGTATCATTTCGCTTTTTTAGAAAACAATAAATAATAATTAAAACAAATCTCGAAGGAGGATTCTGTTATGTTTGAACTCACACCCTTTGGACGCAACAATCATGTTGCAAGCTTCTACGACCCTTTCAAAGCAATGGAGGATTTCGAAAAGAGCTTCTTCGGACATCAGCTTCCTGCCTTCAAGACCGATATTCGCGAGACCGAGAACGCATACGTTCTTGACGCTGAGCTCCCCGGCTTCTCCAAAGAGGATATCCACGCCGAAGTCAGAAACGGTTACCTCACGATCCACGCTGAGCACAAAACCGAAAACGAGGAAAAGGACGAAAAGAACAATTACCTCAGAAGAGAGCGTTCTTACGGCTCCTTCACAAGAAGCTTTGATCTGGACGGCATCAACAGCGATGAAATCTGTGCTTCCTACAAGGACGGTATTCTCACGCTGACGCTGCCTAAAGCAACACAGAAAGTCGAAGAAGGCAGACGACTTGAAATCCAGTAAATAATCGGGGGACCCTTCTTCGTAAGGGTTCCCCGCTCTATTTTTTAGGTACATCGAGGTGAAACGTATGAATATGAATCAATTTACACAGAAAAGTATTGAAGCGCTTCGTGATACACAATCCATTGCCTTGGAAAACGGAAATCAGCAGATCGAACAGATCCATCTGCTCGATGCCCTTGTATCCAAGGAGGATGGACTGATCCCTAACCTTGTTAAGCAATCCGGCGCTTCCATTGAAAATATAAAAACACTTACAGACCAAGCGATCTCTTCCTTGCCGAAGGTCAGCGGTGTTCAGACAGACAAGCTGTATCTCTCAAGAGAGCTTGATGCAGCCTTCACCGAGGCAGAGGCACAGGCGAAGAAGATGAAGGATGAGTTCGTCTCTGTCGAGCATCTGATGCTTGCCCTCTTTGCCAAGGGGGATATGAAGGTCAAGGATATCTTCCGAAATGCAGGTCTTACGAAGGATGCCTTTCTGACTGCTCTGAAAAACGTTCGAGGTAGCAGGACGATCACCAGCGACAATCCCGAAGAGACCTACGACGTACTCAAAAAGTACGGACAGGACTTGGTTGCCAAAGCAAAAGAACAAAAGCTGGACCCCGTGATCGGTCGTGACGACGAGATCCGAAATGTGATTAGAATTCTGTCCAGAAAGACCAAAAATAACCCTTGTTTGATCGGTGAGCCCGGTGTCGGTAAGACTGCCATTGCGGAAGGACTTGCTTTGCGTATTGCCAAGGGCGACGTTCCTGACAATTTGAAGGAACGCATCATCTTCTCTCTGGATATGGGTGCGCTGATCGCAGGTGCGAAATTCAGGGGTGAGTTTGAGGAAAGACTCAAGGCAGTGTTGGAAGAGGTCAAGAACAGTGAGGGCAAGATCATTCTGTTCATTGACGAGCTCCACACCATTGTAGGTGCGGGAAAGACCGACGGTGCTATGGATGCCGGCAATCTTTTAAAGCCAATGCTTGCACGCGGCGAGCTCCACTGTATCGGTGCAACGACTCTGAACGAATACCGTCAGTACATTGAAAAGGATGCGGCTTTGGAGCGTAGATTCCAGCCCGTTATGATCCCCGAACCAACCGTAGAGGACACGATCTCGATTCTGAGAGGACTTAAAGAACGCTACGAAGTGTTCCACGGTGTCAAGATCCACGACGGAGCTTTAATTGCCGCCGCTACGCTTTCCGACCGCTATATCTCCGACCGTTTTCTTCCCGACAAAGCCATTGACCTCGTGGACGAGGCGTGCGCTCTGATCAAGACCGAAATGCATTCCATGCCCTCCGAGATGGACGAGGTTGCCCGTAAGATCATGCAGCACGAAATTGAAGAGGCAGCGCTGAAGAAGGAAAAGGATAAGCTATCGGTGGAGCATCTCAAGGAAATCCAAGCCGAGCTTGCCGATCTGCGTGCAACCTTTAACGAAATGAAATCCAAGTGGGATATGGAAAAGCAGTCGATCGAGAGACTGCAAAAGCTCCGCGAGGAGATCGAGCAAACAAATGCAGAGATCGAACGTGCGCAGAGCAACTACGACCTCGGCAAAGCCGCAGAGCTTCAGTATGGTAAGCTTCCCTCTTTGAAGAAGCAATTGGAAGAGGAAGAGGCAAAAGCTGCCGAAACATCTGCAAGCACTTCCCTCCTTCGTGATAATGTCAGCGAGGAGGAGATCTGCAAGATCGTGGCAAGATGGACGGGCATTCCTGTATCTAAGATCATGGAGAGTGAGCGCGAAAAGCTTCTTGGACTGGAAGAAATCCTTCACAAGCGCGTCATCGGTCAGGATGAAGCGGTGACTAAGGTCAGCGAAGCCATTCTTCGTTCCCGTGCGGGAATCAAGGATCCGCGCCGTCCCATTGGCTCGTTCCTCTTCTTAGGTCCTACGGGTGTCGGTAAGACCGAGCTTGCCAAGGCTCTTGCCGAAGCCTTATTCGACGACGAAAAGAGTATGATCCGTATTGATATGAGTGAGTATATGGAGAAGTACTCCGTATCCCGTCTGATCGGAGCGCCTCCCGGATATGTGGGCTACGATGAGGGCGGTCAGCTGACTGAGGCGGTGCGCAGAAAGCCCTATGCCGTGATCCTCTTTGACGAGGTAGAAAAAGCACATCCCGATGTCTTTAATGTGCTGTTGCAGGTGTTGGACGACGGACGCATCACCGACAGCCAAGGCAGAACGGTTGACTTCAAGAATACGGTCATTATCCTGACCTCGAATCTTGGTTCCGGTGCAATTCTTGATGGAATCAATGCAAACGGCGAGATCAACGAGGAAGCAAGACAGACGGTATCCGAAATGCTGAAACGCAGCTTCCGCCCTGAGTTCTTGAACAGACTTGACGAAATTGTGTTCTACAAGCCGCTCACCAAGGAGAATATCAACGGTATCGTAGATCTCTTGATCGCCGATCTGAATAAGCGCCTCAAGGATAAGCAATTGAAGGTTGAGATCAGCGACGCAGCTAAGGAACATATCATTGACTCCGCTTACGACCCGATCTACGGCGCAAGACCGATGAAGAGATTCATTCAATCCAAGATTGAAACGCTTCTTGCTCGTGAGATCATTGGCGGTGATATTGAGCCTGATACAACCTTGGAAATTGATTATGATAACTCCACGCTCGTAATAAAATAACGATCAGCCCTCGCTCCAAGCGGAACGAGGGCTGATTTTATATGCTATCCTTTGCAGAACGGATATTGTATCACTATATCAGTGCTTCGACATCATCTTATTGTAAAGCTTATATATTCCGCATCTCCAGCACAGTACCATACCGAGGACCGCACCGACGACTGCCTGCAAGATCTGATACGGCATTTTTAAGATCGCATATTCAGGCGTGCTGTAAATAAAAGCTCTGCCGAGAGAGTAACCAACCACCATAATAACCGCGCCGATCGTCACGCCGATTCCCGAAGAGATGATGGGATGTTTCTTCATAACATAGTGTGAAAAAACTGATATTACCACTGCCTGCAAGCCGTGTGTTACGAGAGAGACGAACATTGGAAGCGGATAGAAGAACAGATCACCGAGAAACGCGCCTACACCGCCCACCATAAACGCCGCAAGCGGATCAAGCATGATCGCCGCGAGACAGATCACTATGTCGTTCATATAGAGATGTCCGCCGGGAACGGGGACACCAAAGGAGCTCATTGCTACGTTGAGAGCCATAAGCATTGCCGTGGTACATAGCCATACCGTTGTTCTTTTTGCATGATTTTTTGCTTGCATATCCATATTCTCCTTGCAATTTCGTTGGAAATATTATATAATAATTCTGACGATATAAAAATAGTCAGAAAAGGAGAATATTATATCACCAGATGAAATACAAGGTTAACAAAAACACCCATCCTGTTTATTTGCAGATATACAAGCAAATAAAGGAAGATATTATTAACGGTTACTATCCATACAACACCAAACTTCCCTCCAAAAGATTGCTTGCTGATGAAACAGATACAAGCACGGTCACCATAGAACACGCTTATGCTCTCCTTTGTGATGAAGGATATGTCGAGTCCCGTGAACGAAGCGGTTTTTTCGTCATATTCCGAAAGACAGACGGATTTTCATTATCCACAGAAAATGACTTCCGCAATACCGAAAATAATCGTCAGCACCACATTAATCCCGAATTTCCATTCTCTGTACTTGCCAAAACAATGCGAGCGGTAATCAGCGATTTGGGAGAAGACATTCTTGAAAAGTCAGAGAACAAAGGCTGTACTCAACTACGCTTTGCTATTAAACATTATCTTGCCAAAAATCGCGGCATTTCTGTTGATACGGAGCAGATCATCATCGGCTCAGGCTCCGAATACCTGTATGAACACATCATCATGATGCTCGGAAGATCTCATACCTACGGGATTGAGTCCCCTTCCTATAAAAAGATTGAGGAGATTTACCACGCATCCGAGGTAAGCTACGAATTACTTCCTTTGTCGCACGACGGTATTGACAGTGCCACTCTCTCAAATACTACCGCAAGTGTCATTCACACCACGCCTTACAGAAGTTTCCCTACGGGTGTTAGCGCAACAGCCTCAAAGCTTCACGAATACGTTCGATGGGCAAATCAGAAAAACCGATATATCATTGAGGATGACTTTGAATCGGAGTTCTCGGTTTCTACCAAGCCGACGGACACGCTGTTTGCCCTCTCGAAAAACGATAATGTCATATATCTGAATACCTTTTCCAAAACGATCTCTCCCTCTCTTCGTATCGGATACATGGTGCTTCCCAAACATCTTGTCAAAACGTATGAAGAAAAGCTCGGCTTTTACTCCTGCACCGTTCCTACCTTTATGCAATACGTTCTCACTGAACTTATTGACAACGGTGACTTTGAACGTCATATCAATCGTGTAAGAAGAGGTTTACGTAAGCAGAATAAATAATTATATAGCCGCTTATTTTTAGCATATGTGGCATTATTTTGCTAATGATTTTGCGTCTTAAGAATTTTGTTGTTCATTTTGGTTTTGTCTTTATTAGCACTCTGCATATTAGAGTGCTAATATTTACAATTATGACATTTTTCTATAACAATTATGAAACAATTTAGGTTTACAATATAATCGTGAAAGGAAGAGATTCGAAAGGCGCCTGAATCTCGAATAAAAATCATCCTTTCAACAAATACTATAAACACAAAATCTATAAGGAGGATTCTGTTATGTTTGAACTTACACCCTTTGCACGCAACAACCATTTTCTTGGTTCCTATGACCCTTTCAAAGCGATGGAGGAATTTGAGAAGAACTTCTTCGGACATCAGGTTCCTGCCTTCAAGACCGATATTCGCGAGACCGAGAACGCATACGTTCTTGACGCTGAGCTCCCCGGCTTCTCTAAAGAGGATATCCACGCCGAAGTCAGAAACGGTTACCTCACGATCCATGCTGAGCACAAAACCGAAAATGAGGAAAAGGACGAAAAGAACAATTATCTCAGAAGAGAGCGTTCTTACGGCTCCTTCACCAGAAGCTTTGATCTGGACGGTATCAACAGTGATGAAATCTCCGCTTCCTACAAGGACGGTATTCTCACTTTGACACTGCCTAAAGCAACACAGAAAGTCGAAGAAGGCAGACGACTTGAAATCCAGTAAATAATCGGGGGATCCTTCTTCGGAGGGGTCCCCCACTCCATTTTTAACGCAACGAGGTGACGCATATGAATATGAATCAATTTACACAGAAAAGTATTGAGGCACTTCGTGATATGCAATCGGTAGCCTTGGAGAACGGCAATCAGCAAATAGAGCAAGTTCATTTGCTCCACGCGCTTGTATCCAAGGACGACGGACTGATTCCAAATCTGATTACACAATCCGGAGTATCCATAGAAAATATAAAAGCTCTGACAGACCAAGCAATTGCTTCTCTTCCCAAGGTCAGCGGTATGCAGGCCGACAAGCTTTATCTTTCCAGAGAGCTTGACGCTGCCTTTACCGATGCTGAATCGCAAGCAAAGAAAATGAAGGATGAGTTTGTATCGGTTGAGCATTTGATGCTTGCTCTCTTCGCAAAGGGCGACATAAAAATCAAGGATATTTTCAGGAATGCAGGGCTTACAAAAGACTCCTTCTTGACCGCATTGAAAAATATCCGTGGCAGCAGAACGATTACAAGCGATAATCCCGAGGAGACCTACGACGTACTCAAAAAGTACGGACAGGACTTGGTCGCCAAAGCTAAAGAGCAAAAGCTGGACCCAGTCATCGGTCGTGACGACGAGATCCGAAACGTGATCCGCATTCTCTCCAGAAAGACCAAAAACAACCCGTGTCTCATCGGTGAGCCCGGTGTTGGTAAGACTGCGATTGCGGAGGGTCTTGCGTTACGTATCGCCAAGGGCGACGTTCCCGACAACCTGAAGGATCGCATCATCTTCTCTCTTGATATGGGTGCGCTGATCGCGGGTGCAAAGTTCCGTGGTGAGTTTGAGGAAAGACTCAAAGCGGTTCTGGAAGAGGTCAAGAACAGTGAGGGCAAGATCATTCTGTTCATCGATGAGCTTCATACCATTGTGGGCGCGGGCAAGACCGACGGTGCCATGGATGCAGGAAATCTCTTAAAGCCAATGCTTGCGCGTGGCGAGCTTCACTGTATCGGTGCTACGACGCTCAACGAGTATCGTCAGTACATTGAGAAGGATGCAGCACTCGAACGTAGATTCCAGCCCGTTATGATTCCCGAGCCTACCGTTGAAGACACGATCTCGATTTTGAGAGGACTCAAGGAACGCTACGAGGTATTCCACGGTGTCAAGATCCACGACGGAGCTTTGATTGCCGCCGCAACCCTTTCCGACCGCTATATTTCCGACCGTTTTCTTCCCGACAAAGCCATTGACCTTGTGGACGAGGCGTGCGCGCTGATCAAGACCGAAATGAACTCCATGCCCTCCGAGATGGATGAGGTTGCCCGTAAAATTATGCAGCACGAGATTGAGGAAGCGGCACTGAAGAAGGAAAAAGACAAGCTTTCCGTGGAGCATCTGAAGGAGATCCAAGCCGAGCTTGCCGATATGCGTGCAACCTTCAACGAAATGAAATCCAAGTGGGACATGGAAAAGCAGTCGATCGAGAGACTGCAAAGGCTCCGTGAGGAGATCGAGCAAACGAACGCGGAGATCGAACGTGCTCAAAGCAACTACGACCTCGGCAAAGCCGCGGAGCTTCAGTACGGTAAACTTCCCTCTTTGAAAAAGCAACTTGAAGAGGAAGAGGCGAGAGCCGCAGAAGCGACCAAGAGCACGTCCCTCCTTCGTGATAACGTCAGTGAGGAGGAGATCTGCAAGATCGTCGCGAGATGGACCGGTATTCCCGTATCCAAGATCATGGAGAGCGAGCGCGAAAAGCTTTTGGGGCTGGAAGAGATCCTTCACAAGCGAATCATCGGTCAGAATGAGGCTGTAACCAAGGTCAGCGAAGCCATTCTGCGTTCCCGTGCGGGAATCAAGGATCCGCGCCGTCCTATTGGATCGTTCCTCTTCTTAGGTCCTACAGGTGTCGGTAAGACTGAGCTTGCGAAAGCTCTTGCCGAAGCACTGTTTGACGATGAAAAGAGTATGGTCCGTATTGATATGAGTGAGTATATGGAGAAATACTCGGTATCCAGACTCATCGGAGCGCCTCCCGGATACGTGGGCTACGATGAAGGCGGACAGCTTACCGAGGCAGTTCGCAGAAAGCCCTATGCTGTTATCCTCTTCGATGAGGTAGAAAAGGCTCACCCCGACGTATTCAACGTACTGTTGCAGGTTTTGGACGACGGACGTATCACCGACAGCCAAGGCAGAACGGTTGACTTCAAGAATACGGTCATTATCCTGACCTCGAATCTTGGTTCCGGTGC
>ERZ808052.140-NODE-140-length-9852-cov-3.757033_pt1 | contig 9852 bp, 6 predicted proteins | sample MGYA00380200_ERZ808052 | MGnify/ENA primary metagenome ERZ808052 (study PRJEB31490, sample SAMN06133366) | cow dung metagenome | isolation source: H10 | host: cow | place: China: Chengdu | collected 2015-05 ...
TTTTTGCGAAAGGGGGATTGGGGCTTGGCCCCAGGAGAGGGGGTAGCGGAAAACACGGTGGTTGAGTTCGTCGAAACTACCGTGTTTGCAGCGAGGGGCATGCGCCCCTCTCGGAAGATGAATCTTCCTCTGAGCCATTTTATCGATGAACCTAAATCAACCATGGCGGCAGAAAGTGATTTGCAAAATTGCGGTGGGTGCTTATAATTGATGTATGAATAAAAAACTGATTTTTTGGTTTGCTTTGTGTTCTGCAGCTTTTTCATTGTCTGCGCAAAATGTGCAGATTTCTTACAATGGCAGCTCTAATTATACTCTTGTAGAGCGCACAGATTTGCGTCGTTATGATAATAATCGGTATGTGGGGCTCACAAGCAGGGAAGTGCGTTCGTTTATTTATGGAACAGATGTGCCTGCAAAATATAGAGATACTGATGCGGCAAAAGACAAGTGGTATGATGGCAATTTTTATGTTATGGAAGAAACTCACCGTGCTCTGAATGACGTGGGTAGCGGTATTCATGATTCCATACCTTCAGTGTTCCACATAACTTCAGATGGGCAGCTTATCATGCATGTGGACAATGGGTATCCAAGTTTCAGAAGCTTTCCGGCTTTTTCTAATCAACGGATGAAATCTGGAGACAAGTGGCAGGCGCAGGCAATGCGTGCAGTTGACCCAATGAATAAGGGTATTGTTACAAAAATGCCGATGCAGGTGGAGTATACTTTCATTGGTACTGAGCAATATCATGGGGAAACGGTTTATCGCCTTTCTGCTCAATGGGCAACTCGATATGGAAAAACTTATATTGATTTTGGTGGTGACAAGGAGTTGAAGGAAGCTCAGGGATCTCATAAAGCAAGTATCCTTGTGAGTGCTGCTTCAGGAGCTGCAATTCTGGTTCATGATATTGTTGATGAAACTTTTGTTTATGCAGACGGAAATCGTGTAACTTTCAAAGGAACCATAAATCTGTTTACGGAATATCCTCCAGCTCTTGATACTGATAAGCTGCTGCCTGTTTTGCAGAGGGTTGCGAAGCTTTCCCCTGAGCAGCTGAAGAGTTTGGAAACTCCTGTAAATACTTCAGCGTTTTTGCCTGGAAGTCCCATTGCACCGGCTTCAAAACAACCTGAAACAAATCCGGGAGTTACATCAAAACCTTCTGTGGCTCCGGCTACAAAACCTGCCATCAGGCCAGGAATTGCAGCAAAACCAAATAATCCTGTAAATCCTGGAACTTTATTGCCGGGTACGGTGGATGGACAAAATGGAGGTGGATCAGCCGAAATTTCAGTTGATCGCACTTCGGCCGGCCTTCGTCTTACAATTCAAAATCTTCAGTTCAAAGCGGATAGCGATCAGCTTCTTCCTGGGGAAGAGAAGAGACTTGATGAAATTGCGGCTGTTTTGAAACAGGCGCCACAATCCCAGTTCCTTGTGGAAGGTCATACTGCAAGTGTTGGCCGGCCTGAAGGTGAACAAACGCTTTCTGAACAGCGTGCTAAAGCAATTGCTCAAGCTTTGAGCAAGCGTGGAATCCAGGCTGGAAAATTCATTTGCAAGGGAAGCGGTGGTACAAAACCTGTTGCCGATAATTCTACTGCTGAAGGAAAGGCGAAAAACCGCCGTGTTGAAATAACGATTTTGGAATAGTGTTGGAGGAGAGGATGAACGTTCATATTCTTGAGATGCCACTTGATTTTGGTGCAAGTCGCCATGGTGCTGATATGGGGCCTTCTGCTATAAGATTGGCCGGACTTCGGGAAAAACTTGAAGGTTTAGGCCATCAGATTGTGCGATATGATGCTCCTGTAAATATTCGTGTGCAGGAAAATGAAAAAATTGGAAATCCAAAGGCAAAATATCTGGAGCCAATTGTTCAGTCTTGTACTGAGCTGGCAGGCTATGTAAAACAGGCCGGCCAAAGTGGCGAGTTTCCGCTAGTGTTGGGAGGTGACCATTCTGTTGTTTTGGGAAGCCTTGCTGGAATGGGAGCTGTTGCAAAAGAAAAGGGCAAAAAACTTGGCGTTTTGTATGTAGATGCTCATGGGGATTTTAATACTGACCAGACAACTCCAACTGGGAACATTCACGGTGAATGTATGGCTGCAAGCTGTGGCATTGGCCTTTCTGAATTAACAAACCTGTATTATGAAGGAATGAAGGTGGATCCAAAAAACGTTTGTTTTGTTGGAAGCCGCGATCTGGATGCTGGTGAGCGCAAGTTGATGAAGGATGCCGGCGTTACGGTTTTCACAATGAGTGATATTGAAAGACAGGGGTTTGCAGCCATAGTTAAGAAGGTGATTGTTTTCTTTAAAAGTCACGTGGATATGGTGCATGTAAGCTTTGATATGGATGTGCTGGATCCAATGTTTGCTCCTGGAACTGGCGTGCCGGTACCTGCAGGCCTGAATACAAGAGAAGCCCTTTTGCTTATGGAAGAAATGAGTGAAATTGGAATGGTGTGCTCGGCTGATATTGTGGAAGTGAACCCGATTCTGGATGTGCGAAATCAGACAGCTATTCTGGCAGTTGCATTAGCTTCCCGCTTGCTTGGCGAAAAGCTTTACTAACTTTCTAGCAGAAGATTTCGTCTCTGTGCTTTTTGCCAAGTTCCTGAATGTTTTGGCTAAGTGAACGGATTTTGCCAGCATTTTTATTTTCTTCGCAATAGGCATTTAAATCTATTGTAAAGCGATTCATTGAAAAATGCTGAAAGACAAGGGTGTTGTTCCAATCACTGGTTTGTTTCAGTGCATTTTGCAGTTCATTTTTGTAGATTGAAAATATTCCTTTTGGCTTAAGTTCGGAATAGCCAACAAGCCAGATTTGTGTGGGAACAATGTCTTGATGTTTGTTTGCCAGCCGATTCAGATTGATTAAAAGGCTGGCCGTTTCCTGAGCCATCCAGCGCTGGCTTTCTTCCAGTAGTTTTGAAACGGGCAAGCCGCCGTTTTTAGCAATATCTTTAAGTTGGGCGGTTTTTGCAGAATGAATCGGTGTTTTGTTCAGGATTATTACGTTTTTTCTGAAATCTATTTTTAATTCTGGATTTTTTCTGAAGTATCCTTCTGCAATCTTTCCGGCTTGCCCTACAAGATATTTGTTGTTTTTGGTCAGCTGTTCATCTTTTCCAGGATTATCCCCAATTACAATTAATTTTATTTCGTCTTTTAGAGTTATCTCATCAAGTGCTTTGTTGTAAACAACAGCTGTTTCAAAAGGGTAATCAGGAGTTTTTGCTTTTTGCGCTGCTTCTTTTTGCAGTTCTTTGAGTATGACTTCCTGCTGGTTCCAATTTGAAACAATTTTTTTGAAGCGATTTCTAAAATCATCGAAAACCTGATATTGAGTTTCGTTCATTGTTTGTTTCCTTCCAAAGTCCAGTCTGTTGAATGGAGAATATCGCTTACGGCCTGCTGTATTCTTCTGCTGGATTGGGTTCCATAGATTTCTGAACGGCGGATAAATCCAATTTCATAATAGCCAAGACTATTTCCGGCTGTGTGTTCTACGAATTGATTTATATAAGGACCACTTTCCAAAACGATTTGAGGAACAAGTCCCATGCCAAGTCCAAGTTGTGCAATGGCCAATATAGCTTCGTTTCCTTCTGTTTCGGCTGCTATTATTGGTTTTACATTTCTGGATTTTGTCCATTGGTCGAATCTTTGTCTTGCAAGTCCAGTTTTTGGCAGAATCAGTGGAACAGAAGAAATGATGTCTTGAGGAGAGCCTTGAACATTTGTCCAAGGACCATTTTTAGAAGCTGCATAGATTAATGGAGATCTTTTTATTCTGATTGTTTCAAGATATGAAAGTCCATCTTCTGGAATTGCGGCAACAGCTAAGGCTGCTCTGCCTTCTCGTACAGCTTGAATTGCTGCGGCTGGGTCTCCGGTTTCAATTGAAAGCTGAATATGAGGGTATCGTTCAGATAGCGCTTTGATGAAAGAGGGAAGTATTGCGTAGCAGGCAGTAACGGAAGCGTAAACATGTAGCGTGCCTGAAACTTTATCTGCTTCCCCTGAAAGTTTGGTTTTAAGTTGAAGTCGTTTTTCAAGCATTTCATTTGAAAATTCGGCAAACAGCTTTCCGTTTGGGGTCAGTTCAACCTGCCGGTTGCTCCTGTCTAATAAAGTTGTTCCCATTTCCTCTTCAAGGCGGGAGATGATTCGACTTAGTGCCGATGGACTCAAATTAATTTCTGCCGCTGTCTTTCCGTAGTGGAGGGTGCGTGCTAATGTGGAAAATGCTTTTAATTCGTAAAAATTCATGATCTTATGTCGATAATATTATCATATAACTGGTTTTTGACAAACATCATAAGGTTGATTATAATTTAAGAACATCTTCAAATATAATTTTCAGAGATGGCTGCAAGTTTTTATCTTGGAAATTACAGGACTTAAAACGATGCGTTTTCAAAGTTAACTCTAGAAAATTGAATTTTTAGAGGTTTCATTAACGAATTCATGGTTAGTGCAAAAATGGAGGAATTGTTATGAAAAAAATCATTTTGGCTGCATTCGTGTCAATAATGGGATTGTCGCTTTTTGCATATGATATTTCTGCTGGAGTTAGCCTTAAAGGTTCTCCAAAGATGGTTACGCGAACAGATTTTTCGATTGCATCAAAATTCGGTGAATATTTTAGAACTCCAAGCTCAAAGTATGTATATAAATATACTTCAGATGGAAAGCTTGTTGAATCCACTGAAATGACAGCCAGAGATGTGCTTTTGAATAAGGTTTCAAATTCTTACGATGGTTCTGGAAATCTTATTGAGCAGATTTGTGTTGATGCTGATGGCGCTCAGATATGGAAGAATGTCATTGTCTACAAGGACGGATTGAAAGTAGATTCGTCAGAATTTAGCAAATCTGGTTCGCTAAAAAGCAAGACAGTTTACGAATACAAAGATAAAGCTCTTGTAGATGAAACTTATTACAATGCTGATGGAGCTTTGGTCTGGAAAATTGTTTATAAGTACAATGATAAGAAACAGCTTGAAGTAGAAGATGAATACTTCCAGGATGGTTCTTTGGCTGAAGAACGCCACTATTCTTATATGGATAACGGAAATATTCAATCAATTACATACATGGATTCAACAGGATCAATCACTTCCAAAGACGTTTTCCGTTATGATACAAACGGACTTCTTAGCGAGGTTACAACTTATGGTCCAGATAATAGAACCTGTGTCAGGACATTTGCCAAGTTTGACAATAAAGGCAATCTTTCAAAGATTACTGTTTACAACATTTCCAGAAAATTTGGTACGACTGTGAATGAACTTACAGATCAGGCTGAATTCACATATATTTATTAATCAAATGGCAGCTCCAGTAATGGGGATGCAAAATAGCATAGCTTTTTGATTGGAGAATGCTGCTTTGATTTTATGTCAGAGCAGCTTTTTTGTTTTAACCGCAATTTTATGGAAAATATTTCTTTTGAAATTTGCATAATGTGCCGATATATTAAAAGTAGTATCAGAATTTTTTGATTTTGACTTAATATTTTGCAGAAAGTAGGACAGGCTATGAAACAAATTGGTATTAGACTTGCAGACGGATCGTTTTATCCAATTTTGGAAGACGGATCTGCTTCAGAAAAAAAATTAGTTCTTACAACTGTTAAAGATAACCAGACTCGCGTTCTTGTAGATTTATATCGCTCTAAAACAGGAACAATGGAAGATGCAGAATACATTGATACTCTTCAGATTGATAATTTAGTTCAGCATGCTAGTGGAGAGGTGGATATTCCTTTGGATATTGCTCTTGATGAAAACAACAATTTGTCTGCTGCCATAAATGATCCTGAAACAGGTTCGGAAAGTAAGGCTACTGTTACTTTGGTCTCAAGGACTTTGGAAGAGCGCATGGAGCCAACAAATTGTGATGTAGTAGATGCCCAGATTCAGGAAGATGCAGAAATCTCAGAAAAGGATGCTGAAATATCGGAGAATGATGGCATGACTGCTGCTGGAGCCGTTGCTGCAGTAGGAGCAGGAATTGCTGCAGGAGCTATTACTGCATCTATTTTGAATGATAAAGATAATGCAGAGCAGAGTGAGCCGTCAATGGAAGAGGAATCTGCTGAAGTTATGGTAAATGAAGATCAGCCGGTTGAAGACTTGATGTTTGGCGAGCCTTCTATCGATGATGATGTTATGGTTGGTGGCGATGCTTTTGGTTCCGAGCTTGATGGGGTTGAAAGTGATTCTGCGGAAATTTCTGTTGATGAACTTGCTGAAGATGCAAATACCAACAAAAGTGTTAATTTTGATGATTTAGAAAATATTGGAAATGATGGTTCTTTTGAAACTGATTCAAAGGACATAACCTTTGATGAATCGGTATCAGAAGAGCTTCCTGATTTTTCAGAATTTGAAAATGATCAAACTGCAGCCAATGATATAGCATTGGACGAAACTATTGTGGAAGAATCAGACGCTGAAGAAACTGTCGCAGAAGAAACAGCATCGGAAGGCGAATCGTTTGATTTACCAGAAGAAACAACATTGGACGATCCGTTTGCAATGCCAGAGGAAAGCGCAGATCCAGTCGCAGAAGAAACAGCATCGGAAGGCGAATCGTTTGATTTACCAGAAGAAACAACATTGGATGATCCCTTTGCAATGCCAGAAGAAAGCGCAGATCCAGTCGCAGAAGAATCAACTTCTGAAGAAATTGAAAGCAACGATGCTGATGAAGATAAAAATTCTGCTATTGGGGCAGTTGCAGCAGCAGGAGCTGGAGTTGCTGCAGGTGGACTTCTTGCCAGGGCAATGCAGAAAAACAGCGAAGAAAACGAAACAGTTGTCACAGAATCAGCCGCAGCAGAAACTGTCGCAGATAACAGCGATGATTTCTTTAGCACTGATTTTTCTGGCACTTTGGAAAGTTCATCTGATGCAGATTTTTCAAATACAGATTTGGATTTGCCAGATTTTGATGACGAAGCTCCGTTACCAGAAAGTGCAGATGACTTTGATGACAGTTTCCTTGATTCACTTGAAGAAAAAAGTGTATCAAAAGGCGCAACTCCATCATCTGGAATCAATTTTGACGGTCTTTATGACAAAGAAACCGTTGAAGGAAATTCGGACGTAGAGCAGGATGAAATCCGCAAAAAAACTCGTGTCCCTGTTATCATTTGCATAATTTGTGCAATCATCTGTATTGTTGCAACACTTCTTGTGCTTTTTGTTGTGCCATCAAAATACAATCTTTTGAGAAAAACCAGCACATCAGAAGAAAACGTTGTATCTCAGGAATCTTCTGAAGTGCCTTTGGCAGAACCTGTTGTTCAATCTAAAGCTGAGCCAGAGCCAGTTGCTGCTCCAGCTCCAATTGAAGCAAAAGAAGAAGAAATTGTTGTTGCTCCTGAGCCAGAAAAAGTGGTGCCTTCAACTCCTGTAGAACTTCCAAAAAAACCTGCTGATACAACATACAAAATCAAATGGGGAGATACGCTTTGGGATATTGCGGATGCATACTATAAGAATCCTTGGCGCTACAAAAAGATTGCAAGATATAATGGAATTAAGAATCCAGATCACATCATTTCTGGAAGAACTATTACAATTCCTGCTCAGTAAGGCATTGAATTAAAGCATTTAAAATCCCGGAATGTTTTGCATTTCCGGGATTTTTTTTATATTCTATAGGCATGATAAAAAAAATTTCAGTGATTTTGAGTTTTGTTTTATTGAATTTGTTTGTGCTTTTTGGTTGCCATTCACTTTCTGAATCTGAACTTCATGGAAAATATAAGGATGATGCATTTTACTTTGAGGGCATAAAAAAAATAAAGGAAAAAAATGTTTTAAAGGCTACTGATTGTTTTCGAAAAGCTGCAAAGAACGGATCGTATTATTGTTCTAAAAACAGTTATTTAAATTTGCTTGGATTAGTTGATGCGCAGGAATGTCTTTCATTGTCAGCAGAAATGTATTCAAAATTTCAGGATGAAGAATCGGCTGTGGTTTATGTGCGGGAACTATATAAGGCAAAAGAGTGGACAAAAATACTTGTGTTTGCCGATAATGTGGATTTTAAATTGTGTGATGATGAATTGGCATACTACATCTTAAATGCATTTTATGAAAACCAATTTTCGGGATTTGTGGAAAAACTATATGATTGGTGGACGTATAAGACGATTTCGGATTTTCATGTAAAATTTCTAAAAGAGCACGAAGCGCTTTTTGATGATCAGCTTTTTGACTTTCAGCCGACTGCACAGGAATTTTTGGATATAGAACCGTTCCTAAAAGATGAGGTGAGTCCAGAAATTGCAACGGTTGCGCAATTTTTTCCTGATGATGAAAGCAGGATAAATTTTTGCAGATTTGCAAGATTTAGAATTTTCGCCTATAAAAGAGATTACAGAAACGCATTTGGATTATTTTCTTCCTGGTGGAAGGATTTTCCAAAAAGTCCTCGTGTCTATTCTGATGCAGGAAAAACTTGTCTTTATGCTTCGAACCGGTTTCTGAAATATGCGCAGTTCTTTGAAACGGAAGCCAATTCACTGGATTTGGACGACCCATATTTCAAAGGGAAATCATTTTACGCAAATTTTTATGCGGGACGATTTTATGAAAAAGTGACCTACACTTCAGCTGCAGAAAAATGCTACATAGCCGCCATGGAAGCTTCTCCTTCTTCGGAAAATTTTGACAATGCATTATGGTATCTACTTGATATGTCTTTAAAAAAATCATCTGAAAAAGCTGCAGCTTACGTTATAAAATGGTGCTCGCACTGGAATGACCCTGACTATTTTGACGATTGCCTGGATATTCTTTCGAATTTGTTGTTGTCGGAACGAAAATTTTCCGATTTTGTAAAAGTTTATGATGCTGTTTACCCTTATGCCAGCAAAGAAATGGCAGCTCAGTTTGCGTATGTTTCTGGCAGACTGATTGAAGCTGGGCTGGTGAAAAATAGAAGCGAAGAAGAAAAAGTTGCCGCCTGGAAACGCAGCTTGAATTGTGGAAGCCAATATTATTATAAAATCATGGCTGCTAAACGTCTTGGATATACCAATGAGATGCTTGAAAAAGAATTGTATGCAGCAGAAGATAATACATTAGATAGTAAAAAAACGGCAGTGGATGAAAGTGCAGGAATTTTGCTGCAAGGTTATGCGGATTTTGGTTTGGCCAGCATGATTTATCCAGAGTGGAGAAAATTTCAGTCTAAAAAAATCGTTGTTTCTTATGAAATTTCTCATAAAATTGCTGATTTTCTGTTTAAATGTGCAGAAGAAAATGAAGAATTCTATCCGCAAAGTCTAAGGATCATTTCAAAAACTGCTTCTTTGTTTCCAGAAAAACTGGTGAAATCTGATTATATGCTGCTTTTCCCAAGAGCTTATAAAGATTCGATTTCTGCTCATTGCGAAGAATATGGAGTTCCAGAAGAAGTGATGTTTGCGCTTGTAAGAAGCGAAAGCTATTTTGATTCCCAAATAAATAGCAGTGCCGGTGCATGTGGATTGGCCCAGCTTATGGAAAGTACCGCAGCAGATATAGCTAAGAAACTTAAGGTAGCAGATTATTCGCTTTTAGATCCAGATATGAATGTAAGATTTGGAACATGGTATCTGCAAAACCTTTATTCACGATTGGACAACAACTGGCTTCATGCATTTTTTGCCTATAATGGCGGGAAGAGTCGTATTTCACAGTGGATTTCCAGCGCAAACTATCAAGATTCATATAAGCGTCGCTATGATGATGATCTTTTCCTGGAAATGGTTCCACTGACAGAAACTCGCGGTTATGGTAGAAAACTTATTGGAGCCGCATCCATGTATGGAAT
>ERZ808052.141-NODE-141-length-9779-cov-3.131210_pt1 | contig 9779 bp, 6 predicted proteins | sample MGYA00380200_ERZ808052 | MGnify/ENA primary metagenome ERZ808052 (study PRJEB31490, sample SAMN06133366) | cow dung metagenome | isolation source: H10 | host: cow | place: China: Chengdu | collected 2015-05 ...
CGTCACCGAAATAGCTTGCTGCCTCGGCATATCCGAGAGCCACATCAGCGAGATTGCCGTCCTTGTCAGGAACAACCACAGAAATGATTGCAGCACCGACATTTGATACCTGTACATAAGCACCGCCCTGATTTACGAGCGTATAAAGGTAAATCTCCTTACCGCAGGCAGACTTGCCCCAAAGTTCCTTAATGATTTCCATAGTATATCAAGTTGTAAATTCAATTTATAAATATACGCCGATTAATTGATATTCGCAAGGTAATTCAGAACCCTGTCGGTAACAGCATCCTTCATCAGGACGGTCTTGTCCTTATCCAGCAGATAAAGGGACGGAATGGCCCTCACATTGTACAATATGTCCGTACGGATCACAAAGTCCGGATCAAAGCCATTGTACCACTCATCCGGATATATCGGCATATATGACCTCCAGGCCTCCAGATCCTCGTCAATATAGATATTCAACACGGCAACCTTACCGGAAGAAACGAGAGAGGATACTTGCGGAGTATTCTTGAGGGCATTGATGATCTCCATGCATGCTTCACATCCCGGATTGCTGAAAAAGAGGATCACATGGTCTGCCTTTATATCATGAAGTCTTCTGACGCGTCCGTTCTTATCTTCAAACCTGAAATCAGTAGCCTTTGTCCCCACCCTGTTCAATGCGCTCATCCTGGCATCATAAGAATATGCCGTTTTCTTTCCTTCATCAATGAATTCGCATCCGGCAAGACGCTCGGCATATGGTCCATAAAGGTCTTCATTCCTTAAAGGAGAGTTCGGATCATACAGATATTTCTCCATCAGATGAGTGAAGGTCTCAAACACATTTGACGAGGTGTCGCGACGCTCACATCTGACGGCTCTGTCATACAGCCTCACCACGGCCTTTGATGCCGTACGGTAATCAACGATGGACATGACATCGACCCAATTGGCGAACTTCTGTTCCACAACATCCTTAGAAACACCGCTGACAAGAACAGTATCACACGGATATGCACGATCCTCTTCGGTAATCCTGTCCCACCAGTGTTCCACCATATACGCAGCTCTGTCCTGGACTGTTTCAAGCATTCCCGGAGGAGCTACATCAGGAAAAGGCAGAGCCTGAAACTGCTCTGCCTTCCTTGTTCCACAGCTCACGGCAAGGATTGCCAGAGCTGATAGAATAATAAGATTAATTTTCATATTCATACTTTCCTACAACAGCCTGAGAGACATTGATGAGGAAGTCTCCGATCTTCTCAAGCTCCGAAAGAACGTCCATAAAGTAAACACCTGTAAGGTAGTTGTAGCTGTTGCTTTCGATATTGACGATGTGCTCCTCTCTGAGGTGGTTTCTGCACTCGTTGATATTATACTCGCAGTTCTCCGCATTAGAGATATCCTTAAGATTGTCTTCCTTGAGGTTCTCAATCATCACGTCATATCCCTTCTGAACAAGATCCATCATCTTGTTGAGGCGGTCGAGAATAGACTTGTCGAAGACTTTTCCGTGAGCATTCTTTCTCTTGAGGATGCGTCCGATAGCCTCGCCGCTGTCTCCCAAAGACTCAAGCTCACCTACGATCTTATACATGGCCTTGATCTTATCCTTCACCTCGTCACTGATTTCATTCTTGGAAACGTCGTTGAGGTATGTTGCGATCTCGTATTCTATCCTGTCGGTAATCTCCTCATACTTGATGAGCTTGTCATTAAGCTTGTCGAATGCCTCAGGATCTGTCTCGTTGATCGCCTGACGGATATATCCGAAACCGTTGCTGCATATTTCCGCAAAATGAACGATTTCCTGCTGTGCCTCGCTGATTGAAAGCTCTGCAGTGCTGAGAGGACCACCTGAAATATATTTGAGTCTGAACACCTCTGCCTCACCCTTAGGCTCCTTCACAAGCCAGACCACAGCCTTCTCGATAAGAGGAGTGAACCATATAAGTACAAGAGTATTTGTTACATTGAAAAGAGTATGGAGCATCGCGATTCCATAGAGGAGAGAGTTCTTGTACATCTCTATCTCAGAAGGATCTGCTGTAATGCCATTGTTTGCGATATACGCAAGCTGTGAGCTGGCAGCCATCGGATCCTGGAATCCAAGGTTCACCATAATGAGGCAGATAAGCTTCACGATAGGTCTGAATACAGCAAGAACCCAGATTACGCCGACGATATTGAAGATTGTATGGGCGCGTGCAGCTCTCTTAGCAGATGTATTCGCAACGGCTGCAGCTATGTTTGCTGTGATTGTCGTACCGATATTCTCACCAAGCACCATTGCAACTGCAAGCTTGAAGTCGATAAGGCCGGATGCCGCAAGGAGCATTGTGATTGCCATTGTCGCGCTTGATGCCTGAAGAACGATTGTAAGTACCGCACCGGCAATGAGGAAGAGAAGAATAGATCCGAAACCGAAGCCATTGATGCTTCCGAAGAAACCCATCATTCCTGTCTGATACTCTCCCAACACTGCATTGGCACAGTCCTTCATGAAGGTAAGACCCACATACATCACAGCGAATCCCATAAGGAACTGACCAACATTCTTGAGGGAAGCCTTCTTTGAACAGTACATCAGATATCCGAACGCCATCATAGGCACAGCAAAAAGAGCAATATTCACCGAGAATCCGAGTGATGTGATCCATGCTGTAAGGGTGGTACCGATATTTGCTCCCATAATCACTCCGATGGCATTGCCAAGAGTAAGGAGGCCGGCATTTACGAAACTTACCACCATGATGGTTGTTGCAGAAGAAGACTGCACAAGGCAGGTTACTACTGTTCCTGTAAGTACGCGCTTGAATGCATTGGAAGTCATTTTAGCCATGAAGGCTCTGAGCCTGTCTCCTGCAGATTTCTGGAGACCATCACTCATGAGTGCCATTCCATAGAGGAACATCGCAAGTCCTCCGAGCACAGAAAGCACATTCAGAATAGTTGTCATATAATTTTAATTATCGAAATAACGATTTTTTGCATATTAGGGACAAAAATATAAAAAATATTTAGATTAACACCCTATATTTGTCTAATATAATGAAAACGATACGTCATATAATAGCAATCCTTCTGCTGATTCCTCAAATGGCATCAGCACAGTTCTTCGTGACAGGAGACGACCCCGGAAAACTGAAATGGTCAGCAATTGAATCCGAAAACTTCAAGATAATCTACCCTGAAGGAAACGACTCTCTTGCATACCTTTACGGCAGGAATCTGGAAAGATTCCGCATACCGGTTTCAAGATCAATGCGTTATCTTCCTTGCGGACCGGACAATCCGTTCAACCGCAAGATGGAGATTGTTCTGCATACTTATTACGGCAACAACGGCTCTGTAGCATGGGCACCCAAGAGAATGGATCTCTATGCGATTCCGGGAGCATACTCCCCTGAACCGTCACCGTGGAACGAGCATCTTGCCGTGCATGAACTGCGACACGTTTCTCAGATGCAGTTCGGTCTCACAAAGACCCTCAAGCCTGGAAATTACATATTCGGACAGATGTGGAACGGACTTGCGGCGATTCTCTATCCGGGTTCAGAATTCATGGAAGGTGATGCGGTAATAGCGGAAACCGTATTCACAAAGTCCGGACGAGGCAGGACATCAGACTTTCTGAACTACTACAGAGTAGCATTCGACAACGGAGACTACCGTAAATGGGGTCACTGGAGATTCGTGTCTCAGAGAGACTATATGCCAAACCATTATGCTCTCGGTTATCTCTGCCTCGGCGGCATCAGATATCTCCACGGCTCCCCGACCCTCATGGGCGATGCACTGCAGATATCAGCCAGAAATCCTTTGAAATTAAGCTCCGTATACGATAAGATAGAAGAGGCTTCAGGCAAGAAGTTCCAGGACGCATTCATGGAAGTCTGCGATACTCTGGGAAAGATATGGAAAGCAGAAGCGGATTCCAGAGCACCATATATACCAAGGGAACAGGTCACTCCGGAACCAAAACTTTACACCGACTATTCTTCCGTGATATTTGCCGGAGATGGAATGTATGCCGTAAAGAACGGATTCGTACACACTCCGACACTTGTGAAGATCAGTCCGGATGGCAGAGAAAGATTCCTGGCATATATGTCTCCTCAGAGCTCCGAACTAAGGGCGGACGCAGAAGGCGGACTATGGTGGAGCGAGAACAGGAATGATGAAAGATGGAGTCTGGAGACCGGATCTGCAGTCAAGAGAAGAAAGGGCATGAAAACCAGAAGAATCGGAAAGAATTCACTGAAATATAATCCTGCACCATCTCCTGCTGACGGAATATTCTCCGCAAGCGAGTATAGAATAACTGGGGAAACAGGTCTGAATATCCTCGATGATTCAGGATGCATCCTTCAGACATTTGATGTTCCGGACAGCCTTCAGATCGTGCAGACGGCATGGATGACAGAAAAAGATATCTATGCCAGCGCCATTTCAGAAAACGGATATGGAATCTACCATATGGACATACAGGAAGGCATATGGACCAATATCCTGCACCCTCAGCCTGTAATGATCAAGGATCTCCGCACATATGGAGAAGTGCTGACTTTCGTGTCCGACAGGACAGGAGTGAACGAGCTGTACCATCTCAACCCTACGACGGGGGATCTCAGACAGAAGACATCAACAAGACACGGAGGAGAAAGCTTCTGCTACAGTCCGGACGGAGAATACCTCTACTACACATCTCCTACGATGAAGGGAAAACTTCTGTTCCGCACACGTACAGAAGACCTTTTCGACAAGGAGACAGATTTTTCGACATATCACAGATACGCTATTGCAGAGGAACTCACAAGGCAGGAAAAGGAACTTGCCGCTCTGGCTGGAGAAGCATTGTTCCCTACAGACAGCATGTCCACATTCTCCGAGCCGAAGAGATACCGCAAGTTCCCGAACGCATTCAACATCCATTCGTGGGCACCTGCATATGTGAGCGTTGACAACATAATGAACATGTCCTTCGACAGGTTCTATCAGGCTCTTTCACTCGGAGCAAGCGGCATCATACAGAATGACCTTTCAACAGCAGTTGGAGAATTCGGCTACTCTGCTCATAAAGACCCTTACAATAAGGCGAAATGGAGACATTCAGGCCACATCAAATTCACATATTCAGGACTTTATCCGGTGATTGAAGCATCAATAGACTTCAACGACAGGGCACTCAGACAGTACAATATCACTACATATAAAGAGGACAAAGGAGGATATGTGGAGCTTGCATCACGTGAACTTGATGCCCCGAACTTCCAGGGCAATCTCGCAGTATACATTCCGTTCAAGTTCTCCAATGGAGGATGGTACAGCGGATTCATTCCGAAAGTGTCCTACACCTTCACAAACGACAGGTTCAACAAAACCCTCATTCAGATGAGCAATGAACATGGAGGTATAGCAGGAAAGCCGACATTCATAGGAAGTTCAGCCGGAAGAAATATATTCAGACAATACCTGAGCACATCCGTAAGAGGGTACATCATGCTATCTACTCCTAATTCAGCCGTCTATCCAAGATGGGGTGCAGGACTCGAACTCGGAACCTACCTCAACCTCGGTCTCGGAAAATACATCTCTCCGGCAGGATATGCATACGCATACGGATATGTTCCGGGATTCACAAGAGAACAGGGAGTCAAGCTTACTGTGCTTCATCAACAGAAATTGTCTTCAACTGCTCCTTTCGGACAGTCTGTAGTAAATGTCCTTCCAAGAGGTCTGCAGAAGAACACCGCATTGCTCAGTTCGCTCTCGATAAAGAATCCTGCAATGACAAAGGTCGGAATCGATTATGCTGCTCCGATCTTCATAGGCAATCTCGTGCTTGGAAGAAATGTGTTTGCCATCAAGCGACTTGTGCTCACACCATCGTTTGACTGCACATTCTTCGGAAAGAAAGCCGGACTGTGGTCCACAAGCCTGGATGTGGTCTTCGATTTTGAAAGCATCGTGACCCTGGTATTCCCTGTCTCTGTCGGAGTAACCTATTCGTGCAACGGCGGATTCAACAACATGTTCAACAAAGAAACAATGGACAGACACTTTGTCGGTCCTATATTCAACATCTCATTCTAACCCGACCTGATTTAACGTCATGCCCGACCTGATTTAACGTCATGCCCGACCTGATTTAACGTCATGCCCGACCTGATCGGGCATCTAAAAACAAATAATATGTCAATCATCAACCAAGCCATCGCCCCCTGCAGCAAATGCGGCCAGCAGCACCAGATAACAATCTACAAAAGCATCAACATAGCCGACAACCCTGAACTTAAGGACAAGGTGAAGGACGGCTCTCTCTTCCTGTGGGAATGCCCTCACTGCGGACAGGTGAACCTCGCCAAGTACGAGACCCTCTACCACGATCCGGTGAAGAAGCTCATGGTATGGCTCATTCCGTCAGGGGAAATCTCGGAGACCCAGATGCAGGCCATCACAATGCATACAAAGGCAATGGGAGGCTATACGCTGCGACGCGTGAACGACATGGGATCACTGATGGAAAAGGTTCTGATTGCAGATGCAGGACTTGACGACGTGGTGCTTGAAATGTGCAAGTTCGTCACAAAGATGGAGATGGTACAGAAAAGCGTGGGTCAGGAAAAGAGAGAAGAATTCATGGCAAGCACCTTCCACTTCTACAGATCGGAAGGAGAAGGCGAGGAGCGTCTGATCACATTCATGTACGGCTTTGACGGACAGATGCTCGGAGTGAACATCGGATGGAACGTCTACCAGGACTGCGCCGGCATCCTCTCGCGCAACCCACAGATAAAGCCGGCCGAAGGATTCTCAAGAATCGACGCCGACTGGCTCAGTTCCGTAATGGCCTAATCCTGAATAACCTTTATGAAACGCTCAAGAACACCATCTCAATCCGACATTGAACTGCATAATCGTTCCAGAAACGATATAATATGCTTTGCCTCAAGGGAGATTGCCGTGTTCTTGTGCTGCGTTGCTGCCATTTGTCAAATACCTGCTGCTGTGCAATGGACTTGCATTGGCATGGGAGCCTTGCTGGCAGTATTTTCAATAGTATGGGACATACTGTTGACATTAAAGAAAGTAAAGCCCATACAAGGTAAATTTCTTTGGATGATTTTTTCAATTCAGGGAATAGCTGTCACACTATTATTGTTGGCAAAATCTATGACCTCTCTCATTCTGATCGCTGCACTGATTGGTCAGATTACCTCTTTAATTCTTGCCTTAATCATCAATCTACAAGGTCATCTGAATTCTCATCCTTGAAAACCCCTGTTTTTAAGGATGACCCCCACTTCACAACTAAAAACTCCCCGGACTTTGAGGTCCGAGGAGTAGCAGATTGCCGGTCATGCCGGCAATGACGTTTACTGTCTATATTAAGCCAACTTGCGTGCACCGTCGCTGATTACGACTGGGATTACGACTGGCTCATGACCATATTTCTCAGCGAATGCTGTCTTTGCCTTCTCGATGAATGCGTCATAGAGCTCTGCCTTCACAAGGTTGATTGTGCAGCCTCCGAAGCCGCCACCCATGATGCGTGAACCTGTAACGCCGCACTCCTTGGCAACTGTTGCAAGGAAATCAAGCTCCTCACAAGACACTTCATAATCCTTTGACATACCCCAGTGAGTCTCATACATACGTGCTCCCACTGTCTCATAGTCGCCTGCCTCAAGAGCCGCGCACACGTCAAGGACTCTCTTCTCCTCGCCGATAACATAACGAGCTCTCATATAGTCTTCCTCAGAGATCTGATCCTTGATTGCCTCAAGCTGCTCCATTGTCGCTCCACGGAGGAATTCCTGACCAAGAACCTTAGCTACACGCTCACATGAGTTGCGTCGGTCATTATATGGAGAACCCACGAGCTCGTGCTTCACGCATGAGTTGAGAAGCACCACCTTGTAACCGTTCTGATCCGGTGCGAATGGGAAATATTCAAACTCCATAGAGCGGCAGTCAAGACGCATGAGATGTCCTGCCTTGCCGAATACAGAAGCAAACTGGTCCATGATTCCGCACTTCACACCCACGTAGTTGTGCTCTGTGCTCTGACCGATACGTGCAAGCTCGAACTTGTCGATACCAAGATTGAAGAGTTCGTTGAGAGCAAATGCAAATGTGCTTTCAAGTGCTGCTGATGAAGACATGCCGGCTCCGAGAGGAACATCACCTGCAAACACTGTGTTGAATCCTGCGATCTTTCCGCCTCTCTTCTGAATCTCACGGCATACACCAAAGATGTAGCGTGCCCATCCCTGTGAAGGAACATCTTCCTCGTTGAGTCCGAATTCGCAATACTCGTCAAGGTCAAGCGCAAAAGCATGCACCTTATCTGTTCCGTTAAGCTTGATTTCGGCTATCATTCCCTTGTCAATTGCGCCAGGGAAGACGAATCCGCCGTTATAGTCGGTGTGCTCACCAATAAGATTGATACGTCCTGCAGACGCAAAAAACTCACCCTCAGTCTGATAAAGGGTCTGGAATTTTTCAGCAATTCTCTGTTTCATAGTTATATATGTTGTTTATATTCTTTCGAAGAATCTTTCAAATATAGGTATTATTTTCTGAAATATAAAACCACAGGCAGATGATCGCTTACTCCGCCGATATATCTTGGGCCGGAATAGGTTCTTAAGGGCTTCTCTCCTGCATGCCTGGATTCGCGTGTCATAAGGAACGGCACTTCTGGAATATCCATGACTGAATGGCCTTCTATATTACTGCTCACAAGAAACATGTCTATCAGGTCCCATTTTCCTTCGTATCTGATCGTGCCTCTGCCGGCAGCATGAAGACTGTCAGACTTGTTTACGAGGCTATCATCAAGCATATCGAACTGAGCCGCAGACGGCACATCATTGAAGTCTCCCATCACTATAATATTCCTGTTTCCGAGAGAATCACACATTTCCTTCAAGGCTGTCATTGCAGCAAGTCTCTTGGGTATGGATGATTCTTCTCCACCGAATTTGGACGGGTGATGACAGACTATATAATCATATATTTCATCAGTCTGAAGGTCTTTAAGAGATACATGAAGCATATCCCTGGTCTGAAGTTTATTTCCATCTGTTTCAGGGGCCTTGAGGGATGTGGAAAGATGGTTATAGCAGGTTGTTCTGTAAAGTAAGGCGACATCGATCCCCCTGCGGTCGGATGAATCAAAATGAACGATTCTATAGCCGCATTTCCTAAGAAGGGTGGAAGAGCAGAGTTTTTCAAGGACTCCCCTATTCTCGATTTCTGCAAAACCTATGACATCCGGCAGCTTTCCATATAAGTCACCTATATGGAATATAGTCTTGGAAACAGCGTCACATTTTGTATAGAATCGTTTTCTGGTCCAATGCCTTTTGCCATAAGAAGAGAATTCGGCATCAGACTCCCCTGTCCCCTGATCGGTCCAGTCAAAGAAATTTTCAAGGTTCCAGAACATAGCCAGCTTCTTCTCGTTTTCCTGGGCCCTTAAAGCAAATCCCACCGCACTCAACAGCATCAGCAAAATCAATCTCCTCATCGTTCAACCATTATTTTCGCAAATGTAAAAATAATGAGTAAATTTGCGCCCTGAATTTTGAAAATTAAGTATTTACAATATAACATCAAGACCAAATGGCACTTAAATGCGGAATCGTAGGACTTCCTAATGTAGGAAAATCAACACTTTTCAATTGCGTAAGCTCAGGAAAAGCTCAGAGCGCAAACTTCCCTTTCTGTACAATCGAACCTAATATCGGATCAACCAACGTTCCTGATAAGAGACTCGA
>ERZ808052.142-NODE-142-length-9770-cov-9.281131_pt1 | contig 9770 bp, 15 predicted proteins | sample MGYA00380200_ERZ808052 | MGnify/ENA primary metagenome ERZ808052 (study PRJEB31490, sample SAMN06133366) | cow dung metagenome | isolation source: H10 | host: cow | place: China: Chengdu | collected 2015-05 ...
CCCGTCTTGCCACCACGTCGATGTCGGCACGTATCTGATCCCGCATCGTAGGTATGCCTTTCTTTTCTGCATGAACCTCTGCAATGTGCTTGTGCCTATCCTTGCTCGGATTCTCGATCACAGATAATCCGTACTCCCTGCAAAGTCGGTCGGAGGTATCGCGCATCAATTTGTAGGTAGCGTTGCAATCGTGATAGCGCTTGCCCGAGAATCCCGAAGCCGAAAGGCAGAAATGATTGTGTACGTGCCCCTTATCGATATGGGTGGCGACGATTACGGGAAAGTCCTCGCCGCACAGCTCATTGGCAAGTTGAACACCGATGGCGTGAGCAACGTCGGGGGTTACTTCGCCGGGCTTGAAGGATTGGTATCCGTGGTAGCATTGTATATCTGACGGCGACGTACCTTCCAAAAGGGTCAGCATAACCTCGTTGGCGTTCTCGGGTGTGCAGTTAATGCCCGTGACGAATTTCTTTTCCTCCGTGGCAAAGTGATCTGCCGAAAGTCCAAGCACTTCGGCGGCGAGGCGCATCTCTTCATCGTCGAATCCGTTTTGAATTTCCATCGTGGTTTTGTTTTTGTTGGCAACGTAGGCAAGTAGCTTACTGACATGAGCGCTTACGTCCCAAATCTTAGTGGTTGCCAATCAGCTTCACTCCTTTCTTGGCGTACTCTTGTTGGATCGCACCAAGCACCTTCATCACCTCGTCGGCATAGCGGCGGTATTCAAGATCATCGACAAAACCGAGCGTGTTTGCCCGCGCTGCGAGCTGATTCATACTCACGCCCAAGCGACGAAGCTCGCGTGTAAACTCCTTGACTTCCACCGAGGGAGGTGCAACCGGCTCGATCCATTCGATAAGCAAGCGCAGATATTTGCTCTTATCACGATTGAATGTCGCCGCATCCTTACACAGCTTTTCATACTCATCGTCACTCAAATAGACCTTGACGAGGTGGGTGCGCTTGCGCCCGCCTTTTACTTTTTCCTCTGTCTGTTTCAATTTGTTTTTACTCCTTTGTTATAGATTTTCATTGTAAAAATTTCAGTTCGGGGGTCTGGGGTTCTCCCCACCTTCGCATTTTGTGTCCACAAATGCAGTGCTTGTCAAGAAAAGTAGACGGACTACAAGTCCGTATCATTTTGAAGTAAATTTCATTTTCGTTCTCCTTTCCTTCGATAAATTTCGATATTGAAAGCGCAAAAAAAGGGCAGGTATCACTTACAACCGCCACAACAAAACATAATAGAATTTGCATTCTGATTATGCGTGTGATGATATGTAACTGATACCTACCCTTAAGATCCCATATTCACAGATGGGAGGATGGATCACTAAAAATATGTGTTATTTAATTTTATGTTGATAATAACTCGGCGCGTATTCAAAGCGAGAGCGCGGGCGTGGCTTTTTGGGGGACAGCACACAATGAATGGTTCTCACTTCTTCTTGTTGCTCTCCGATTTCGTCATTGATTACGCCTTCAAATACAAGTGAGCTTGGAGGAACTTCATATATGCCCGTAACTCTGTGATTAAACACGTGAACGTATTCAAATCGAACATACGGCGCAAGAGAACGAAATTCACGGTGAATCATTTCGGTTCCAACATGGCGTCGGACACCGATGTATTGCTTACACTTGGGGCAAATGATAACGTAATCTGCTATGCCGTTCTCTTCAAGCAAAGACAAAACCGTTTCATTTTTTGCCACGGCATCGCCTGCGAACATAATATTCTTCGCGCGACAAGCGGGACAATCGAATGTCGGAAGCTTATACTTCTTCGGCAAAGTTCTTTGCTTATAGTCTGCATTGACGATCTCATCCAATCGTTTCTGTCGGTCAGCCTCCGTCTTGAAATCTTTTTCAAATCTGCCTTTATCGGAGGTGAGATCGTATTTCTTTTGGGGCATCGACTACCTCCTTTTCTTCAAGCGGTGCATTACGCAGACCGCAACTCCTTGTATCTTCAGATCTCTCGGATAAATGTCGGGATAGCTTTCTTTATCCTCGTTGCAGGAGCGAAGAATGTATCTGCCGTTATCGACGACAAGCTCCTTGAGATTGTTAAGACCTTCATAGAGAGCCACAACGTAATCTCCGTCGCTTGCGGTGTTTTGCTTGCGGATAACAACGTAATCGCCTTCGTTCACTCCGGCATCGATCATCGAGTCGCCCTTTGCGATCAGCACGAAAAACTCTCCCGTGCCGACTAAACTTTCGGGGAGACGGATATACTCGATGACTTCCTCTGTTTCTTCTTCACCTTCGCCGCAGCGAACGTAACCGAGAACGGGAGCAGAAGCGTGGCGCGATTCCAAATCGATGCGCTTGGTAGAGATCGACTTGCGACCGTTGTATTCAAGCTCGCCGCTTTCTTTGAGCGAGAGCAGATAACGATGCACGGTTGCCAAAGCAATACCCGTGCCCTCCGCGATAGTTCTCACGGCAGGGATCTCGTTATATTCGTTGTAATACTCGTCGATGAAATCAAGTATCACACTCTTTTTCGATTCGTCTTGTCTTCGCATAACGCCTCCGAGAAACAAAATGTTTCAGTATGTAGAGTTATTATATCACATAAATTTTCCATTGTCAAGAGGTTAGTGAAAATATTTGTTTCAGTATATTTCAAAAAGACAAGCCCTCGCTCCTTTCGGAACGAGGGCTAAGCTTATTACATTTCTTTCTTTTTATAGAACACAACAGACAGATACCAAGAAAGCACATATATTCCGATACCCACAAGGCAAGCGATAGGCAAAACGGCGTTCAGTTGAATTTCATTTTGCAGACCTTCCTTAAAGATTGTAGTTGCGATAATACTGCCTGCACACACCACGCCTATCATCACATAGTACGCGCCGCGTCCTTTTTCTACTCCATATTTGAAAACGAATGGGAGAGTCAGCGATGATGGAACGCTTGCCATTATCAGCAAGAGCATCGTAAGCACCAAAAACTCTTTCAAAATGAAATTACCTTCGATACTCATTTTCACGCCCTGCGTGATACCAATTACTATCAGCAAAACAATTTGAGTGAACAAGCCAATCAGATACTTTGCAGATACGATCTGTGTTTTGGTATATGGCAATGTACCGACATACTCCGTCCATCGACTGCGCTCATCATATCCAAGGAGGTTGACAGGAATCATACCGGCAAGCAAACAAGGATAGAAAATGAAGAACATATTTCCGCTGCTCATCATAGAAAGAATGATAAATCCGATACTGACGAAAAGATAATACCGACAATACTTTTTCATCATATACCAATCTTTTAATAACAGCCCTTTCATATCATTTCGCCTCCTTTACCATAAATACGAACAGCTCCTCAATGCTTATCGGGCTTAACTTGAAGCCATCGGGCGCATCTTCTCTCGATACGATAGCTTCTGCACCGTATGGCGTTTCTTTTTTATATTTTATTACTTCCTTATCAAGCTCCGAAAGCTGTTCTACCGTACAATGAATAATACCGTATTCAGATAAAAGTATATCCTTTTCATCACAGAGCAAAAGTTTACCCTTATGCAAAAACGCCACGTAATCGCAGAGCTTTTCAAGATCGCTGACGATGTGCGAGGAAATAAGGATAGAGTGGTTTTCATCCCTTGTAAAATCGTAGAACATATCCACCACTTCGTCACGCACAACAGGATCAAGTCCGCTTGTCGGCTCGTCAAGGAGCAACAGCTTTGCACCGTGGGAGAGAGCAACGGCAATGCCGAGCTTCATCTTCATACCGCGAGAAAAGTCCTTAAACGGCTTGTTATCGGGCAGAGATAATTTTTGCAGAAGTCGGACATATTCATCCTCATTCCAATTACGAAACGTATGCTTCATAACATTGCCGATCTGCTTTGCCGTCAAGCATTCGGGCATACCAACCTCGTCCATTACAACACCGACATCTTCTTTGGTAAGAGCAATATCTTCTCCATTGTCTTTGCCAAGTATCGTAATTGTTCCGCTATCTTTATGAAGCATACCCAAGATAAGCTTTATCGTGGTGCTTTTGCCCGCGCCGTTCTCACCGATAAGCCCCATAATGCAACCGCTTGGCAGAGTAAAACTTATGTTATCCAAATAAAATCCCGAAAAGGATTTACTTACCTTTTTTAATTCAAGTGCGTTCATTCTTGTTCCTCCATACCGAACGTAATCATTTCAACTATATCCTCACGGCTCAAATTGCAGGACGCGGCGAGCTTTGCTATCTGCTCAATATGTTCCTCTATCTTTTTCAAATTTTCTTCTCGCAAAAGCTCTACATTCTTCGGCGCAACGTAACATCCCTTTGCTGGAAGGGTGTAAATAAAGCCTTCCTTTTCAAGCTCTTCATACGCACGTTTGGTAGTAATAAAGCTGATGCGCAGATCTTTTGCAAGCCCTCGTATAGACGGCAGCATTTCATCCTCTTTCAGTTCACCGCTTATTATCTGATTCTTGATTTGAGAATAGATCTGATTATAAATCGGTTCGCCGCTTTTGTTGTCGATTAAAATATTCACGTCATCACCTCTGTTAAAACTGTATATTTACATTATACACAGTTTGAACGCTTTTGTCAATAGGATTTGCCAAATAAGCGCAAAAAAATCCCTCGCTCCGAAATGGAACGAGGGGATAATATTTGTTTATTTGGATTTTAATTTTTCAAGATCTTCAATATAGATGGAAACCTCTCCGCAGTTCGGGCAAATCGCTACCTTGGGTTTTCCTATTCTTCCACCAAATAATTTATTTTCATCGGCAGACAATACTATTCCGTTTCCGCCACCTTCAATTTTAATGGCGCATCCTTCTTTCATTTCGTTTCCGCATCGAATACATTTTCTCATTTTATTTGCCTCCGTCATATTTTTCTTTCATCTTTTCAGCATCTTGTTCATCGTAGTACGCCCCTGCTGCTTCATCAGAAGATTTTACACGCTCTACCATACCATCCTCGTAAATGTCGGTATACAACGCCCTCGCTCAACTTGAACGAGGGCTATTTTTACTGTATAAAGAATTTGAATATACCTTTTGCCCAACCGAGCCAAGCAGGAACGTTTGCATCGAGCCATTCTACGACGGTTGGTATATCTGCCGTAGTTAGATCTCCGATATGGCTGTAAACACTTCCGTCTGCTACAGTTTGACCGATAGCAATCATTGCGTGGGCGTGGTCGCCAACGGCGGCATATTTACCGACAGCAAGCGCTCCCGTTGAGAAACAACCGATCGATAGTGCGCCAAAGGATATAAGACCTACGCTGATAGCCCCTGCTGCAAACAATCCGAGAGCAATAGAGCCAACCGCAAGTAGTCCGGCTGAGAACACGCCTGCGGAGATCAAGCCAAGTGACAAAAGTCCAATAGATATTACTCCAAGTGAAAGCATACCAAGGGATACGATTCCTCGTGACATAAGACCTATAGAAAACACTCCACGAGCCTTAAGTCCTACCGCGAAAAATCCGTGTGCATTTTTGCCGATGTGGTAAAGCGGCATACCGAAAATCATTTTCTCGCTTTTGCGTTCGTGAAATTGTTTTTTGAATTTATCCCAAAATGTTTCTATTTCTTTAGGTTCGATACCTTGCTTTTCGGTAATATCTTCATTGAGCAGATAATCCATTGAGCATTCAAAGAGCTTTCCCATTTTGATCAGCTTATCGGTTTCCGGGTAGGCTATATCCGACTCCCATTTGCTGATTGATTGACGGGAAACGCCGAGAATATCGGCAAGCTGCTCTTGTGTATAGTTGTATTCTTTTCTGAGTTTTGATAGCTTTTCGCCAAGTGTCATAAAATTTTCTCCTTATGTTTTCTAACGCTGCGTTGCCTTTATTGTAGCACACAAGGAGAAAACATACCACCAATTAGGCGTTTCTTTATGTAAACTTCGGGTTGCGTTTCTTTATTATACCACATTTTTATGAATATTTCAATCATATAGATGAAACGCCCTCGCTCCGTTTCGGAACGAGGGCGGATATTTTATTGCGAAGCCACCCAAGAAATGCTATGATTGTCTTTTTCGAGTCAGAATAATTCCCGCAAAAGCTCCGATAAAAGCAATCGGAGCTGTTCTTACAAACAACCACTCAAACGCATGAAACGCCCCCCCTACGACAGCCCATTCCGGATTACTATAGTCCCATTTAAGATAGGGACTACCCATTAAGAAAAGGACTAAAAATGTTACCACAATAAGAGCGCAAACCGAAATGAAGCACCAATGAAGTACCATTCTTCTCATTATTTTTCTTTGAGCAAGCTGCAAATTGATGACCTCCAATTTCTCGGATATTGCTTTCAGTTCATCTGCCTGCTGTTCAGCAATAGTTTCGCCAAGCAATGTACTTACCGGTGTTTCAAGCACTTCTGACAGCGTTACAAGCATTTCAGAGTCCGGCACCGATAATCCTTGCTCCCATTTTGAGATCGTTTGTCGCACTACGTTTAATTTAATAGCAAGCTCCTCTTGGGAGAGTCCTTTTGCTTTTCTGATTGTTTTTATGTTTTCTTTTAGCATTAGAATAACCTCCTATAAAAACTGACTATATTATACATCAAAAGCGCCGTTGCTTCAAGCAACGCGTGTTAACATTACTGTTTTTGAGCCATTTTTCTATAAAACAGCCCTCGCTCCATTTTTGAACGAGGGCTGATTTTATTAGTTCAAAAAAATGTGCATCAGAAAACCAATTACTATGCAAACAACAAATGTTATGAGTGCAGAACCTATAACCAAAAGAATTTTCTGATACGGACGCTTGCCAATTTCTCGTTGCTTCTGTATATCGTCCAATCGCTTTCCTTCAGAAAATGCTACAATTTCTTTATAGGTTTGAACGTCATTGGTCTTTTTTACCTTTTCAAGCTTAAAAGCAAAACACAACGAGATTGCCCAAATAATTCCCCAAGGAATGACCGCCCAAACACCAAGCCACGCAAACAGCGGAACCGCAGAAACAGCAGTCGCAATTAACATCAAGGTGTAGATCTTTCCATAACGATTCATTTTTGCAATTTCTTCTTTTTTGATTTTCTCTTTCATAATTTCAATATCTCCTTTCACTAATTGGTCAAGTGAGATACCAAACAATGAGCTGAGTAGTAGCAGGCTATGAATATCAGGGTAGTTTTTTCCGTTCTCCCAATTTGAAATGCTCTGCCGTGTTACATATATCTTTTCGGCAAGCTCTTCTTGGGAAAGATTCATTTCCGTCCGATATTTTTTTATCTGCTCATTCAGTTCCATATATAAACCTCCTTTTCGTCGTGATTTGCTCACCGACCTGCCATAAGTATAGTCGGTTTTCATTTCTCTGTCTATCAAATGCCTTTTCCATTTGCTTAAATCACGATGCAAAAGGGATTTTACATAGCTACAAATTGGAATTTATCGACCAGCTATGCCTTTTCCAACCACATAAATACCAACCAGCATTTCAGCGATTGATATTCCCAATAGAAGTCCTGAGAAAAAGTCTTTTACATTGGAACCGCCAAGCGTATAAGAAAGTGCCTGCAATGCAATTCCCATTACAATAAGTAACACTCCGTAAAGCAAGTTTTTTTGCTTTTCCAAATCCTGTGTCCTTTTCAGCAAATCCATGATTTGCTCGTCATCATATGCGCGAACACTTCTTTCCTCGGCAGCTTCTCCATCCATTAGCTCTGCAACTGTAATTTCTAATTCTTCACATAAGATTTTTACGACAGAGTAATCGGGCATGCATTTGCCTGTTTCCCATTTCGAAACGGTTTTATTAGATACTCCAAGCTTTTCTGCCAACTGTTCCTGTGTAAGGCTTTTCTCTTTTCTTTTTTGTGCTATAAACTTTCCCGTTGCTTGTTGATTCATTTTCTCTACCTCCGTTTGTTGTTTGTAGAAAAAGCATACCTCTTTTCTCTGAAAAACAACATCCCCTATTTGGAGAATCTAAGTGGAATTACTAATTATTCCTGCAAATTTTTATTTATATAACTCATTATACCATGCCACCGTTTCTACACAGAACGAGGGCATTTTTAGCCTTTATTATCCTTGTCTGCAATATAATTGCAAATACACATCACGACCGGAAATAAAACACCACCAACGGTGAAGATGATCCAAGATAGATGCCATTGATTATTGAGGAAACTTACCGCAAGATAGATTGCAGTTAAAACACCCCAATAGCAGAATCCAACAATCGCTTTTACTCTCGTTCTCTTTTTCTCTTTCTCGGTAAAATCTCCTTCTTTAAGGAGCTTTTGCATACTTGCGTTTTGCGTTCCAGCTACAATGAACATTCCTGCGCCTATGCCTGCAATAATCATAAAAAGTGCGAGAGTCCACGCGATAAGAGCTACGTCCTCCGTAAAGGATATTATACCACATTTTTATGAATATTTCAATCATTAAGAAATAACCCTCGCTCCATTTCGGAACGAGGGCTAATTGGTTTGATTATTTACGGAACGCTTTGAGTTAGTTCTTCCCGTAACTTTATGAAATAATCTGTAATATTATCCTCGGATTTAGGAAGATCGCCCACAACTATAAGTTCCATTAGATCTTCCTTTATTTCATCCGACATTCCAATGCCTTCAAAATAGCCATCAGAACCAATCGTAATAATATATGTTTCTTCACCGACTACTTCTGTAAATGTAACTTTTTCCACATTGTTTTCAAATTCAACTGAACCTTCCTCGCGCACATATCCAAACAAAATGATGCCAACAACTGCAATGATCAAGCAAGCGAGAATAATGATTCCCCAAATCTTGATTATTTTTATTATCAAACCAGCAAGCTTTTCCGTATTACTCACCTTTTCGTAAATAACCTCCTTTGTGTCGTTGCCGGTCAGTTCATCCAAACTTATGTTAAAAATCTGCGACAGAATTTGAGCCTGCTTGATGTCAGGCGCAGTTTCTCCAAGTTCCCATTTTGAAATGGTTTGTCTTGATACACCAACCTTTTCCGCAAGCTGCTCTTGTGAAAGATTTGCTTTCTTTCGTAGCTCATAGATTTGTTTTCCAAGCTCCATACGCTCACCTCCTTTCACCATAATTATACCGGTGTCACGATAAATAGTCTACCAATTTATGTTGGAAAAGCCGCCCGTTTTCTTAACATTACGAGATTTCTGTGTTTTTTTGTTGTAATCGAGTGTAAATGATTATGCCCTCGCTCCGTTGTGGAACGAGGGCTTGACTTACGATTATCATACAAGCGCCACAATAATCAGTATAATACCAATTACAATGTACAGAGAACTCAAAATTCTAAAAGCATTTTTAACTTTTGTGCTTTTTAGTGATTCGTGTGATATTTTTGGATTTTTCAGCAACAAAAAAAATTGAGGAAACAATATCATCATAACTGCAATGCTTGTAATTATAATACCAGCAACTAACATAGCGTGCGATCTCCTTGGTTATTCATCATTCTGAAATTCGAGAATATCCAATACAAAACTGATTGACATATTGGAATTTGTATTACTTATTATTTTCATTGTGATATTCTTTTAAAGCATCTTTGATTGCTTTTTTTATTACAAAATATGCAACAACTGCAATAAATCCAATTATCATTAAATACATAAATAATGCTGCTATACTTCCCATATAATCCTTTTCCTCCTTTTCGCCAAATTCCAATTTTTCAATCCTTCTGATACTCAAGAATATCTCCGGCTTCGCAATCGAGCACCTCGCAGATCGCTGCAAGAGTGGCGAAGCGAATAGCCGTTACTTTGTTGT
>ERZ808052.143-NODE-143-length-9765-cov-7.726672_pt1 | contig 9765 bp, 5 predicted proteins | sample MGYA00380200_ERZ808052 | MGnify/ENA primary metagenome ERZ808052 (study PRJEB31490, sample SAMN06133366) | cow dung metagenome | isolation source: H10 | host: cow | place: China: Chengdu | collected 2015-05 ...
CGATACAAAGTCCTGTGATTGTACATACAACGATTGTATCCCAGAATGTTCCTGTCATGTTGATGTATCCCTGACGAACTGGATCTGTTGTGGAAGCAGCGGCAGCTGTGATGGCAGCTGAACCCATTCCGGCTTCGTTGGAGAATACTCCTCGTGCAACACCAAATCTAAGTCCCTGCATCATGGAAGCTACGATTCCACCGCAAAGACCACCACCGATAGCCTTAACAGAGAAAGCCATCTTGAAAATCATTGCAACTCCTGAAGGAAGGTTGGAAATATTTCCAAAGATAATGATAAGACCTGCGATAATGTAAAATACTGCCATAAGTGGAACGACAACCTGAGAAACTTTAGAGATGGATTTGATACCACCGATAATGATTAAAAGGGCAAGTACTGTGATAATAGCACCTGTTACCCATGTTGGAACATGGAATGTTGAATCAAGGGCAAGTGAAATTGAATTAGCCTGAGTAAGATTTCCGATTCCGAAAGAAGCTATAACAGCAAAAAGGGCGAAGGACCAACCGAGGGCTGCGCCAAGCTTTTTGTTCTTAAAGCCTTTTTTCATTGTGTACATTGGACCACCGGACATCTCGCCTTTTTCGTTGACCTCACGGTATTTGATGGCAAGCATACATTCACTGAACTTTGATGTAAGTCCAAAGGCTGCTGAAATCCACATCCAGACTAAAGCTCCCGGACCACCTGAAACCATGGCTGTTGCAACACCAACGATATTACCGGTTCCGATTGTTGCAGCGAGGGCAGTTGTAAGTGCGGAGAAAGGGGAAACATCACCGTCACCTGTCTTCTTGCGGGCTTCCTTGCTTAGAACACTCTTTAAAGCGTATGGGAGATTTCTCCAGCAAAGTGCCTTGGTGCGAATCGTAAGGAAGATACCTGTACCAACCAGAAGAACCAGCATGACAGGTCCCCAGACGAAATTGTCAATAGCGACCAAAATATCTGATAGCATTTTCATAAAATTACCTCCTTGTATTTGCAGGTAGTGTCAAGTTTACTACCTCATTTTTTATTAAAAACCTTTATTTTAGGGAGTTTGCAAATAAAAAGAGCATTTACCTCCCATTTTTGATATAATGTCCTCGACCAAAATTCCAAAATATCAGAAAGGATAAATGCTCATGGACATTATACTTTATTTATTAAATTACATCAAATACCAAAATAAAATCATTGGTCAGTTATTAAACTTTATCTGCAGATACATTCCTCTCAAACAGTGGGCTTTCGATGATTCCCATTCTCCCAAGTATCAGAAGTTTAAAATTGATGAGCTTCCCAAAATCATATCCTTCAAACAGGATTGGGAATGGACTGACCTCATTTCCTACTATAAACAACGCTATAACAAAACCATCAAACCTGTCTTTCGTCGTGGCGAATGTGATATCCCCGAGGACTGCCGCTGTCACCTTTGCAATGCTCCGTTCCGGTATCTTATGTGGAATGATGGCAAAAAGAAAAGCCAGCTTCTTTGCAAGGTATGCCAGAATCGTTTTTCACCTTCTGACAACAGTCGTTTTTCAAAAACTTCTGTTTTGAGATGCCCTCACTGCTCTCATACACTGGTTCACAAGAAAGACCGTAAACACTTTATTATCCATAAATGTGTTAACCCCAAGTGCCCTTATTATCTCCATAACCTTAAGAAGGTTGATAAAGAGCATCTGGAAGAAGACTATGGCAAAAACAAGTACAAACTCCATTACATCTACCGCGAATTCACGATAGATTTCTTTAAGATGGATTTAAACTCTCTGCCTAAAAATGCTTCTTCTCTGAAATTCAGTAAGTTTGATTCACACGTAATGTCTCTTTGCCTTACGCTGCATATTAATCTTGGATTATCTCTTCGCAAGACCAAACAGGCTTTAAAAGACCTTTACAACATCAGCATTTCACATCAGACCATTGCCAACTACTGCAAGACTGCAGCCATATGTGTTAAGCCTTTTGTTGACAACTACGATTATGGTGTTGGCAATACATTTACAGCAGATGAGACATACATCAAAATACGTGGTATAAACTCCTACATCTGGTTCATTATGGATGCCGCCAAACGTTCCATTATCGGCTATCAGGTATCTGATAATCGAGGTGTTGGACCCTGCATACTTGCAATACGTATGGCATTTAAACACTTGAAAGAAATACCTATAGACTTTAAATTTATCGCTGACGGATACAGTGCATATCCTCTTGCTGCACAACAGTTTTTCCGTGAATCAAAAGGCAAAATTAACTTTGATATTACTCAGGTAATTGGACTTACCAACGACGATGAGGTATCAACAGAATTTCGTCCCTTTAAGCAGATGATTGAACGACTGAATCGTACATACAAAGCATCTTACAGAACTACTAACGGATTTGATAACATCGACGGTGCCAACTACGACCTTGCTCTCTGGGTTGCCTACTATAACTTTTTAAGACCTCACAAACACAATAAATACAAGGTTCTCAATAAAGTTGATGAACTGTCCAATGCCGACAATATGCCCGGTAAATGGCAGTTACTTATCTATCTTGGGCAGCAAACAATACTAAATCTCCAAAAAGCCGAAGGCACTAACTGTTCTTAGATTCTGAACCAGAGGCATAATAAACAGCCACCAGAATCTTTGATTCTGGCTATGCCCTTGATGGCACAACAAAAACTGCTACACTGCTGTGAGCGACGGATAAAGAACTAACTGTTCTCATCATCTTCACCGTCGGCAATCGCCTTACAGCAGTTTTTGTTGTGCTGTCAAGGGTGGCGTCACTCATCAAAAGATTAAATATCTGCAATTTTCAAGGTTCGATTGAGCCTTTTTCTTTGGCTCTGTTTTTTCATAAGTCACTTGACACTACCTTTCTACTCTTTAAAAGGAGTACTATTTAGTACTACTATACAGCAGCTTATTAATTATTGCAAGTTTTTTCGTTATTTTCATAAAAAATAATTAATACCGATAAATCTTTCTCTTAATCTTTATCCATAACTCACCGATAAATTATGTATAGAAACATAGGAGATAAAAATTATGGGAATAAAGATTTTACCATACATAGACAATACAAAAACTACTTCAAAAAAAACTAACCAAAACAAAGCTAAAGACAGCTCTTTTGAGGAAACTTTAAAACTTCAAAAGGAAAGCGAAACCAAAGCTGCTGCCGCTATCGCCATAGATACACTGATTTCGGCAAGCAAGTCCGGTTCTATAAATGCTTCGATAGTTCAGGATTTTTTTGATAAAAACAATATTAATATTAAAATTTCACTGTTAAAGTATATATGATGATTAAAAAAAATTAGTAGAGGTGCAAAAATGTATATTTAATTTTATCATAATCGTCGGGTTGATTTTTAAATCTCGGCGATTATTTTTTGTAATGATAAAAACATTTTTGAAAACCTGTAGTTGATTTGTTGTTTCAGGCGCTATTTGTAAGAACTTTGTAATATCTATTATGTTATTCTGTTAAATATAACGGGTAATTATTTTTATTTTTAATCAAATATGCAAGCGACGACTGGAGGTTGAAAAAAATGACAATGTTGGACAAGGTTTGTTTTTATGTGGCGGATATCGTACCGTTTTTAGCAAGTCTTGGAGCTTTTATATATGGTGTAAAGCATTTCTTTAAAAAGGGTAAAGCTTATTACCTGCAGATAGTAACTATGGCTTTTGGGTGTTATGCAATGGGCAGTTTATATTATCTGTGCCAATCAATTACTGCGGAAGAAGTGCCGGAAGGTTTTACTGCAGCATATCTTGGCAGAATAGGCTTTTTCCTGTTTCTCTTCACTGCAAATTTCGGACAAATGGATGGATTTGTAGATGATAGGACACCGGCTTTAAAAAAATTCAGATATATTGCTCTGATTGCTCCGATTGCGGTAGCTTTGCTGTATGTGCCTTGTATTTTGTCTGATATGCTGATCAGTACAAAAATATCATTGGTTTTTATGTGGATTGCTGCAATGTGCAGTTCCTATTATAATTTTAAGCACGCTGTTATAAGCGATTTGGGATATGGATTTGTAAAAGCGATAAGACCATATAATATATGTGCTTTGATTCTTACTTTTACAGAGCTTGTATTACATATACTTTGGGCTAACTCTGATAATTGCGGCTTTGTGATAATTGCTCTTGTGTCGCTTGTGTTCAGTGTTATGAGTGTAGTTGCAATGGTTGCACTCAAGAGAGGAGTGGAAGCATGGAAAATTTAATTTATATCCTCTTTGTCTGTATTACAATTCCGCTTGCACTGATGGCGTGTTTAATCGATAAAAAGCCAAGGCGTATCGTTATATTTTTTATAATCGGTATCTGCTCTGCAGTGTTTGCGTCAGAGGTCAACGGTATTCTGACTTATCTTATCCCACTTGATGTATTTGACTTCACAGTAAGAGTTACACCGATTACAGAAGAAATTATCAAAGCAATTCCCGTGTTGTTCTTTGCAAAAGAAATCTCCAACAAAAAAGAGACACTCATAACGGTATCATTGGCTGTCGGTATCGGCTTTGCGGTTATGGAAAACACATACATACTTACGCAGAATGTTGAATATGTTTCAATGCTGTGGGCAATAATGAGAGGCTTCGGTACAGGCATAATGCACGGAATGTGCACATTCCTTGTGGGTACGGGATTCAGCTTTGCAAACAGAAACAAAAAGCTGTTTGTTGTCGGTACATTCGCACTGCTGTCGTTAGCGATAACATATCATTCGGTGTTCAATATGCTTGTTCAATCTGATTTAAGATATGTGGGTGCGTTTCTTCCTATTGTAACATATGTACCTTTTGTTTTATTGGTATATAAAAATCGTAAGAAAAGGAGTATAAATAAATGAAAAAATTCAAAAAAATCTCCCTTATTGTTATGTCAATAATGCTGTGTTTCACAGTTTTATGTCAGACAGTAACTGCGGCATTTCACACTCCCGACAATGTCAGTGAACGTTATATCAGGGATATAAAACTGATTTATGCTGACAGTGTTGATGAAGCCAAGGGTCAGCTTCCCGAAGATTACAGCCTGCTTGAAAACAACCTCAATGAAGGCACGGGTGAGCTTGGAGTATATATCTGCTACAGCACAACCAAAGACCCTGAAGAAGCAATTACCGATATAAAGGTTATGCACGAAAGTGGCGGCTTTCAGAGAACAGACTTCAAAGCATCTCTCAACGATGCGATTGACGGTGTTTATAGCCTTGCTCAGGAAATGACAACGGCCATAAACGAATTTATACAAAACTACAACAACGGTGTCCCTGCTGCGGTTTATGCAAAAGAAGCTCTCGACTATTTTCAGTATGACGCAAACACTCTTCTCGGTGACTTTATGATAAGCGGCAAGGGTACTTATCAGGATTACGGACGAATGATTCTTATGTGTCATGAGGATATCCTGAATCCGATCCTTTCACTTCTTGCTCTCGGTGTTCAGCAAAAGGCCGGTGAAAACTGGATTGACAGACTCGCAAATGTTGACCCCACAGCTTACGGTTCATCGCAGGATGCAAAATACCGTGAGCGTGCAACAAAGCTCAGACCTGTTCTTCAGCAATTCAATGACATATATTGTTATGTTATGGGTTATTATGACACAACCTATACTTATGAAGACCTTACAGATGAAAATGATAAAGAGCTTTTCACACAGATGGCAGAAAATAAGGATATGTTTACTGTTTTGCAGACAATACTCCGCAGCTATAGTGTCGGCATCCGGAATACTGATGAATACGGTGCATGGACTGCAGAGGATATGTTTACAATCGGTCTTAACAATACAATGAATCTCTATGAAAGCTATGCCCTTATTGAGTGCCTTACACCGGGTCAGGAAATTATGCTTCGTCTGACAGGCCCCTATAATTTTATTATCGGCTCACAGAACACTGACGAGGTGCTTGAAGAAGCAAGAAAAGCAATCGTTGAAAATCTTGATACAGATGAAAAAGTTCCCATTTGGGACGGTGTTAATCTCGATATATTTGAGCAGGAGGTCGGACTTACAAACGAAGCTCAGCGCAGTATCGCTGCGGGTAAGCAGTACGATATTTTTGCTAAAGATGTTGACACTCTCGCTCAGAAGTACAGAGATATCGCAAGTGTGGTATCAAGTGCCTTTACAATTGCATCATGTTCGGTTCTTGTTACAAAATGTGCTTTGGTTTTAGCTCCGAAAATTTTCAGTAAATTCGGATGTCTTGCTATAGCTAGTGCTATTACGGCCTTTGGATCGTCAGCGATTGTAACTACTCTTCTCACGGTTCTTGGTATAACCTTTACTGTTGTAAGCATTGTCTGTTCAATTATTATTACCTTCTTCCTTGAAGATATCATAGCTTGGATGCTTACTGAGGATTACGATCGAACTTCTATACCTAAGTATATGGTTGACGAGGCTATAAATAAAGAAGGTATTTCAACCTATGCATATTACCAACGAGTGGATAATGTCAGAACTGATGAACAGCTGGAACTTGATACAGAGGATAACGAAAGCGGCTCAGATATCAACGCAAATGAAGGCTACAGGTGGATGGCTCTTTATACTTCAAATAAGTCAAGTCTAGGTAATCCCATTAAGGCAGATTTTCTGCTTGTAACCGAAACGGGTACTGATAAAGAAGGTTATGTGCCTCTTGCAATGTTTGGCAAAACTGTTGCTGAAAACCTCAACGGTTATGCTGACAAAGTATCCTCAAAGTATCCTGCACTTTACCTTCATTATTCTCAGGATAATACTACTCCCGTTGAAAGCGAAAAAATCTACATCAGCCATATCCGAGTTGAAAGCGCTAAGCATGAGGATGAGGCTAAAAAGAAACTTACAGACAGCGGGTTCCTTGTGTTTAACCATGATTTCGGTTGTAAAGATAGCGAATCAACATTTATCGGTTATAAGCTTACTGCAAATGCAAATGACGCTGTAAGAGACATTCGTCTTCTTTATAACTGCAACAGCTCCAGTGTAACTTTTGGTGATCTCAACTACGGAGCAATGGGTACCATCGGTAATTTCTCACTTATGGTAAGCTCAACAAGCTCTAATCCTGCACCTCCCGTTCTGCATCTTGCAGTTTATGAAAAAAATGTCCTTCCCGATGCAAATCTCGGCTATGAACCCGTAAATGAGTTCTCAGGCGGTATGGCACATCCACTTGGCAGAACTGATTACAGACTTTACTTTATGCCCGAAACTACCTTTACAACGGGCCCTGATTATCTTGCAGGTATCAAGAGCGACGTTTATTACTACAATACATTTACATCAAATACCGGTTACAGTCATCCTATTGAATATTATGATGAGACCGATATGTTTGAAAACAGTGTTGACAGCTACAGAGCTTATAAGGCTCAGAACTATGGGGAGCAGTTCTTCGATTTCGACTCTCAGACATACTTCTATTTTGCCGCAAGAAACAGCAAAGATTCCAACAACTATGTCAACCTGGCATACAAATACACCACTACCAAAAACCCCTACCGTGCAATCTATGGCGTTACGGCTAATAAGAGTAACGGTCTTGACAGGTTTGCTGATTCAGTAAAATACGCTCAGATTGGTTATGTGCTTGCAGCTGCTGAACTCAGCTACAACAGTAGCTTCTATACAGGATATAAATTCCCCTATAAGGGCGATAATAATAAAAACGAGTTCGGAAACTATTATTCCTTTTATCGTGCACATGAAAACAGCACTAATAATTACTATAGCTCAAAAAACAGCTACGGCAAGGCTGATGCATGGTATCAGGATCTGCCCGGAACAGTTTCGAGGCGTACAGCAGTACACTCAGAGGAATATGTCTTCAATCAGGATATCACTCAGGTGTTATATAACAGCAAGATGAGTGCACTTTACCTTTCGGGTTATCAGGCAAACAGAACACCTCTTACAGTAAATGATATTATCCTTTCCAAAACACCTTTGGGTACAAGTGAAATTCCTTCAAACTTCACACCTGTTATCTGTATGATAGGTGACAGTGCTGAGCCTGCAAATATTGTTCCTTCAAGAGGTGATGCCGTTATCGGTGTGCGTCCGACTATGGGTGGTTTAAGCTCTGAGGATGTAAAAGCGGTTCTTTATGATAAGGTATATATGTACTTCCGTAATGAAAAAACAGAAAACGGAAGGACAGTTGCTCAGAGCAATCCCAAAGAAGGAAAGTATGTATCAGCTATCTATATTGAATCAAGAGAAGAGATTCGTGAATCTAACATCAAGAACAGCAAAACAGGTGAAGAAATTCTTTGTGAAAATATAGGCAAGGCAGTTGTTGAAAACAGCCTTTTCGGTAAAGGTGCAACAACCACTTACAGAATTAACATCAACACCGAATTCGATGAGGATGACGACATAGAAAGTGCTAATTACACCTATGTAGGTATTCAGAAATCCGATAAGGCAAGTGAAGCACTTACTGATATCAGACTCTATGTTGCCAAAAAGGGAGAGCGTCCCGAACCGGAAATCAATAGAACTATTACATATAACGGAGAAACCTTCCCTGTTAAATATACACGTGTATCTCTTGCGAGTCTTACCGAACAGGGTGATAAGAGCGATGCTGACTGTGCTCTTGAGCGTCAGGTTTATGTCTATGTTTCAAGCCATCCCTCTTTAGGTGCTCCGATTACAGAAATCAAGATGTCCGATATGTTCTCTTATGGTGATTTTGAGCCTGTACTCACAATGGATAACAAGCTTTTTATAACCGCTTACAATGAAAATGTGAAAGCAGGCGGAGCTGAAATCTTCGTTGAAGATGACTATTTTATGCACGGCAATCAGCTTTCATTTAAGCGTGAGGGTGCTGATAAGCCTTATATTCAGAGCATCAATGTTGTAGCAGATTCAAGCGAAGAAATTCAGGCGGTGACCAAGCTTCTTGAAGCAGGATACACCGATATTATCAAAAAGGATCTTAATGAAGATGCAGGCGGACATTACATCTATCTCGGTATGAAGCGAACAGCTGATAAAAATGATGCTGTTTATGACCTTAAGCTTACAAATAACCAGAAGAACCCTGCTAAGACACTTGACAAATACACTTTGGTTTCAACTCTTGACCTCAATTATAAAGCAGGCGGCGAGTATATCTATCTTTATGAGTGCAGAAAACCAGCATCCTATAAATACAGCCCATTGCTTGATCTTAAGGTGGGTGATGAGACTGTTTTGAATATCACTACAAGTACCGCTACAGGTTCTCATAGCGAAATTCGTGTCACTAACCAAGACGGTAAATCTCAGGACCTTAACGAGGATGCAGGCGGCGATTATATCTACCTTATAAAGGTTTATGAATATAATAATAATGGGTGGTTAGTTGGCTCAATGCTCAGCACGGGCTCTGTTGCGGTAATTGTTGCTTTCCTTGTTGCTGCAGCATGTGCAGTTATTTATGTAAAACTTAAGAAAAAGCGTGAAAGTGAAAATATTGTTTAAAAACACGAGAGGAGACAATTACAGATGAAATTATTAAAAGTACTTATCAGCATGCTTCTTGTTGTGACAATGTGCATGACAATGATGATGCCCGCAAGCGCAGGTCGAGTAACTTATTATTTAAGCGACCTCAAAATGGCAGAAGCAGCCACAGCAGACGAAGCAAAAAAAATGCTCAAAGATGCAGGCTTCACAGTTCTTGATAAAAATCTTAACCCCGGCGCTGACAAGGCTGTTTATCTCGGCTACAAGAAGT
>ERZ808052.144-NODE-144-length-9746-cov-1.946116_pt1 | contig 9746 bp, 4 predicted proteins | sample MGYA00380200_ERZ808052 | MGnify/ENA primary metagenome ERZ808052 (study PRJEB31490, sample SAMN06133366) | cow dung metagenome | isolation source: H10 | host: cow | place: China: Chengdu | collected 2015-05 ...
AGACGGCATGATGGCTGTCGTAAGAGATGAAATAAGAAACAACTAAGAAAAAGGAGAAAGGGACTTGCCTTTCTCCTTTTTCGTTAATATCTATAGACCTTCAGCAGCTGGGCTCCGTATTCTCCGAACGGAATCCTTATGTGTCTTCCCTGGTGGTTTTCGTCGCCGTTCAGTCTGCGGATCTTCTGCATCTTGCCGTAGTCGTCAAAGCTTATCTCGTCGATCCTTTCGATTCCTACCCGGCCCTTTCCGTCTGCCAGTGACATTGTGGTCACTACGCCCGTACCCATGAAAAGGTACATGTCATTACCCATGTCCATGATCATAACCGCTGTCTCGCCCCATTTGTCCGGATCCTCTGCTTCCGGATTCCATCCCAATGTCAGGTCGTGTCTGCACTTGAAGTCTATTCCGTTGATAGTCAGCACGGTTTCTTTCTCAGTGGCATCAGCGAGCATTCCGTAGATCTTTCCTGCAGCCTGCTTTTCCGCTATAAGGTCAAGTGCCGGTGTAAGCAGTTCGTATGCTTTTTTCAGCGGGTAGTCTTTCTCCTGAGGCATGTTGTCTATCGAGAACGGGCTGAATCCTATTGCTGCGTGATGTCCGAGAGCGTAGAATACTCTTGCCCCGTTCTCCGGTTCCTGTCTTACCTCCGGAATGAACAGCTGATTGTCAGCTGTCGCATATTTGGAAATCCATGAAGCAAATCCCTTGTCATAGATATCAGGGCATATGAGGTCAATGCTTGGAGCTACGGTCTTCCATATAGGCATCAGGTGGGCGAGTGGGCCTGCGCTTGGATATTCTCCGGCCTTCCTGCCTCGCGAATTGAGCGCTGTATTCACAAACATAGGAATGTCGTATTCCGCTTTTCCTGCCGCAGCCACACGCTCGGTATATCTCGCGTACCAATATGCCATGAATATCTCGTCTGCTTCAAGACTTGAGCCGAAAACCTCTTTCCATGAACCTGTGGTCACTTTTCCTGCGGCCTTCCATACATCATTTATATGATCATTTGCCTTGCCTGAGGTCAGCATGTACATCATATCGTAAGGGACGGGGCTGTTGTATGCGTTCTGTGCCAGTTTCGAGTGGTCTCGGGCATCTCCGAGCATTCCTATCTCATTCTCGACCTGTACCATGATCACGGTGCCTTCAGATCCGTCAGCCTTCCTTATATATTTCATAAGAGAGGCGAAGGCCTTCGCGTCCGCGCGTACGTTTCTTTCCGAGAAGGCGGACATTATCTCCGGGATGCTGCCGTCAGAGTTTGCCGCCAGCTCGAATTCGCTGTTGAACCCTCGTTTCACCCATGACGGTGCATAGCATGACATGCTGTTCTTCCAGCTTCCGAACCACAGTAATATGAGTTTCTGCCCGTTTGCTCTGGCTGATTTGAGAAGGTAGTCGACTGTGCTGAAATCGTAGCGTCCCTCTTCCGGCTCGATAAGCTCCCAATATACCGGGGCAAGTACGGTGTTTACTCCCGATTCTGCAAGATATTTCCATGTATCCCTGCTGTCCATGTATGCTCCGCTTGAGGCGCTGGAATTGGCCAGCTCTCCTCCCAGGATTATGAACGGCTTGCCTCCGTGCATGAGCTGGGTCGCATTACCTTGTCTTACCAGCTCGGATATCTGTGCCTGCGCTGAAATGCATGCCGCTGTCAGCACGATGGTGAGTATTGTCCTCTTCATTCTGTATCGTTTTCTGTTTACGACGTAAAATTACTTAAAAAAGTCTAAAATGAGGATAATATCGTCCATATCTGCCTTAATTTTTCGCCATTTTAGCAAAAATGGAACATTTCTTTAGAAAATGATACATTTGGGCACTCTGTGGCTGCTGCGGTGTTACCTTTTTAAAAGCATTTGAAATAATAGGGACAACAAGCCGTGTATTATTTGCTAACTTTGCATAGATAAAACTGTGTCTTTGCATTTATAGGCAAATTACTCAACTATCCATAAATTATTAACAAAAAACAAAACCCGTAATGAAAAATGTAACAAAACGAAGTTGGAAGATCCCTACTCTGATTTTCCTCATGCTGTTCTGTTGCGTGACCGCATCGGCTCAGTCGTTCACAGCGAAGGGAGTCGTTGTAGACAGCAACGGTGTACCCGTTCCTGGAGCTGGCGTTCAGATCCAAGGCAACGAAAATGTGGGTGCAATTACAGACCTTGACGGTAACTTCTCGTTGACTGTTCCGAATGAGAATGCGATTCTCGTATTTTCATTCATCGGAATGGAGACGACTGCAGTTCAGGCGTCGAAAGGAAACATGAGAGTGGTTCTTGCTGACGATGCTCTCCTCCTCGAGGAGACAATCGTAGTCGGTTACGGACAGCAGAAAAAGGCATCCGTTGTCGGCGCGATCACTCAGACTACAGGTGAGGTTCTCGAAAGAGCAGCCGGAATCAGCAGCGTCGGTGCTGCCCTTACCGGTAACCTCCCGGGCGTTGTGACTACTCAGTCTACCGGTATGCCAGGTGAAGAGGACCCTAAGATCACCATCCGAAGCGGCAGCTCATGGAACGGTAATGATCCTCTCGTCCTCGTCGACGGTATCGAGCGTCCTATGACCTCTGTGGACATCTCATCAGTTGAGAGCATCTCTGTACTTAAGGATGCGTCTGCAACAGCTGTCTACGGTGTGAAGGGTGCGAACGGTGTTATCCTCGTGACAACAAAGCGTGGTCAGGAAGGTAAGGCCAGAATCGATGTCGGCTTCAATGCTACTATGAAGAATCCTTCAAAGCTTCCTAACAAGCTCGATTCTTATGATGCATTGATGGCAAGAAATATCGCTGTAGAGCACGAGCTTCCTCTTATGGGTGCCGACTCATGGGCTTATGTACGTCCTCAGGCATTCATCGAGAACTATCGCAACCAGACTACAGTCGAGCAGATGGAGCGTTATCCAAACGTAGACTGGCAGAAGGCTCTCTTCAACGATTTCGCTATGGCTTACAATGCTAACATCAATGTAAGCGGTGGTACAAAGTTCGTGAGATATTTCGCATCTGCTGACTACCAGAACGAGGGTGACCTCTTCAAGCTCTATCCAAACAACCGTGGATATGAGTCAGGTTACGGTTATGACCGTATCAACGTAAGAAGTAACCTCGACTTCAAGATCACCAACACAACAACATTGAAGGTGAATCTCTCAGGTTCAAGCGCAAGAAGAACTGCCCCTACAATGAACTCTACCAATGATATCTGGCAGATCCAGCAGCAGTGGGCAGGTGCTTACAACATTGCACCGGACGTATTCCTTCCAGTTTATTCAGACGGAGCATGGGGATACTATCCTAACATCTCAAACGTAACAAACTCTGCTCAGAACCTTTCAGTAGGTGGTCTCTTTGAGACAACAACCAACCGAATCAACACTGACTTTACTTTGAACCAGGATCTCAGCTTCATCACTAAGGGTCTCTCTCTTAGAGGTACAATTTCTTGGGATAACCAGTTCGTAGAGTCTGGCCGTGGTATCTCTGATATGTACAACGACCCACAGGTTAAGTGGATCGATCCTGACACAGGAAAGGTTACATTCAAGAACCCTGTTGACTCTTACAACGGATTCGACTATTCACAGCCTATCAAGTGGACTACAGGCGGTGGTTCTGTGAACAACTGGTCGACAATGCGTAACCTCTATTATCAGGGCCAGATCAACTACATGCGCACTTTCGCAGAGAAGCATGATGTATCAGCCATGGGTCTTTTCAGCCGTCAGGAGAACGCTACAGGTTCAATGATCCCTATGTATCGTGAGGACTGGGCATTCCGTGTTACATACAGCTGGAACGGACGTTACTTCGCTGAGTACAACGGCGCTTACAACGGTTCTGAGAAGTTCGCAGACGTTAACCGTTTCGCTTTCTTCAACTCAGGTGCGATCGGTTGGATGCTCAGCGAGGAGCCTTTCATGAAGTGGCTCCGTGAGAAGAGATATGTCGAGATGCTCAAGATCCGTGCTTCTTACGGTGAGATCGGAGACGACAACGTAGGTCAGCGTTGGCTTTACATGTCTCAGTGGGCTTATGGTGGAGCGACCAACATGGCTCTCAATGCTGAGAACAGTATCTACGAGTGGTACAGAGAGTCTGCAATCGGTAACCCTGACGTACAGTGGGAGACAGTTACAAAGCTTAACCTTGGTGTTGACTACTCTATGTTCAAGGGTCTGATCGCCGGTAGCTTGGAGTTCTTCCAGGATGACCGTACAGACATCCTCGTGAAGGGTAGCGAGCGTTCTGTGCCTGCTTATTATGGTGGTACACCTCCTACAGTGAACCTCGGTAGAGTACGTGCAAAGGGTTATGAGCTCGAGCTCCGCGTGAACAAGCAGTTCGCTAACTCTCTCCGCCTCTGGGGTAACTTCAATATGACTCACTCTGAGAACGTGATCCTCCAGAAGGACGACCCTCAGATGCGCCCTGATTATCAGAAGGATGCCGGATTTGCAATCGGACAGTACAAGTCTCATATCGATGCTGGTTTCCTCCAGACATGGGATGAGGTTTACGGTTCACCTGCACATGATACAAACGATGCTCAGAGACTCCCTGGTGACTATTATATCGTAGACTTCAACGGTGACGGTGTTGTAGATTCAAAGGACTCTGCTCCATTCGGTTATACAGGTACACCTCAGAACACATACAATGCCACAGTCGGTTTCGAGTGGAAGGGCTTCAGCGCATTCGCACAGTTCTACGGCGTAACAAACGTTACTCGTGACGTTCCTCTCGGAAGCTTCGGCAGCAAGCTCAATACCGTATATGATATGGGTACATGGTGGTCACCAGCAACTCCAAATGCAGACGTTGTAGTTCCAAGCTTCAACAGAACACCAAGCTATAACAATGGTACACAGTATCTTTTCGACGGTTCATATGTACGTCTCAAGAATATCGAGATCGCTTATACTGCAGTTGGTGGTTGGGTAAAGAAGATCGGTCTTGATTCAATGAAGATTTTCTTGAACGGTAACAACCTCTGGCTCTGGACACGCATGCCTGACGACCGTGAGTCTAACCTCAATGGTTATGGCGGAGGCGGCGGTGCTTATCCTACAGTTAGACGATTCAACCTTGGTGTAAAGATCACCCTTTAATCGATGACAACAATGAAGAAATTTTTTAACACTTATATATTGATAGGTTTATCCTTGATGTTGGGTATGTCTCTCGTATCATGCGAGGCGTATCTTGACAAAGAGCCTGAATCTACAATTTCTGAGGAAACAGCTTTTGTGAACTTCAGAAACTTCCAGGGTTTCGTGGAGGAGATCTACAACTGTATCCCTGATAAGGAGAAATGTAACTGGTGTCCGTCTTGGAACTGGGGAGATGAAGAGGTCTTCAATACGAACGCAAACGACCGTATGACCAACCAGGTTGACCTTGGTAACTTCCGTGCATGGATGAATACCGGTAACTGGCTTTACAAGGGCAGCAGCAACTCTACATCGACTAACAAGTTCGATCACTCACTCTGGCCACATTCATGGTACTGCATCCGTAAGGCCAATGTAGGTCTCAGAGCTCTCGAGAACGGTATGCTCGTGAACGCTACACAGGAGGAGAAGGATATGATCGCTGGTCAGCTCTACTTCTTCCGTGCATGGTGGCACTTCGAGCTCATCAACTGGTTCGGCGGCCTTCCATACATCGACAAGGCTTTCGAGGCTAACGACGAACTCACTCTTCCACGTCTTACATATCAGGAGTGTGCAGCTAAGGCAGCTGAAGACTTCCGCAGAGCGGCTGAACTTCTTCCTATCAACTGGGACAACACTGCAGCTGGTAAGGCGACATTCAACAAGAACGATCTCCGTATCAACAAGGTGATGGCTCTTGCATATCTCGGTAAGTGCTATCTCTGGATGTCTTCTCCATTGATGGAGCATGGCGCTCAGACAGGTGGTGGCAATACCTATAATTATAATAAGGATTATGCGCAGAAGGCTGCTGACGCTCTCGGTGAGCTCCTCGCTCTCGTTGAGTCAGGTCAGACTCAGTATGCTCTTGCAGAGTTCAACTATACTGATATCTACAATCACCAGAAGTCACCTGAGGCTACTACTTCATATTCTGACAACTTCTATACAAGAAAGCAGAACTGGAAGCAGCCGGGTACAGTTGAGGCGATCTTCCGTGGTCCATCACCAGACTACAACGGTTCTAACTGGAATACTACAAAGGTATTCGGACCTAAGGTTGACGGTGTCGTAGGACATGACGTAGTTATCCACCAGCCAACTGCAAATGCAGTCGAGATGTACGGTATGGCAAACGGTCTTCCTATCGATCATCCTGAGTCTGGTTATGACCCAAGATATCCATTCAAGGATCGTGACCCACGTTTCTACCATGACATCGTATTCGACGGCTTCAAGTACCTCAACGGTGATCCACAGTCTTGGGCACACCTTCAGTACTGCCAGCTTTACACAGGCGGTAACATGCGTGACGTAGCAAATGCAAGCCGTACAGGATACTTCATCCAGAAGCTCGTTCCTCATACATGTAACGAGGTTGACCGTGAGTATGACTGGGGTTCTTCACTCCATACATATCTTCCATATATGAGACTTGCAGATGTATATCTCATGTATGCAGAGGCAACAGCAGTAATCGGAGGACGTGACGGTAAGTCAAGCAAGTGCAACCTTACTTCAGTTGACGCAATCAACAAGCTCCGCGACCGCGTAGGTGCTGGCCATGTTGACGCAGGCTTCAGCGGAAATGCATATATGGATGAGGTTCGTCGTGAACGTGCCGTAGAGCTCATGTTCGAGGGTCATCGTTTCAACGACCTTCAGCGCTGGCTCCTTCTTACCGAGGCTCCATATACACAGAAGTACTCTCATGAGTTCACACGTGTACATGACGATGACTGGTACAAGAAGAACGATCCTAGAGATGCTGAGGTTGTAGGCCTCAAGAAGGAACTCATTCTTGAAAGAGCATTTGATACCAAGCATTACTGGTTCCCGCTTCCTGACAGCGAAGTTTACCTTTATGCAGACTTCCCTCAGAACCCAGGCTGGTAATCGTAAGGAGAAAAGTGTATAATTTTAAAATCATTGAAAATGAAACACATAAAAGCAAGATACATTCTTTATGCAATGCTGCTCGCTTCTCCTTTTACGATGAGCGCTCAGACTGCTGAGAATACAGACAGCGATCCGCTGGTAAATGTCGCTTTCCGTCAGGTGGCACAGAGCGACATTATCGGAAGCGTAGCTGTCCTTGACTATGAGACATTGACCGAAAAGAACTACAACACATACAGCCTTGACAACATGCAGGCATATGTGAGCGGTTTCAACGGTAATTCTCTTTGGGGAATGGATGCCGACAACGATCAGGGCTACCTCGTCCTTATCGACGGCGTTCCACGTGACGCAAACAACGTCCTTCCTACAGAGATCGCTCAGGTGACATTCCTCAAGAGCGCGCAGGCTGTAGTCCTCTACGGTAGCCGTGCTGCTAAGGGTGCGATCCTGATCACTACAAAGCGTGCAACAAATGACGGCCTCAGTGTAAGCGTACGCGCAAACACTGGAGTTCACGTTGCAAAGGCTTTCCCAGAGTATCTCGGCGCTGCTGAGTACATGACTCTCTACAATGAGGCTCTTGCAAATGACGGTAACGCTCCTCTTTATTCAGCTGAGGAGATCTACAACCATTCTGCAGGTCTTAATCCATACCGTTTCCCGGATATCAACTACTACTCTTCAGAGTACATCAACAAGGCGTACAACCGTACAGATGTAACTGCTGAGATCACCGGTGGCGGATCACGCGCTCACTTCTACAGCAATGTAAGCTACTACAACCAGGGTGACTTCCTTAAGGTAGGTGAGGCTGCAAACAACAACACCAGCCGTTTCAATGTACGTGGTAACGTTGACGTGCACATCAACGATTTCGTGAAGGCGCATATCAATGCAAACACAACATTCTACGACTCGAACTCAGCTAAGGGTGATTACTGGAACGTTGCATCTACAATGCGTCCTAACTTCCCTCAGCATGCGGCTCCGCTCATCCCTGTAGCGCTTATCGACCCTAATGCCCTCAGCGCATTGGAGCTCATCGCCGCTTCAGGAAACATCATCAACAAGAATGGTGAGGCTTTCTTCCTCGGAGGTACACAGCAGAACACAACAAACGTATTCGCTGACATGTACTCAGCAGGTAGAAGCAAGTGGACAAGCCGTCAGTTCCAGTTCGACACAGGAGTTGATGTTGACCTTCAGAGAGTTCTCAAGGGTTTGACATTCAAGACAAACTTCGCGATGGACTATGCTACATCATATTCTACTTCTTATGATAACACTTACGCAATCTACACTCCTACATGGTCAAACTACAATGGTAAGGATGTTATCGTAGGTCTTACAAAGGAAGGTGTTGACGAGAAGTCAGGAAACCAGAACATCAGCGGTAGTTCAGCGAACATGACTATCCTCTTCAATGCAATGTTCGACTATAACAGAACATTCGCTCAGAAGCACAATGTATCGGCATTGCTCGTTGCATCAGGTTTCCAGCAGACTATTTCAGGTACATATCACCGTACTGCAAACGCTAACCTTGGTGTACAGGCTGCTTATAACTATGACAAGCGTTACTATGTTGACTTCAGCGGAGCTGTAGTACATTCTGCAAAGCTCGCACCTGGTCACAGAAATGCATTCTCACCATCTGTAACATTGGGTTGGAAGATCGCCAACGAGTCTTTCCTCAAGGATTCTGACGCAGTCAACGATCTTACTCTCTCAGTTTCAGGCAGCGTTCTCAATCAGGACATCGACATTCCGGATTACTTCCTCTATGCTCCTGTATGGAAGACTGACAACTACGGATATGAGTGGAATGACGGTAACCTTTCACAGTATGTGACTTCTACAAGAGGTGCAAACGATCTCCTTTCATTCATCCAGCGTAAGGAGGTTTCTGCAAACATCAGAGGTGCATTCTTCGACAACTCACTCACATTCGATGCATCATACTTCATCCAGTCAATGGAGGGTTATACAATCAGCAATACGACTACATGGCCTTCACACCTTTCAACAGGTTATCCGTCACAGTCGTTCATCCCTACATTGAACTTCAACAACAATGCACGTACAGGTTTTGATGTAAGCGTAAACTACAACAAGACTTTCGGTGACTTCACATTCGGAGTAGGTGCAAACGTTACATGGTATGACACTATCGCAAGTCGTCGTGACGAGGTCTACACAGACCACAGACAGCGTCAGGGCAAGCCGCTCGACGGCATCTGGGGATACCAGTCAGCCGGAATCTTCCAGTCACAGGAGGAGATCGACGGATGGTACGAGCAGAAGCTCGGTTCTACAGTTCGTCCTGGTGACATCAAGTACGTTGACCAGAACGGTGACGGCGTTGTAAATTCAGACGACCAGATCTTCCTTGCAAAGGGCGGTTGGTACGGTAACCCTCTCACTATGGGTCTTAACCTTACCCTCAAGTACAAGAGCTTCACACTCTTCGCTCTCGCAACAGCTGGAACAGGCGCTTACGGCTTGAAGAACAGCTCATACTACTGGATCGACGACCAGGACAAGTATTCAGCAGTTGTTCGTGACCGTTGGACTCCTGAGACTGCAGCGACTGCTACATATCCACGTCTTACTGTAACCGAGGGTGCAAACAACTTCGTTGCTTCTGACTTCTGGATGTACAGCA